>OBLT010001112.1_pt1 | contig 17253 bp, 20 predicted proteins | sample 1518721 | NCBI WGS metagenome assembly OBLT01 (sample SAMEA3539307, study PRJEB22396) | soil metagenome | biome: tundra; feature: field; material: soil | place: USA | collected 2010-05 | depth 0.15 m | reverse complement strand
GGTGTGCGACTTGATCGGGGTGGTTTTGACGAGATATTGACAGGGTGATGACGAAATGCTGACGCTGAACATGGGGAATCAATTGCATAGCGGTCGCTGGCTGTTGCTGGCAATGCTCTGGCTATTGCACGGAGCGCTGCTGCTCGGCATGGAAAGCGCGTGGGCGCATCCGCTACTGCTGACCCACTTCGGCTTGTTCCTGCTCTGGCAGCCGCTGTGGCGCGGCGAGCGCAGAGTGGGGCGTGGCGCGTTTGCATTCATCGCGCTGGCGGCAGCGGTGGCGATGTTCTGGCTGAACTGGTGGACAGTCGCTTTTTGGTTGACCGGGCTGTTTGGTTTGGTTGGCGCGCGCGTATTCGTCTTTCGCGACCGCTGGACGCGCCTGTTGTACCTGTCGGTGATAGTCTACCTGCTTGCGTTGTTGCTGCTCTGGGTGGTGCCGAATTTATTTGCGGCTCAATCCACCATTGAAGCCGGGCGCATCCTGATATGGTATGTGCTGCCGTTGCTGCTGCTGGCCATGACAGTTCTGCCGCTTAACAAAGAACTGACCGAAAGCACCCAGACGGTGGACTTCATATACAGCTTGTTGCTGTTCATGTTACTGACCTTGGTGGTGCTCGGCAGCCTCGCCTTTATGACCTTGGAGCGGCTGGATTACCTCGATGCCTTGTTGCGCACCCTGTTTCTGATCGGATTGATCTTGTTGGCATTCGGTGTGCTGTGGAATCCGCGCTTCGGTTTCAGCGGCCTGCAAGTGATGTTCTCGCGCTATCTGTTGAATGTCGGCACACCGTTTGAAAGCTGGCTCGCCCAGTTGACCGAGGCGGCCCAGCGCGAACCCGATGCGGCGGCCTATCTGCGCCGCGCCGTTGCCTTGCTGGCGGATTTTCCGTGGCTGTCAGGCTTGTCCTGGCAATCGCCCGACGGAACCGGGCAGCTCGGACAATTCAGCAGACACGCTGCAGTGGTGCAAGAAGGCGGATTGCGCCTGACGCTGTATGCCAAGCAATCGCTCAACCCCACCCTGCTGTTGCATATACACCTGCTCGTGCAATTGATCGGCTATTTCTATCAGGCTAAACAGCGCGAGCAAAGCCTGCGCGACATCACGCGTTTGCAGGCCGTGTACGAGACCGGGTCGCGCCTCACCCACGACCTGAAAAACATGCTGCAATCGCTGCTCTCGCTCACCGCCATCGCACAAAGCCGCGAAGCACGGGCGCAACAATTGTTGCAACGACAACTCCCGTTGCTCACCCAGCGTATTGAGATGACATTACTCAAGCTCCAGCAGCCGCATATTGAGAGCGAAACCCCGCAACTTGCCCTGAACGCATGGTGGGACACCCTGCGGCTGCGCAACCAGTATCAGGTTATTGACTGGCGCGAGTCGGATAGCTTGACGGACAAAAATATTCCCGCTGTCATGTTCGATTGTATAATCGACAACTTGATCGATAACGTTCTGAGAAAACGCCAATCCGATCCGGACGTCACCATCTCCGTCGAAATTCAACCCGAACCGGTGCGCCTGACTGTCTGCGACAACGGCGATCCCATACCGGAAAACATTACCGCAAAATTATTGCGCGGCGTTGTCGTCTCTGAAAATGGTCTGGGGATAGGCCTGTACCAAGCCGCGCGCTGGGCCGAACAGCTAGGCTATCGACTGACGTTGATCAGTAATCGGGCGGGGAATGTGTGTTTCGAGTTGCGGGATAGCAATGGAATGAAGGAAAGACGAAATCTGAATTTATAGAGATGGCCATATGTGATAAGCTCCGAGCCGTTGTTATTATGTTTTATTTCGTTTCATGTCTTCCATTTCGGCATCTTCTCTCGCTGGCGCGCTGCTGCGCCAGGAAGTCCTTGATCTGCACGCTTACCTTGTGCCGGACAGCTCCGGCTACATCAAGCTGGATGCGATGGAGAACCCCTATCTTGTGCCGCCCGCATTGCGCGGCGAAATTGCCGAGGCGGTCGCAGCAGCTGCCATCAACCGTTATCCCGATCCTGCTGCGGCATCACTCAAGGAAAAAATCCGTGCCGCGATTGGTTTGCCCAAAGGGATGGAGCTGTTGCTCGGCAATGGCTCGGATGAGTTGATCCAGTTGTTGGCTTTGGCACTTAATAAGCCGGGCGCGACGCTGTTGAGTGTGGAGCCGTCTTTCGTGATGTACAAGATGATCGCGATTTTCACCGGGATGCGTTATGTGGGCGTGCCGTTGGCAGCGGATTTCTCGTTGGATTTGCCCGCGACTCTCGCAGCGATTCGCCGCGAACAACCCGCGCTGGTGTTTCTGGCCTATCCGAACAATCCCACCGGCAATCTGTTCTCGGCGGAAGCGGTAGCTCAAATCATCGCGGCATCGCCTGGTCTGGTGGTGGTGGACGAGGCCTATTATGCTTTTGCCAGCGACAGCTTAATTCCGCACTTGGCGCGTTATCCGAATTTGCTGGTGATGCGCACCTTTTCCAAGCTCGGTATGGCCGGGTTGCGCCTCGGTTTTTTGGTGGGTAGCGCGGCGTGGTTGGGGCAGTTGGAAAAGCTGCGCTTGCCGTATAATGTCGGCGTATTACCGCAGTTGGTTGCCGAGAAGTTATTGGTGCATCATGAAGTGTTGTTGCAGCAAGCGGAGCAAATCAAGCGGGATCGTGCAAAACTGTACCAACAGCTGAACGAAATCGCCGCTGTAAAGGTTTACACGAGCGAGGCGAATTTCCTGCTGTTCCGCGTGGCGGATGCGGCGGCGATATTCAATGGTTTGAAACAGCGCGGCGTGCTGATCAAGAACTTGAACGGCGGGCATCCGATGTTGAAAGACTGCTTGCGTGTGACGGTAGGTACGCCAGACGAAAACGAACGGTTTATGGCTGCACTAAAAGAAAGTATGCACGGGGTTAAGTGAGTTTCAGTGCAGGCTTACCTTTCCCCTGCAAGGAGGAGGCCGTGGTTGTAAAGCCACTAATAACAAAGTCAGGCAATCCGTAACCAGCCAAAGGCTGGACGGAATTGACACAGTGGCAACAACCACGCACAGGTTATGTCGGAACCAAAACGCGAGATTTATTGCTACATTACAAGAAACCATTATTCAATCCGCATAGGGCTAAATCATGCGTAGCGCGAAAGTTTCACGCAACACCATGGAAACTCAGATCACAGTTGGACTGGCGCTTGACGGCAGCGGCAAGGCCAAGTTTGATACCGGACTGCCGTTTCTCGATCACATGCTCGACCAGATTGCCCGGCATGGTTTGCTGGATTTGAATATTCTGGCCAAGGGCGATCTGCACATCGATGCGCATCACACCGTGGAAGACATCGGCATCACGCTGGGTCAGGCGTTTAATCAGGCAGTGGGCGACAAGAAAGGATTGCGCCGCTACGGTCACGCTTACATACCCTTGGATGAGGCCTTGACTCGCGTGGTGCTGGACATTTCCGGCCGCCCCGGTTTGGTGTTCAATTGCGAATTCGTGCGCGACAGCGTCGGTGATTTTGATGTGGATCTGATCAAGGAATTCTTTCAAGGCTTCGTCAATCACGCCTTGGTGACATTGCACATCGACAATCTGGCGGGCAACAATGCCCACCATCAGGCCGAGACCATTTTCAAGGCATTTGGCCGCGCGCTGCGTATGGCGTTGGAGCTGGATCCGCGTATGGTCGGCGTGATGCCTTCCACCAAGGGCACACTGTAAATTCAAATGGTAGATGTCGCTATAGTCGATTACGGTATGGGCAACTTGCGCTCGGTCGAACAGGCCTTGCGCAAGGTGGCTCCCACGGCAGAAATTGTCGTCACAGATGACGCTGACACGATTGTAAATGCCAAGCGTGTGGTGTTCCCCGGACAAGGCGCGATGCCGGACTGTATGCGCGAACTGGATGCGCGCGGTTTGCGCGACGCGGTGCTGCTAGCCGCACGCAGCAGACCCTTTCTCGGTATCTGCATCGGCCTGCAAATGTTATTCGAACACAGTGCTGAAGGCGATGTTGCAGGGCTGGGGATTTTGCATGGCAAGGTGGTGCGCTTTGCCAGCAATATGCACGATGCGCAGGGCAATAAACTCAAGGTGCCGCACATGGGCTGGAACCAAGTGCATCATGTGCAACACCCGCTATGGAATGGCATAGACCAGGATGCGCGCTTTTATTTTGTGCATAGTTACTATGTGCAGCCGCAAGATGCATCATTGGTGCAGGCGACCAGTCAATATTTGCAATCTTTCGTCTGCGCGGTAGCGAAAGATAATTTGTTTGCGGTGCAATTTCATCCTGAAAAAAGCCAAGCGGCCGGGCTTAAACTGCTGCAAAACTTTATGCAATGGAATCCTTAAATTTTTAACATACCGCGATGCTGATTATTCCTGCAATAGATTTGAAAGACGGCCACTGTGTGCGCCTCAAACAAGGTGTGATGGAAGATGCCACAGTGTTTTCAGAAGACCCCGCCGCCATGGCAAAACACTGGTTAGCGCAAGGCGCGCGCCGTTTGCATCTGGTGGATCTGAATGGCGCATTTGCCGGCAAGCCCAAAAACGAAGCCGCCGTGCGCAGCATCATTGAAGCGGTGGGCAGCGATGTGCCGGTGCAACTGGGAGGAGGCATACGTGATCTGGAAACCATTGAACGCTATCTCGACATCGGTGTGACTTACATCATCATTGGTACCGCCGCAGTGAAAGTGCCCGGTTTCTTGCATGAAGCATGCGACGCCTTTCCCGGACACATCATGGTGGGTTTGGATGCCAAGGGCGGCAAAGTGGCGGTAGATGGCTGGTCTAAACTCACCGGACATGATGTGGCGGATTTGGCGCACCGTTTTGAAGGCTATGGCGTGGAAGCGATTATTTACACTGACATCGGGCGCGATGGCATGTTGTCCGGCGTGAACATTCCTGCCACAGTCGAACTGGCAAGGCCGCTGCACGTTCCGGTGATCGCCAGCGGCGGCATCACCAATCTGGATGACGTGCGCGCGCTGTGTGCGGTGCGCTCTGAAGGCATCACCGGCGCGATTACAGGGCGTGCGATTTATGAAGGTACGTTGGATTTCAAAGCCGCTCAATCCCTGGCCGATGAATTGATCGGTGCCGATGAACTGACCGGAGCGGCGCGCTAGTCCATGCTCGCCAAGCGCATCATTCCCTGTCTCGACGTGACGGCTGGTAGAGTCGTTAAAGGTGTGAGCTTCGTCGAACTGCGCGATGCCGGTGACCCGGTGGAGATCGCGCGCCGTTATGACGAGCAAGGCGCGGACGAACTGACCTTCCTCGACATCACTGCCAGCTCGGACGATAGAGGAATTATTTTTCGCATCATCGAACAAGTCGCCTCGCAAGTGTTCATCCCGCTGACCGTCGGCGGCGGCGTGCGTGAAGTGGGCGACGTGCGCAATCTGCTGAATGCCGGAGCGGATAAAGTCAGCATCAATACTTCCGCTGTACTCAATCCGCAATTGGTCGCCGATGCTGCCGGACGTTATGGCTCGCAGTGCATCGTGGTGGCGATTGATGCCAAGCAAGTTTCGCCGGGACATTGGGAAGTATTCACCCACGGTGGACGCAAGGCCACTGGTTTGGATGCGGTGGCTTGGGCAAAAAAAATGCAGGACTTGGGTGCGGGTGAAATTCTGCTGACCAGCATGGATAGGGATGGGCAAAAAAATGGTTTTGATCTGGCGTTGACCCGATCTGTTACCGACACGCTGGAGATTCCGGTGATCGCCAGCGGTGGCGCGGGTAATCTGCAACACCTTGTCGATGGGGTAAAAAAAGGCGGGGCGGATGCTGTATTGGCGGCGAGTATTTTCCATTTTGGAAAATATACCGTGCAGCAAGCCAAGCAGTTTATGGCGAAGCAAGGCATTGAGGTTCGCTTATGAGCGAAGCGTGGTTAAATAAAGTGAACTGGTCCGCCGATGGATTGGTGCCGGCTATCGCGCAGGATGCCGCTACCGGCCGGGTGCTGATGGTGGCGTGGATGGATCGCGATGCCCTGAAACTGACTTGGCAAAACAACGAAGCGGTATATTGGTCGCGTTCGCGCAAGAAACTTTGGCACAAGGGCGAAGAATCAGGGCATATCCAGAAGGTGAAAGAGATACGTCTCGATTGCGATGGTGATGTGATCCTATTGCAGGTTGAACAACAAGGCGGCATCGCCTGTCATACCGGACGCGAGAGCTGTTTCTACAGCCGTTTGGAACAGGGCAAGTGGGTGGAAGTGGATGCGGTGCTGAAATCTCCTGATGAGATATATAAGAAATGAAACAAGACATTTTACAAAGATTGACCAAAACGCTGGAGACGCGCAAGCAAGCATCGCCCGAAAGCTCCTATGTCGCCAAGCTATTCAGCATGGGCGAGGATGCCATCCTGAAAAAAGTCGGAGAGGAAGTCACGGAAGTTATTCTTGCGAGCAAAGAGGGCGACAAAACACATCTGGTGTATGAAACTGCCGATCTGTGGTTTCATTGCATGGTGCTTTTAGCGCAGCATGGCTTGAGCGCGGCGGACGTGCTGAACGAACTGGCGCGCCGCGAGGGTTTGTCGGGCATTGCCGAAAAGGTTGGTCGGAAAAAGGACTGAGCATGAGTGACTGTTTATTTTGCAAAATCGCACGCGGTGAAATTCCTTGTCGCAAGGTGTATGAAGACGATGAGTTGTTCGCCTTTCATGACATCCATCCGGTCGCGCCGGTGCACTTCATGCTGATCCCCAAGCTGCATCTGGCTTCGTTGATGCAGGCCGAAAATGCCCATGCCGCCTTGCTCGGCAAGATGTTGCTGTTGGCACCCAGGCTGGCAAAAGAACAGGGATTGGACAATGGTTTTCGTACTGTGATCAACACCGGCAAGGGCGGCGGGCAGGAAGTGTTTCATTTTCATATTCACATCATCGGTGGCGGCATCATTCCGCCCATGGTGCGGCGCGATTAATTTCCCATGTTGCGCAAATAATTTAAAGGAGAACGAGATGGGCGGATTAAGTATTTGGCATTGGCTGATAGTGTTGCTGGTGATTGTGTTGATCTTCGGAACCAAGAAGCTGCGCAACATCGGCAGCGACCTGGGCGGTGCGGTAAAGGGCTTCAAGGAAGGCATGCGCTCCGAGGATGAAACCGCCAAACAGATTAAAGAAGGCGGACAGACCATCGAAGGTGAAGTGAAAGACAAAAAAACGACTAACGTTTAAGCCTATTCTCGCCAGTCGGCAAAGATGTTCGACTTCAGCTTTTCAGAATTGATGGTGGTCATGGTGGTGGCACTCGTGGTCATCGGGCCGGAACGCCTGCCGAAAGTGGCGCGCACCCTGGGGCATCTGTGGGGGCGCGCGCAACGCTATGTGAATGGCGTGAAAGCCGACATCGAGCGCGACATGGCGGTTGAAGAGTTCCGCCAGTTGCAGCAAAAAGTGCAAGCCGAAGCCGGCGCGCTGGAGCAATCGGTAAAGCAAGTGACACTGACAGCGGATCAACAAGTGCAACAAATCAATGCGGCGGTTGCACAGCTTTCATCATCCGGGCAAACAACGCAACTGCCATCGCCCACCGCCGACCCATCCTCGACGCTACCCGCCAATAAATCCCAATGAACACTGGCGAAAGTTTCATCGCGCATTTGGTGGAATTGCGCGCCCGCCTGTTGAATGCCGTGGTGGCTGTGCTGCTGGTGTTCATCTGCCTGTTTCCATGGGCATCCGACCTCTACACTTTGTTGGCGCAACCGCTGTTGACCAAGCTGCCCAAAGGCGGGCAGATGATCGCCACCGATGTCACCACGCCATTCTTCGTGCCGCTCAAAGTGGCATTAATGGCCGCTTTTCTCATTGCGCTGCCTTACATCCTTTATCAGATCTGGCGATTCGTTGCCCCCGGTTTATACGCACACGAAAAACGTCTGGTGTGGCCGCTGATCATCGCCAGCACGCTCTTGTTTTTTTGCGGCATGGCGTTTGCCTATTTCGTGGTATTCCCGGTGGTGTTCGGCTTCATTACCGCCAGCGCGCCACAGGGCGTGGCAGTAATGACCGACATCGACAAATACCTGAGTTTCGTGCTCACCATGTTCATGGCGTTCGGCATCACCTTCCAGGTGCCGGTGGCAGTGGTGCTGCTGGTACGCATGGGTTTTGTCACCGTCGAAAAACTCCGCGAAATCCGCCCCTACATGGTGGTCGGCGCATTCGTAATCGGCGCGATATTCACCCCGCCTGATGTGGTGTCGCAATCCATGCTGGCGATGCCATTATGGCTGCTTTACGAGGCTGGAATCGTGGTCGCCGCGTGGGTTGGCCGCGGCAAGGTGAAAGAAACTGGGGCGCAATAAAAGCCAACACTGCTTCGTTTTACTGCGTCCTCGGCTTCGGACGTTTGCCGATCTTCACCTGTAAACCTATGGTTGTCCCGTTGCGTATCAGTTTGATCAGGACAACTTTGCCGGGTGGCAGGTTGGCTACTGTATCCAGCATGGCACTCGAGTCATCAATGATTTTGTCGTCTATCGCAATCAGAATATCTCCAGTCTTTACGCCCGCATGCTCTGCCGGACTGTTGCGTATCACTTCGGTGATCAACACGCCTTTGGTGTCGCCGAGTTTGAATGACTCGGCCAATTCCGGCGTGAGTTCCTGCACCCCTGCGCCGACCCAGCCGCGCGTGACGGAACCGTGCAGGATGATTTGTTCCATGGTCTTTTTCGCGGTGCTGGCGGAAATGGCGAAGCCGATGCCGAGCGATCCGCCATTCGGCGAATAGATTGCGCTGTTGATGCCGATCAAATTGCCGTTTCCGTCTACCAAGGCGCCGCCGGAATTGCCCGGGTTGATTGCGGCATCGGTCTGGATGAAGTTCTCAAAGGTGTTGATTCCCAGGTGTTCGCGCTTGAGCGCGCTGACGATACCCATGGTGACCGTTTCACCCACGCCAAACGGGTTGCCGATGGCGAGCACCATGTCGCCTACATGCGCTTGTTCCGGATGACCAAAGGTGATGGCGGGAAGGTTGCCGGGCAGCTCGATTTTGATCACCGCCAGATCGGTTTCCGGATCGGAGCCGATGACGTGTGCCTTGGCCTTGCGACTATCGGACAGTGCGACCTCGATTTGATCGGCGGCTTCCACCACGTGCTGGTTGGTAAGGATGTAGCCATCCGGACTGACGATCACGCCGGAGCCGAGGCTGGAGCTGCTTTGCGGCTCGTCATCTCCTTGGTCGCCGAAAAAAAATTTGAAGTGCGGATCTTCCATGAAAGGATTGGCCGGTGTCTTGATGACGGTGCTGGTAAAGATGTTCACCACGGCAGGCATGGCTTTTTGTGCGGCGGCACTCAAGCCCATAGCCGGGGATTTGTTGCCGCTGACCAGTGGTGTGTTTTCATACAGGGTGACCACACCGCTGCGTGCCGCGTTCGGCAGCAACTCCGGCTTGAGGGTATGAATAATAAACAGCAGCGCCAGCGCGATAGTGACGGTTTGGGTGAATAGAAGCCAATGTTTACGCATGATATGATGAACTCGCTTGTGGGAACCTCTAAAAACCCATATTTCATCCCGCCTACTGTGTTGCGCTAAAAATTTCTTGCTTGTATATCAAACTATATACGGCACTGCGAAATTTTTATCGCGCCTTGCATTTGGGTGAACTATGAATTTTTTTAGAGACTCCCTTGTCTCAATTGATGAAGGGAATGTTATGTTGCTTAATGAATTGCGCGATTATAACGCAAGCCTGCTGCAAACCAATCTGTTCAAAGATTACTGCCCGAATGGTGTGCAGGTGGAGGGTCGTGAGGAAGTGCGGCGTATCGCAACCGGGGTGACGGCTTCGCAGCATGTGCTGGACGCGGCGATCGCGTGGGGTGCGGATGCGATTTTGGTGCATCATGGTTATTTCTGGCGCAACGAAGAGGCCACTATTGTCGGCATCAGGAAAAAACGCATTGCGCAGCTGTTGCGCAACGACGTGAGTTTGCTGGCCTATCACCTGCCGCTCGATGCGCATGCCGAACTGGGCAACAACGCACAACTCGGCAAGTTGCTCGGTTTGGTAGAGCAGGGCAGGTTTGGGGAACAAAACATCGCCTGTTTGGGTTCGTTAGCGCAGCCTCAGACGCTGGCACAATTCACCCAGCAGGTCGGGCATGACTTGCAGCGCTCACCACAAGTCATCGGGGATGGTAACAAGAGCATATACAAAGTGGCGTGGTGCAGCGGCGGCGCACAAGGCTACTTTGAAGCCGCCATCGCTCAGGGCGTGGATGCTTATATCACCGGAGAAATTTCCGAGCAGAATTTTCATCTGGCCAACGAAACCGGCGTGGCCTTCATCGCCGCCGGGCATCACGCTACCGAGCGTTTTGGTATTCAGGCGCTGGGAGAGCATTTGGCAAAACAATTCGGTTTGGAGCATCGTTTTTTTGATCAGGCCAATCCAATTTAATCGCCCCGGTTTAAATCCCCCTTTAGAGGTTCCCTTTAGTCAGTTTGCTGCGCAACTCATTCAGCGAAACAGTCATGCTGCGCGGCGCATTTTGCAGTGCGGCATTGGCTTGTGTGATTGACGTGCCGTAGTCTATCAGCAGCGTTTTCAGAATAGCTTCCATATCACCCAATAGTTGTTCAGGCCGGTGCGCGTAACGCAGCAGGAAATCTTTGCGGCGCGGATGAAACGCTGTCCACTGCCAGGCAAGAAAGCTTTCATTGTTCTTGAAATTGGCGTTTTGCAGCGACTCTTTCAGGCTGATTACGGCAGGCAATCCGAGTTGATCGGGCGAGGGTGCGGCACTCCACATCAAGCCGAAATAAATACGCCATACACCGCCAAGATATTGCTGTTCCATCATCGGACGAAGGTAAAGCGGTTGCTCCGTACGCGTGGTGCAACGTAATCCGACCAGGCTATCCGGTGCGTTCTTGTCTTCGGTAGGCTCGACGTGCCATGCCAGTTTATGTTCTTTGATCAGGGCATTGAGGCGTGGCAGCAATTCCAGCCAAAGGTGATTGTTCATTTGCTCGCGAAGCCTATCCATCTGCTCGGCAACGGAGAGACCCAATGGCAAATTTTCTGTTTGGGCAAAAAAATCCAGTACAGCCTGTTCTTCATTCATGGTGTCATATCCTAAGCGGCCCAGCATTGAAAAGGTATATAAGCAATTACTGTAATTCTGTGCGGCATATAACTTTTTTTGTCATGCTGGGGATGAGTTGCAATATTCAGTGTTGACTTTATTTTTCAGAGTAGACATTATTCGTCCGTGTAGTCGCGCCGCGCTCATCCAGACGGAAAAAAACCAAGGCAGATGATAATTACTATCGCGACATAACGCATCAAAAAATAATCCGATTTACCTGTTCTATCATGCCGGCAATAAGTTTGGTGTGGGATCATTTGTTTGCTGGGGGAGTCCTTACGATGCAACGTTTTTTACGTTTGTCTGTTTTGCTACTGGGATTGTTTGCTGCAGCGAGCAGTTATGCAGCCGATGCCCCGCCACCCGCCCTTACGACCGAGGATGACTTAGGCCCGGCTATCGAGCAGCCGATCGAGTTCCCCCACTTTCGCCATGCCGGCGATGCCGACAAGGGCGGAATGCAGATCAACTGCATGTACTGTCATACGTACGCCCGGCGCAGTTTGGTAGCGGGTATTCCGCCCATTCAAAAGTGCATAGGGTGCCATCAAAGCATCGAGTCGGTACGCGAAACTCCGCGCATCAAAAAATTATTCGAATACTGGGATGCCAAGAAAGCCATTCCCTGGAAGAAGGTGCATGATCTTCCGGACTACGTGCGTTTCAGTCACGAGCGCCATATCAAACGTTTTATCTTTCAGTTAAACCGTCCGGTTCAAGAAGTTTGCGGCTATTGTCACGGCAATGTCAAAGAAATGACGGTGGCACGCCGCAGCAAGTTACTCTCTATGGGTTGGTGCGTTAGCTGTCATCAGCAGGATCATCCGGTCACCGATGAGGGCGGTACGCCTATCGGCAATCAAGCGTACTGGTACAGCATGCATAAGCCGCCTGTTGATGCGTCGGGCATTATTAAAGCTAAAGGCCCGAACGACTGTTCGGTATGCCATAAATAGTAGAGAGGTTGTGATGATGAACAGTGGTTCCGTAAAACATTTGGCCGGGCACCCGTTTGATCGGCGTGATTTTCTGAAGGTGCTGGGCTGGGGCGGTGCGGCGGTTGCGTTGAGCGGCTGCGGCAACGGTTCAGTCGAGGATGGCAAGGAAACTGTAGTTTCGTATGTTGAAACGAATGACTACATGATTCCCAGTATCAGCGTGTACTTTAATTCGACCTGCGCGCAGTGTGATGCGGGCTGTAGCATCACCGGGCGCATACGCGAAGGGCGCGTACTGAAGCTGGAAGGTAATCCCAATTCCGCGATCAATCGCGGCAAGACGTGTGGCCTGGGGCAGGCAGGTGTGCAACACCACTACAATCCTGACCGTGTGCGCGAGCCGTTGTTGCGGAATGGTGAGCAAGGCGAAGCCATCACTTGGGAAAAGGCCTATGCGCTGATCGCCGAAAAGCTCAACGGTGTGAGCGGCGAAGAGATCGCTTTTTTGACCGGCGGCGTGAGCGGTCATCTCAAGGTGTTGCTGGGCAATTATCTGGACAGCTTCGGCAGCAAAAATCATTTCGTGTATGAAGCGATTGCGCCGGCTGTGCTGCGCGCTGCCAACAAGAAGTCTTACGGCGTGGAAATGCCGCGCTTCAACATCAATAAAGCCAAGGTGGTGCTGTCGTTCGGTGCCGACTTCCTGGGTGCATGGATTTCCCCGGTGCATTTCTCGCAACAGTATGCGCAGTTCCGCAAGGGTGTGGATGGTCAGCGCGGCGTGCTGGTGCAGATCGAATCCAAGATGACCTTGACCGGCGCCAATGCGGATCGCTGGCTGGTGGTGCGTCCGGGAACGGAAGGTATTCTGGCTCTGGGTATCATCAATGCGCTTGGCACTGCGACTGGCGATATTGCCGCTGTAGTGAAGGGTTATGACAAGGCGCGCGTCAGCAAGGATACCGGCGTTTCGGCAGAGCAGATCGATAAGATCGTCGCCTTGCTGAAGGAACGCACGCCTAGTCTGGTGTTGGCGGGCAGCGCGGCAGAAGGTTATGCGCATGGTTCGCAAAATGCCGCCGCGATCAATCTGCTCAACCAGGTGTTGGGCAATGTCGGCAAGACAGTCGAAGCTGCTGCGGTAGTGCCATTTCCGCAAATGGCTCCGGCAACCGGTAATACCGTCGCGCTGAAGACGCTTAACGATGGTTTGAATGCGGGCAAGTACAAGGTGCTGTTCAGCTATGCAGCCAATCCGGTATTCACCGCGCCGGGTGCGATGAAGTTCAAGGACAATCTGGCCAAGGCAGGCTTCAAGGTGGCGTTTACCCATTACCTGGATGAAACCGCCATGCAAGCTGATTTGGTGTTGCCATTGGATTCGGCGCTGGAAGACTGGGGAACACAGGTTCCCGAGTACATGGCGGAAGGCGCGCAAATCAACATTCAGCAGCCGCTGATGGAAAAGCTGCACGCCAATACCCGTGGCATGGGCGATATTTTGTTGGCTTTGATCAAGCTGCGTCGCGCCGATGACTACAAAAAATACGATGACTACTACGCTTACCTGCGCGCAGCCGTGTTGCAAAACAAGGGTGCTTTGGGCGGCGGTGTTGCTGATGACGATATCTTCTGGAACGAGACGCTGAGCAAAGGCATCATCAAGCTGGCGAGTGCTGCGCACGCATTGTCCGGCAAGGCCGGTGCGGCGGGCCTGTCGCTGCCGGCACCTTCTGCCATCGATGCGCAATATCCGTTGCAACTGATTCCATCCGTGAACGCGAGCCTGCGCGATGGGCGCAATACCAACCAGCCCTGGTTGCAGGAATCGCCTGATCCATTGACCACTATCGTGTGGGATTCCTGGGTGGAAATTCACCCCAGGAAGGCCGCTGAGCTGGGAATAGTAGAAGGCGATATAGTTGAAGTGACCGGCAAAAACGGCTCGATCAAAGTGCAGGCATATCTGTTCCCGGGGATACATCCTGATGCGATTTCAATACCGCTGGGCCGCGGTCATGAAGCGCTGGGCCGTTATGCCAAGGGTTATGGCGTGAACCCGTTCCAGATTCTGGATATGGTGTTCGACAAAGAAACCGGTGAATTGGCGCTGCACGAGACGCGCGTTAAAGTCAGCAAAACCGGATCGCGCGTGATCGTGGTTAAAGATGAAGGCCCGGCAGGCGGCAGTCAAATGGGCAAAAAGATTGCCGCGCGCTTGCCCAGCGATAAAGTTAAGCTTTCGGAGGAGGTCTATTATGTCGGTTAGCAATCTATTGGAAAATTGGTCGGATTTTCGTCACACCCACCCGGTGGACGATGTGCCGCACAACCCCTACAAATGGGCGATGAGTATCGATCTGGACGCGTGTAGCGGTTGCAATGCATGCAGCGTCGCTTGCTATGCGGAAAATAATCTGCCGGTGGTAGGCAAGGAAAAATATGCGCATGGGCATGTGATGCATTGGATGCGCATTGAACGTTACTGGGATGAAGATGGCCGTGACTTTCCGGATCAGGGCGCACAATTTCTGCCGATGATGTGTCAGCAATGCGAAGCCGCTCCTTGCGAAACGGTTTGTCCGGTGGGTGCGACCAACCATACGCCGGACGGCATCAATTCGCAGATTTACAATCGTTGCATCGGTTCGCGTTATTGCTCGGCTAACTGTCCATTCAAAGTGCGTTACTTCAACTGGTATGACTACCCCACCACCGACAATGTCTGGCCAGCCGAGATGAATCAGCAGCTGAACCCGGATGTGACGGTGCGCGGCAAAGGCGTGATGGAAAAATGCACGTTCTGTATCCAGCGGGTGACGGTGGCCAAGAACAACGCGAAGAACGAAGGCCGCCTCGTGCATGACGGTGAAGTGTGGACGGCGTGTCAGCAAGCCTGTCCAACGGGCGCCATTACTTTCGGCAATCTGGTTGACCCCGAATCCAAAGTGCACAAGCAATGGCAAGCTCAACAAGTCGAGTTGGCTAAAGATGTGCAATCCAAAGACAAGGAAGAGGGTGGGAGTGAGTTGCGCGGTTATCGTATTTTCGAAGAGCTGCGTCCCTATCCTTCGGTCATGTATCTGGAACGCGTACGCGAAAGTGCCGTTTAATCCGAAAAACTTTTGGCCGGGCACCCGGTTGGCAACATTACTGCAATTTCTTTAGGAAATAACAATGAAAGATATCAGCGAAGACATCGCTTGGGCGAAGATCAATACAGATGTGCTCAAGAGTTTGGAAAATCCCAGAAAGCTGTATTGGGTGATATTGTTAATCGCGATTGCCATGGTTGGTGTCGCCGCGGGTTGCGAGGTGTATCAATACAATACCGGGATGGGCGTGGCGAACATGGACAACCCACATATGTGGGGTTTGTATATTGCCACCTTCATCTTCTGGATCGGCATGAGTCACTCCGGTACTTTGCTGTCGGCGATTCTGCATTTGATGCATGCCGACTGGCGCAAGCCGATTTATCGCTTTGCCGAGGCCATGACCACCTTCTCGCTGATGACGGCTGGCTTGTTTGTGGCGGTGCACTTGGGTCGTGTGTGGCAGATTTACTACGCCTTGCCTTACCCGAACGGGCGCCAGGTGTGGCCGAATTTCCAGTCGCCGCTGCTATGGGACGCGATGGCGATTTTCACTTATCTGAGTTCGTCGATCCTGTTCCTGTATGTAGGAATGATTCCCGATCTGGCCATCTGCCGCGACCATCTGCATCCGGGCTGGCGCAAGAAGCTGTACACCGCATTGTCGCTGGGTTGGGAAGGGACCGACCGCCAGTGGCGCAATTTCCGCGTCACCTACCTGACGATCGCCTGCTTCCTGATCCCGCTGGCCGTGTCGGTGCATTCTATCGTGGCATCTGACTTTGCGATGTCGCAACAACCCGGCTGGCACATCACCTCGTTCCCCCCGTACTTCGTGGCAGGTGCGTTGTATTCCGGTTGTGCCGCGATCATCACGCTGTTCATCATCCTGCGCTACGTGTTCAAGTTTGAAGAATACATGACGCTGCCGATTTTGAAGAAGATCGTGCGTTTGACTTTCGCGATTGCCATGGTGTGGACTTACCTGAATCTGATCGAGTACGCCTCGGTCTGGTATGGGCATGACCAGGCCTCCAAGGATGTGTTGATCCAGAAAGCCTTCGGCCCTTATGCGCCGTTCTGGTGGATGATGAATTTCTGTGGTTCTATCGTTCCGCTGATACTCTTTTTCAAACGTTTCCAAACCCACATTCCAGTGTTGTTTGCAGTGTCATTGTTGTTGAACATGGGCATGTGGCTGGAACGCTGGATGATCGTTGCACCGACTTTTTCGCACGGCTACTACCCATGGACATGGGATCACGATCAATGGCCGAGCCTTGTGCAATGGGGCATGGTGTTTGGTAGCTTTGGCTGGTTTACTTTGTTGTTCATGGTGTTCTGCAAGGTATTCCCGTCGGTCTCTATGTATGAGGTGAAGGAAATGGTTTATCACCGCAGTCAGGCAACTAAAAAGCTGGAAGTAACCGGAAATCTGGCAGCAGCCGGGAAGGGGGCACACTAAATGAGCAAACGTCATTTACTCGCGCTGTTCAGCAATTTCGACGAAGCCGAGGCTGTGGTCACGGAGTTGCGCAGTGTCAGAATTAAAGGCTTCGATGCTGATAAAGACATGATTGTGAAGTCGCCGATCGAGCATCCGGAAGTGGAAGAGTTTTTGGGTGACAAGCCGGTCTATGTGCAGTGGTTCACCTTGGGTGGGGCACTGACAGGCGGTTTGCTGGCGTTCTTTTTGATCTCTGGCTCACAAGCCAACTTCTTTTCGCAACTCAAGGGCGGCAAGCCCATTGTGCCGTTTCCGCCCAATTTCGTGCTGACCTACGAGATGTTTATTTTGGGCGGTGTGTATATCTCCATTCTTGGTTTCCTGATTTGTGCAGGCTTGCCTGCCAGTCGTTCGCCGTTGTATAGCGCCAAGGTATCCGAGGATCAAGTTGGTATTTTGGTACAGGCTGATGAAGCTGCCAGCAGTACTTTGAAGTCAATTTTCATTAAACACCAGGCATTGGAAATTCAGGAAGAGGCGGGGAAATGAAAAAGTTATCCTTAGCAATGATGAAACTACTGGTGAAACAACTAGCCATCCCACTAAGCAACCAGAAGACGGTTGCCAAGTGG
>OBLT010001111.1_pt1 | contig 17278 bp, 13 predicted proteins | sample 1518721 | NCBI WGS metagenome assembly OBLT01 (sample SAMEA3539307, study PRJEB22396) | soil metagenome | biome: tundra; feature: field; material: soil | place: USA | collected 2010-05 | depth 0.15 m | reverse complement strand
GGGCACGGTCCGGCGGGGAGAACTCGCGACAGTTAAATAGGCGATCTCACCAGTACCGCCCCCCATGGCACCGGCGCTCCGGTGTCGCGGTAAGTGGCGGATGAGCGCCCGAGTTGGCGAGTCTGCGCGCGGCGGCTGCTGAGTTGGTGCTGACCCCGCGGCGATCATGCGGCTAGGCCTATCGGCCGTTACCGAGACCGGCAGCCGGTAAACCGTGGCTCAGCCTGCGCTGGTTCGGACCCGGCACTTGCCGTCACTATCGGGAAAGGGTGTAGCTCGTTTGGAGTGAGCTGACCGGTCAGGCGCCGAGCGCGTATTGTCCCTGCTTGATGCCGGGGTAGAGCCGTTGGTGCTCGCGTTCGAGGTGGAAGCGCCAGTACTCCTCGAAGTCACCGTTGCTGATGACCGCGCGCAGGGTGAGGATTGCCTCTGCTCCGTCCAGGCCCCATCTCGCGCCTCCTATGTCGAGACGGTCGGCGATCAGATGACGGCATGCTCCCTCGATGACCCCGGTCGCGATCGGCCAGCCAGCCGCGAGGGCCTGGTCGTAGCGCAGGTAATCGTGCTTGTTTCCCAGGTAGCGGACGCATGCGTCGGCCCCGGTGCGCTGGCTTCCCTGCAGTCCGGCGGCGTCAGCTGCGGCGGTGATCTCCGCCGCGGCCCGGGCGCTGTCGCCGGCCAGCACGGCGAGGGCCTTGACCGCGACCCAGTCCTCGGCTGCGGGGTCCCCGGCCTCGTGGAGGCTCCACGCGGCGCCCCACAAATATTCGAGAACGTGAATAATGTCGATGATGACGTGAATTGCGGCACCCCTGCGGGCGGCCTCGGCCCGGATCAGGTCCAGCTGGTGCTCGGCCCCGTCGACCAGGACGACCCAGGTCCGCAGGTGGCCGGTGTCCCGGGCCCCGGCCTCGTCGAACGCGGCGGCGATCATGTCCGCGGGGTCCTTGCGGACGGACCCGGCCAGCCACTTGGCCAGGGCCCTGGGCCCGGGCCGGAGCGGGCGGCAACCGCTGCGCCCGCCGGGCGGGGCGATCACGTCGTGGGGCCGGCGTTTCGCGGGCTCGGCGTCGTAGACGGTGACCAGGGCGGCCATCCGCTTGCGGTTCGGCTTCTCCCCGGCCGACAGCCTGGTCCGCATCTTCCCCAGCTTCGCGGCGGCCCTCGCGGTGGCCGCGCGCAGCGCCCCCGGGCGCATCACGATGCCCTTGCAGTCGGCCGAGATGACGACCAGGGCCGATGCCGTGCACGGCTCCGGGATGCGGGCGGCGTAGAACGCGGGGATGTCGGCGGCGGCACGCACGACGGCCTGCTCGAGCTGCCGCTTGCCGATCACGTTCCCGCAGCGGCGGGCGATCGCGTCGTGAGCGGCGTCGAAGGAGCCGCGGGCCGCCTCGAGCGCGGCCAGCTTCGCCAGGGAATGGGAGTGCCGCCCGGCCGGCAGGGACAGCGCCGCGTCGGCCGGGCAGTAATTGGGCGCTCCTGGTTTCCGCCAGGCGCACCGGGTCACCGTCACCGCGCCGAACAGCGTGGCCAGCGCCCTGCAGTGCCCGGTTTCCAGCCTGGTCCTGGTGATCCCGTCGGTACCCGTCACGGGGGCGCGCTGCTCCAGCGCCTGCTGTTCTTCCCGCGTTTTCCGCAGGTCGTGGTGGTCCTGCAGCAGCTGCCGCAGCACTTCCCGGCCCCGCTCGTCCAGGAGCTCTTCCAGCTCGCAGGCCGTGAGCGCTCCCGCGGCCGGAGCGGCGAGCTCGGCGGCCAGCGCGGTGAACATTCCTCTCGACACGGCGAACGGATCATCAGGCGGAACTGCGGAGTACGCTGCCATGAGGGTTCTTCTTCCTTCGGTCCGGATGGAGTAGCACCTCCGAACTTAGGAAGAAGAGCCCGTTACCGTCCGGGTTTCACTGATTCCCCCGCGTGATCGGCTAGGACGAATAGGCCGCCGGGAGCCGCGGCCAGCCAGCCCCGCGCGGCCAGCAGCTTCAGCTTCGACCGCACGCCCTCCACCTTCGCCTTGTCCGTGGCCAGCCCCGCCGCGGCCGCGAACTCGCCCGCCCGCAGCGGACGCCCCGCATCGGCGGCCACTTCCAGCAGGTCCTGGTAGGACCGGGGCAGCACCGACGCCCCCGCGCCCTCCTGCCACGGCGGGACCGTCACCGCCCCGATAGGCGAGGCCGGCCGCGATTCCCCCGCGGGCTCGCCGGCCGCCCCGGCTGACGGCTCCGCAGCGGCAGGCCCTTCCAGCACCCGCGTGACTTCCTCACGGGCGATCACCAGCCGCGAGACCTGCTCTTCCGCCCTGGCCAACTCCTCCGCAAGCTCCTCGATCCGGCTGCGCACCCGGTCCGCCTCGTCCCTGGCAGCCGCCTCCCGCCGCCTGAGTTCCTCGATCAGCGAGCCCATCCCGGTCTCCTTCCCCCTGAAGACGACGGTAGAAGACCCCATCGCCGGCCAACCGGGAATCAGGCAAAGCCCCACGTCAGAAGTCCTTCGGCCGCTGCGGCATCCCTGGCGTCGCGCAGCGCAGTGAAGCAGGCAGCGCCGACCCGGTCCACTACGTCACGGAGCACGACGGGGTCCGGCCGCGCGGCGGCAAGGATCTCGTCGATCTCCCGCAGGCCCGCGCGGGTGAACAGCGCCTTCTCGTTAGTCACCCACTGCCCCCGCGCGGCCAGCACAGCGTGCGCCGTGCACGACGCGGCCCGTGCCGCAAGCCCGGCGCACTGAGCCAGCCGCCCTCCCGCGGCGTGGTAGTCCCGCGCGTAGCCGAGCTCCGCCTCGGCCTGTCCCCACCAGACCCCCGGCGCCCGTTCCCTCAGGGCCGCCGGATAGGACACCCCAGGAAGATCGCCGGCCAGCACCCGCTTCACCGCGAGCTCCGCGAGCACCACATACGACGGCAGGCCCGCGAGGTGGAACCGGAGCGGCTGGATGGTGAACCGCCCTCACGCGCGGCGGCGATCTCCCGGTCAATGACGTCCAGGTCCCGGTAGTGCACGTCACTGCGGCGGCCGTCGATCTCCAGCCACGCCCCGCCGTTGAACACCCCCCCGCCCCAGCCGCCGATCTCGGAGACCTCACCGGGCCAGCCAACATCGCGCAGCGCCTGGGGCTCGAACCGGCCCCGGTAGTACAGGGAGAAATCCCAGTCGCTGTCCGGCCGGCTCGTGCCCTCGGCCCGGGACCCGCCCAGCGTGACGGCCCCCACGCCCGGCAGCTCCGCGAGACGGCCGCCGACATGCCGGACGAACGCGTCGTCATCCATGCCCGGAGGCTAACAGCGGCGCCGCGCGCCGGTCACCGGCTTTTAGCTGTCCAGTGCTGGGAAGCACCTCCCGTTTCGCAGTAGAAGACCACGACGCCGATCAACCGGTCACCCGGCAAAGTCCCAGGTCAGCAGTCCCTCCAGAAGAGCTGCACCCTATCGAGATTACCGAACAGGGCGCTCTGCCATGGCCGGTCATCCATTCCTGCGGCTGAGGCTAGATTGACGGGGACCAAGACGTCCGGAGTACAGTCCAGTGATAGCTGGGCGTTGAAGTCCGGAAGCCGGGAATCTCTAGCGACCGCGTACGGGAGCGCCCCATCAGGCCCGTCGGCTCCCGGTATGGACATGCGGAAGGTGCTATGACCTATTATGCGGGATCTGGCTGCCGCGCGAGGAAGAGGAAGCCAGGATCACGTCACCACCTTCTTGTAAACCTTCCACATCAGTTAGACGTCAGCTAATAAGCTGATCAGAGGAATAGCCGATGATCCGCCCAGTCCATCACGGACGATTACGGAGAATACGGACTAGCACAGGAGGCAACGATGGCGTGTGCATGCACCAATGCAGGCAAGCCGAAGTGCGCGTGGTGCAAAGAGGCCGAAGGTCTCGGGCGAAAGCCCTCGGGTCACAACTGTCAGTGGGGGAACTGCAACTGAGTGTCCGGTTGAAGTTAGCGTTACATCCGATTAGTGATAGTGACGCTGATGATGGCCTGCTGGTAGGGAACGGGGCATCACCTCCCGGATCACGCGATCGCCGGATCTCATGATTACTACGGGAGATTATGCTCCTCTCAGTCCAGATCAGCGCAGACGGCGCCATGTCGCACCTACCATGTCACGGGATCGGCGGGTTTGTGGTTTGGGTTGCATGGTGCCGTTGATGACCATGTGCTCGGGTTGACGATGCGCCCGTTCGCGTGATATCGCACTCTTAGGCCAGCCATGCTGGTGAAATGTCACCTGGATCCGGTAGAGCGATGCTAGGCAAGAGCTGGGAGGAAATAATGGGACTCTTTGGAAAACGCGTTGGCAGCTGCGAAGACATCTGTCGGCCCACAAGCACGATACGCAACTCCGGCGGGCTACCCACCTGATGGAACGGTTCAATCGCACAGCAGGTAACGGCGGTCGCTACAGGAAGTGTGTGCCGCGATATAAAGTGCAGTCAGAGTCAGGCGCTTCGAAGACTTGCTAATGCACTCAGGTGAAATAGACATTTCTTGGTACTGGCATACAACTTGTCAAGTTAAGCATACCAGGACCCACCCTCAAAGCCGCTTAGCGTGCCCATCAGCCAATGGGGCACGCCAGCTCGAAAGTTATGGTTCGAGGCGTTTAGGAATGAGATATCGGAAATGGGGCCAGCAAAGTGACCGAAATCCTTGGGCTCATACCAGCAGCCAGCCTGATCGTCAGCTGGTTCGTCTACTATGAACGTGCCGGTCTTTCCAAGGTCAAATCCGAGGAGAGAGTGGACTGGCGAGAGTTTTTCCTGCCGAACCTCCCGTGGTTCCTGCTGATGTGGGCGAAGTGCTTTACCTGGCCACTTGTCCTAATTGTCTGGCTCGCGCAAGGTATGCCGACTTCGCCGTGGAGAGCTGTCACCCTGGTTAACGGCAGGCCGGCTCGGGCTATCGTCCGTACCGCCAAAAGCTCCCGCCTATTGGGCTGATCTGTGGGCCCGTCGTCCAGTGTTCGGTGCAGGAAGTCCCGATCAGGTCCCGGTCTCGCACGATGTTGGTGCTGAACCTGAGCAACTCGCCTATGCCCAGGTCGCGGACCACGTCATCGATTGCGACCGCTTGAGGTAGAAGAATCGGTACCGTCAGTGATCACTGCCGTGCATCAGGCTGGAGCGCGGTTCTGCGGGGTTGACCACCAGGAGCGCCGCAGTATGACCTCGTCCGCGACGCCGCTCGCTGTGATCTCCGGCCCCAAAAACGCGACAGATCGCTGTGGTCGTCAATGGTCAGGTCTTTTTTCCTCTGGAACCACTAAGCACCCGCCTCCACGCCTCCTCGACACCGCCTCGTCGGCCTTTTAGGAGGCGACAACGTACAGCTACGGTACAGCATGAGATACAGTGAGTCACTAGATGATCACGTATCGAATAAGGCAGCTGCGACGTCGAGGAACACTTGAGTGTCAAGGAGGGCGATCCGTATGGGCCAGAAGGGGATCGTGTTCGCGATCGGCATCATCAGGGCCTTCGGTTCCGGCCAGGGTGATGGCATGCAGCTAATCGCTAAGCATGACCTGCTGAGCGGCGGCCCGGCGGCGAGGATCGCACGGCTGTTCTTCGAGCGATTTCAGGCGGCTGACGGCAGGCTGCAGATCACTGACGGAAACCTCTAACGGCCCGCATCATGGCGCTGTTCGGACCCAAGCCGCTGCCGCTCACCTCCTACGGCTACCTGCCGCCGCGCGGGGTCACCATCAAGGGGTGGAAGTGCACGAACCGGGAGAGCTGCGGTACCGGTGATGACGTCCCGCCGACCCGATGGCCGGTGCGCTGCCCGGAGTGCGGCTGCCCGTGCGATCCCACGTTCAACGAGCCGTGGGCGCACGATGCGCTCGGCGTGGAGCTGAACTGGCAGATCCGCAACGACCCGGACGAGTACGGCCGCAAGTTCGCCAGGGAGCGCCTGATGGCGTGGGAGCTCAAGGACGCGCTGCGCCGCCGCGACGGCGCGTCGGTCGCCGCCGCGCGGTCCGCGATGCACGGATACATGCAGCACGAGATCCAGCAGAGCGCCTGGAACCCGGGCCTCACCTTGTTCCTGGCGATCTGTGACGGCCTTGAACAGGGCGACCTGGACGGCGCGGCCAGCGACCTGGTCTTCTGGCTGCGCCTGCCGCCCGGCGAGCCCGGCGCAAACAGCAGCCGGCTCCGGTCCAACGTCAGCCAGTTGGTCAACCTTAGCGACGAGTTCCTGTCAGCCCCAGGCGGCGCGGCTCACCCGCAGGCGGACGAGATCCGCCAGGGTTGCCTGCGTGCCGCGGCGTCTTGCTACTCCGATCTCAGCCGGGATATCCAGGACAAGGTTGTCCGCATGTCGAGCGTGCAGCCGGGCAGGGCAGCCAGCCAGCGCCAGGACACCGCGCTCCGCACCGCCGCGAAGGCCCGTGGGGACCGCATCAGCTCCGCGCAACTGGCCGACTTCGGCCGCTTCAGCTTCCTCGGGGCCGGGCAGTCCGGCATCAAGGCCACAGATTCCCTCGATCTCGTCCGGCCCCTGGCCGAGCTCGCCTGGAGCCAGGATCTGCCCAGCCGCGCCATTGCCATCGCCGAACTACGCCGGCACGCCGCGAAGGGCGAGTGGGAGGCGGTCGGCGCATGGAAGGTCGTCCGCGAGTTCATGGACGACGCACCGGAGACCGCGACGCTGATCGACGGCGGCCTGTCAGCCATCATCCGAATGCGAGTGACCAACCTCGCCATCCACCTCGCGCCGGTTGACATACATCGCTACCAGGCCTTGGCAGGCGGCCCGCCGCCGAACGACGGGTTCTTCGGCCCGCCGGTATTCGACTCGCACTTCGGGCCGGCAAGGCAGTACTACCTGGACAGCGCGGTCGCCGCAGCGGCCCGGCGGACCACCGCCAGGCTGCCGCACGCGCCAGGCGTCCAGCCCGGCCCGGCAGTGGAAGCAGCCAGGGCGATGTGGGACTTCGGCCAGCTGATCTACCGCGGCCCGCTCGTGGTGAACCCAGACATCGCCTTCGAGCCGAGCGTAGTGCTGCGCGCAGTGAACGCCGCCACGAACACCGACCACGCGCTGTTCCTCGACGCCGTCGCGGACGCCATCGCCGACCCGGAGAACTACCTCACCGAGGGGTACGCCACACTCGGCGCGGCACGCTTCGCCGAGGACTACCTGACCCCCGAGGCGCTGACCGCGCGAGGCTACCAGCAGCTCATCGACAACGGTCTGACCAGGCTCATCCGCACCGGCGAGCCCGGGCTCATGATCTCGCCGCTGCTGCTGACCCCCATCCAGCAGGACCGCCTGGCACAGCTGCGGGCCGTCGGATAGTGAGCGACTCCGCAAGACGGCGTCCAGCGGATGCTGGCTCCGCCGACAACACGCGGAACCTTGTGGATGCCGAAAACGGGATAATCCCCCGATCGGGATGAAGTCATCTTTTACCCCGACATCGGGGTAAAAGATGATTTCGGGCTGGGCCACAGCCGCAGCTACGCCACGATGCTCATCGACGCCGAGGCCAGCCGGGGCGTCGGCGTGCTGCAGGGCCACGCCGCCGATGTCGCCGAGGCGTGACTGCGCGCCCCATCCTGGCGCAGGTCGCGTACCGTGACGGCATATCACGACATTCGGAGCGATGCAGGGCAACTCTGCTGGTCATAGTCACGGATGGGATTCTCGGCATGCACAGTCTTACGGCAGATCGCCGCGTGGGTCATAGTACTCGCTGACCAACGCCCCGGGGCCCTAGGCGGGCGACAGCAGCGAACCTGCCGCATGGCCGAATCTCGCGGTCGCTGAAGAACAGACCCGGGCCGCCAGACCCTGTCGGGAGCGTGGCTACCTGGCTGTTCTCATCCCGGACTCCGGCCTCCCGCAGAACTATCTGGTTCGCCGTCCACAGGTCAAACAGCCACTTGCCACTGCCATCGGGGCGGATGACCTGGTCATGGTCGCTGGTGAAGCACTGCCGGGCAGCCTCAAGCACATCGGCACCCACCTGGTACGCATCCGGATGGATCGCGGGGCCGACGCCTGCCACGATGTTCTCTGGGCGGCTGCCAAGGGTGCGCATGGCTTCCACCGCCGCTTCGCTCACCCGCGAGACTGTCCCCCGCCATCCGGCATGCACGCAGGCCAGCACATGCACGACCGGGTCGTAGAGCACGATGGGCACACAGTCCGCGACCATGACCACCAAGACGATCCCAGGTTCCGCGGTCACCAGAGCATCCGTGCTGGCAATCGCGTCATCAAGGGCCAGCGAGCCGCGTCCCCGGTCACCGGAAGTCACGATGCGGACTTCGCGGCCGTGTGCCTGGTTGCAGAAGACCATGTCGCCGAGGTCTGCACCTAGAGCGGACGCCGCCCGCCACCGGTTCTCAAGCACGTCCTTGTCATCGTCGCCCACGTGCAGGCCGAGGTTGAGTGATTCATAGGCCCCGCGTGAGACTCCCCCGTGCCGGGTCGTCACCATGACGTCCACGCCAAGTCCGTCAAACGCCGGCCAGACCAGGACTTCCAGCTGGCCCCTGCGGCGAAGTTCCGGCGCTGCCGTCATCAGCCCTGCCTCCTCGCGTTCTGTCCTGCTCCCGCTTCAGTCGCCTGCGCTGCTCGCAAGAGCCCGGGCGCCGCGCGCAGGGCCGACCTGATTTCCTGCAGGTAATCCCGTCCGGTGAACGGGGTCGCCTTGGGCATCAGGGAACTGGCCGCGTCCACTCCGCAGGAGTACACGCCGCACCCTCTTTCCAGGCCGAGCACCCGAACCGCCTCCATGTGCTGGTAGGGGACGTAGATCTGCGTGGTGAGGATCAGCACGTCATGCTCGCTGCCGACGCCGGCCATGTCCGCCCAGTGCCTGAGCTGGTCGGCGGTGTTCGCCCGGCGGGTCTCCGGCTCGCTGGAGGATGCGATCACGACCTCCACGGACGGCCACCGGTAGCGTGCAGACGCTGCGTGAAGCAGCGCAGGATCCCCGGGATCCGCAAGCGGCTGTGACTCCTGCACGGCCAGCGGCGAGCCCAGCCCGAACGCCTGCCGGGTCGCGGCCACGATCACCTCCGCCTCATCGCTGAGGGTCCCCAGTCCCGCGTCCCTCGCCTGCTGCGGCTCCGCACCTCCCAGCGGGCGATGCGCGCCCAGCACGCCGACCATGCCAGCGGCCAGTCCGCCGCGCATCAGCTCGGCGGCCCGGTGCGTCCGGTTGACGCAGGCCCTCACCAGGCCTGACAGCACGATCAGGTGCGAGAACTCCCTGCCGGTGATGGCGGTCGCGTCGACGAGGCCAAGTGCCCGCGCCGCGCCGACAACCAGGTCATCGGGTATCTCGCGGCCGTTGACCTTGGCCGGGGCGCCTTCAATGAAATTGCGCTCTCGGTCCTTGCGGAAATCCCAGTCGGCAGACAGGTCCGCGAGCGTGTCCAGCAGGGCGAGCGTGTCCCGCTCGTCCGGCCAGTGCCAGCCGGACGCGCCAGCCAAGATCCTGAGCGGCTCCGACGTGACCCAACGGCGTAGTGCCTCATCGAGCACAGCGGGCTGGTATCCGCCTGGCTCCCCGGCGGGAAGCGGCACTGGGTCGAACCTCACACGAGTTGCGGCCTCGTTGCTTTCCACCTGCATCAACCTATTCATATCCGTCCATGCGAGCCAGCCTTGGGCTCCTGTCCTATGCTCTACCATCACAGAGGGTACTGATATTTTGACGTTGGGTAAGGAACTTCGTGCGAACAGCGCCAGCGTGCGACTACGTGAGGAGACACGGAGATGGCGGGGGGCTCTGCGGAGGATGACGGCGGGAACGGAAGGCAATTCGTGCCCTGGCCCGACTGGGAGATAGGGGACATACCATCGCTTGCCAGGTACGTGAGCATGCCCGCCCTCGATGAGACCGGCTTGCCGGTGCCGGATCGGTACACAGGCGCGGATCCGGACTGTGCAAGAGGCCGGGACATCGCGCGCGGTGTGTACGAGAGCATCCTGGGCCTCGGCCTGAAGTACATGCACGAGCCATGGCGGGTGGAAAGCTTCGGGCACAAGGAATTCACCCGCAGGCAGCGGGTGCGCTACCCGGCCTGGGTGACACGCGACTCCGGCGGGACCTGCCTTGACCTGGCGATCCTCTACGCGACAGCGCTCATAAAGGCCCAGATCCGGCCCTACATCGCGATCCGCTACTTCGCAGACCCCGTTCGCGGCGAGCCCGAGGGCCACGCCTTCGTCATCGCTGACCTGCAGGCACCGCTAACTGACCAGGACAGGTGGCGTCCCGCGCCCAGTCCGATGGAGCGGCCCGCGTCCGGACCGGCCGAGGAAGGACTGCTGGTCATGCACCCCGGTCAGCAGCTGCCGTCATCCCTGCTCGCCGTGGACCCGATGCGCGCCACCACGAACTTCCCGCTGCCCGACGGAAAGCATCACGCAGAGCCGGAAGGCTTCGAGCAAGCCGAGGCTGCCGCCGTCAGCTACCTGGCCGACACGAAGATAATGCTGTGTGATGTCGCGACCGCCCAGCTCAAGGGATATAAGGCGCTTGACCGCCCGGCCGACAGCTCTACCCCCGCGATCTGGACACGGCTGCCGGAGATGCCGGGAATCACGAACTATCCCAGCCGTGGGCTGGTACTCGAGCGGCTGGCCGCGGCGCGCGGGCGGATCGTCATCTATGGCCCGCAGGGGTTCGGCAAGTCGACGCTCGCCTACATGCGCGCGCGGTCGGCCGATGGTGGCTATGGCTGGTTCCTGAATGCCGCGGACCGCTCGACATTGCAGTCCCAGCTAGCCCAGGCCGAGAACGACCAGCAAGAGCGCGGCTTCAGGCAGATGGAAAGGCTTGACCAGGTACCGTTCAGCGACCTGGCCGTCCGTCGTCTTGAAGTGAGTGACGCGCCGTGGGTCCTGGTCCTCGACAACGCCAACGGGAAGCCGGGCGAGATCACGCCGATCCTGCCCCGGGAGATCACCCCGAACCAGACGATCATCGTCACCACGACCAACCCCGGCTGGCTGGAGGAATGGCCGGAATCCGACCAGGAACCGCGAACCACCCATGTGGTGCTGGAGGCGCTCGACGCGAGTATCGACATGCCCGGCATCGACGCGGGGCTCCGCGGCCTGGCCGGCGGGAGCCCGCTGTTCTACGAGGCGGCGCGAGCGGCCATCCAGGCCGGCGCCCGCATCCCGAGCGCGCCGGAGAACGCCGTGGGACTAGTCTGGCAACTCGCCCAGGATTACCTGGCCGATTACCCCGGTGCACTGGACCTTGCGCACCTGATGGCGTGGGCGCCGCCCGTCGCACTGCCGATCATGGATCTCGTCGGCCTCTTGGGGAACACCAAGGCACTGGACAGCGGCGCGGCGGACGTTGGCCGCCGGCTGGAGCAGGCAGGGCTGGTGCGGTTCCTGACTCAGCCGACTCCCTCCGTGCTCATGCACCGGCTGATCGCCGCCCGGATTCGCGAGGACAAGCGGCTGGTCCAGATACCCGGCCATCAGCCAGTGCCCGCGCACGTGGCGCTGCTGGCCGCCGGTGCTGGCCAGGACCTGATGACCCGGCTCGGCGACGCCGAGTCGTTCGGCCTGCTCGAAGCGGAACTGGGACGCGGGCGACCCGCTTCGGTACCCGCCCGGACATGGGGGCTCGCGGTCTACGGCATCGCGCGGGCAGGCGAGATCCGTGGCCGGTCGGCCCAGTCTTCTACTCTCTTCGAGAAGGCGATCAGCTACCTGGACGAGGGCCACGACTCATCACTGTTGTCTGAATGCTGGAACGGGCGGGCCCGGTACGTCAAGGACCACCCGCCCACGGGTCCGGGAAAGACTGCCGCCCTGGACGAGGCGCTGTCCTGGGCGCAGAAGGCACGGGAACTGGCCACGGAGGCCGCGGGCAGGGCGCCGACCGGAAGTGAGCAGCAGCGATGGGACCTCATCCGAGCTGAGCGGGCGCATGCCATGCAGGCCCTGATCATGCGCAAGCAAGCCGACGACATCGCCGACATGGTCGCCAAGAAGGCCCGGCTCGCCGAAGCAATGACCATGCTTGAGGAATCCGAGACCAAGCGCGATAAGCATCTCAAGGCGCTCGGCATCTCCGACATCCCTGACCAGGACAGGTCGCGGTTCAACCTGGGGGGATCCGGCATCGGACTGGCCAAGCTCAGCCGGGGCGCCGAGGCTGAGCGGTACCTGCGCGCGGCCCGGGAGGCGTACGAGGAGGCGAAACGCATCCGGGTTGGCCGGTACGGCGCGGGGTTCGCGTTGCCTGCGATCGCCTCGTGCGATAACGGCATCGCGCTCGCCTACTACTACGGTGCGCTGCTAGCGGCTGATCCGCTGCGCGGCGAACACGAAGCCTACGAGCCGATAACACCGGAAAGCCGGATGTCCCTGCTGAGGCGGGCAAGTACCGCCTGCGCGGAAGCGCTCCGCGACCGGACCCTCCTCGCCCCCGCCGACAGAGACGACGGCGACACCAGCAAGTCCGATGACCTGACAGTCAAGATCATCCAGGTGCGGAAGCTCGTCAGCGCCCAGGCCGGCAAGCAGGGACCGCTCAGTCTTGCTGAGGCCGAGAAAGCGCTCGGGAGGATGAATGCGGAAGCGCTGGAAGAGGTTCAGGCCCTGGGCGGGATCATCGAACCCGGAGCCGACGGCGACGCCGGGCAGGCACCGCGGACATGACAGCGGCAGGAATGGCACCACTGCGGCTTCTGCTGCAGGCTGATCCTGGCGGGCTGGCTGGGTTCGATGGCAGCACCGTGCTACCCGGCGCACAGTCGCGGCTGCGCCAGTTGCGCGGCGACCTGGAACTGGCCCATGTCGAGTTGCTCACGCCGGAAGCGATCGGGGTCGTTTTCGCCACGGTGACAACGACTCGCCGCGAGGCCATGGATGGCATCGTCGCGGACCTGCGGGCAGTTCTCGGCATCGGGCCAGGTGCCAGCGAGCTCATCCCGGACCAGGACAAGGCGGTCCGGGCCATTGGCGGCGAAAGCCGCGCGTGCTCATTCTGCGGACTCGACGGTGGCCGCCACGCGTCGCACTGCCCGAAAACCTGGCGTTAAGCATGGGCAATCCGACCAACCTTGAGCCTTGCCGTTACGAGCCACGTACTGGCCAAGACGTCTGGGCATTTCCCCTCCCTCTCGGATACCTGGACAGCATCCAGTCGGCCGGCAGCGTCGCGGCGCCACTGCTGGCCGGCGCGAGCTTCACGCTCGTCGCGCTGGTGCTGCAGTCCGCCATCCCGTTCGGCCGCTGGCAGGACCTGGCTCTGCTCCTCCTCGTCGCGGCAGGGCTGGCACAGGTATTCGCGGTGCAGTCCGTCATCTGGACACGCCGGTACATGGTGACCCCCGATGAGCTCAGGCAGTGGTTCCCGGATGACTTCACCGAGGACGGGGAACGCCCTACCCCGTGGATCCTGAACGTTCAGGAGGACTCTGGCCAGCAAGCTCGGACATGGGCTAACCGGACACGATGGTGGATAAACGTCGGCATATCGCTGCTGCTTGCCGGCGTCGCCGTGGGCGTGGTGCCGCCCGGGCGCATCAGCGTCATGCGCTGGGCGGTAGTCACGGCGGCATGGGCCGGCGTGGCCGTCGAGGCAACCTGGGTAGCCGGCCTGCTCGTGGCCGGCGGAACCCGGCGCGCCATGCTGCCGCGTTCGGCCGCCATCATCACCTCCGGAGGGGCAACCGCGGCCGCCGGCTTCGCGGCTACCACAGGGACCGCCGACGGGGCACCGGCCACCTGGTGGGCGATCGCGCTGGCGGTAGCGGCGGCCCCCTGCTGGCTCGCCGCCCTCACAGGTGCGCGGCTCAGCCACGGCCACATCCGGCTGTATTCCCCGCTCACCGGCTGGCGGGCGGGCACGCAAGCCGCCCTCGCCCTGCTGGCGCCGGCAATCTTCGTGCTGGCGTTGTGGTCAGCCATCCGCCAGGTAGCCGCGGACCGGCACGAAAGACTCTCAGACCTGCATCCCGGCGTCGAAGAGCTGCTGCCCAGGGCAGTGAGCATCCGCGCGCACCACCGCGCCTGGAACCGGTGCACGGCGCTTCCCGTCACGAACAGGGACGAACTGGCCAGGCTCCTAGACGAATCGGGTGCGCTGCTAGGACAGGATGGACAGCCGCGCCTCGATGATCTCTGGGCCCGAGTTGAGCAGTCGCCCGGCTGCGTGGTGAGGGTCGTTGACCGGGGCGATGACAAGATCCAGTTCGGCTATTACATCGTTTACCCGCTACTGGCCGAGACGGTGCACCGCGCACTGTCCGGGCAGATCAAGACGGGCCGCCAGCTCAAGGCGGCCGACCTCGCCGCTTCCCCGGACACTGGTGCCGGGTCGTACATCTCGGTCATCTGGGCACCGGGCCGCAAATGGACGCGCAGGTGCGTCATCGCCACGCTAGCGGACGCGCTAGCCGCCAGCTGCGCGGGCAATCCAAGCCAGCCGGTATTCGCACGTCCCGCTACGCCACAAGGCGAAGCCCTGATGGCAAGCTACGGCTTCAAAGCGATCGGCAAGCAGACTGGCGTCTGGGCCCTGCAGAAGTCAGCCTCCCCAAGTCCACGGCCTATTACGACCAGCCCGATACAGATACCTGTTCAGAGTGCAATCACCCGCACACGTTCGGTTCCACGGTGGCACCGGCGCCGGTAGTGGTGGTGAAGGGGTCCAATGCCTCGGCACCACCTCTGAACTGCGACGTTATGGCGGGCTGGTCAGCGTCATGCGGCCCGTTGATACTCGTGGATCAGTTCCGTGGACGCCAACCACGTCCAGGCCTCTGGCCTGCGTCTTCCTGAAGCCGATGGCGGACTCGTGAGCCGCGAGACAGGCCGGGTCCATACGAGGTCCATGATAGGTACAGCGCAGGCACGCGCCCGGCCCGCGAACGTCACTGGCGCTGTGGGTGCCGAGAACCTCGTCCAGGTCATGCGACCAGGCGGTATTCGTTGATCATGCCGCTGACGCAGGGGTGTCTTCGGACACGGCGCTGCGCAAGGTCGACCGGTTCGGGTAGCAGTTTCAGCGGGGCAGCGGAGCCCGGCGACCGGTGAGGCCGGTGCCGATTGTGTGTGATGGGTCTGGTACTCGCGCAGGATCCGCCGCAGGTGGTTCTCATTCCAGATGAGGGTGCGGTCGAGAAGCTCGCGGCGGCATCTGCCGATCCAGCGTTCGGCGATCGCATTCATGCGCCGCGTCCGGACGTTGCAGGGCACGGTCCGGAGTCCGGATCCGCGCATCAGCGAGGACCGCGTCGGACGCAGCCGTGTAGTTCAAGCCGCGATCGCGGATCATCGGCGTCGCCGTGCTGCGAGCGGCCGGCGAATCCACCGCGACCATAATGTCGCACCCCGTGGTTACGCTGCACCGGTGTCGATCTCAGACAAGACGCGCAAGACTCTCTGGGTCAAGGCAGGCGGCCGCTGCTCGATCTGCCGGCAGCAGGTGGTCACCGATGCCGAAGCCGCGGAAGACGACCCCTCGGTATATGGGGAAGAGTGCCACATCGTCGCGCGGTCACCGGGCGGCCCGCGAGCCGGGGAGATCGAGAACCCTGACGGCTACCACAACCTGATCCTGCTCTGCAGAAAGCATCACAAGCAGGTCGACGACCAGCCAGCGCACTTCACCGTTGAGCGCCTGCACCAGATCAAGTGTGACCACGAAGCGCGGGAAGCGGCCAGGAGCGGACCGGTCAGGCTCATCGCGGACCCGGCCAGGCCCGCACCCAAGGTCCTGACCGCCTGTTTCAGCGGCGATGCCCTGTGGTCTCACCTGCGCGGTTCCTATTCGTTCTACCCGTCGTGGCCTGACGACTTGGATGACGCGCAGGGCGAGGCGGTCGCGACGCTGCTGGACTACCTCCGCGACTGGCTGGATGTAGCCAGCGAGATGTCGCATGCCGATGCGCACGAGGCAGCCAAGGAAGCCGGGGAGCACATCCGGGAGCTCCTCGGTCTCGGGATCGTCACCGGCGTGCGGCCGCGCTACCTCCTGCTGGCGGACGGTGTGGATGCTGAGCCCTCACCCTGGCGCTCATTCGACATCCAGTTCCACCGCGTCAGCGAAGCCCAGCGCGCTAACGAAGACGGGACGCCGTATAGGGCCGGGGCCACCGCACACTGAAGTGCGGCATGCGGGTGTCGGCGATCTTGTAATTCCCCAGCTCTGAGGGGCTGATGATCACGTAATTCGTGAGCGCCGACACTCTGGGGGCACCAGTCCTGAACCTGCCGTGCCCGCGTGGGCTCACGGCACCGACGGCATCGGCCCCGCCCTGCTGTCCTCCGACGGCGCGCCGGTCCGGTGGCTGCTGATGGACGGCTATGAGCGGAGCAGCCGGGACAGATCCAGCACCGGGACCGGCCCGAGCCGCTTTTGCACCCTATGGACCAGGAAATTCAGCGCGTTCAGCGACCCCGGTAGGGAGTGCCGAAGGTGGCGCAGATGGCGACGCAAGCTGCGCGAGGCTGCTTGCTGCGGGTAGGGCGGGGCTCAGGGCAGAGACCAGACGCGTTCTAATGGCTCGTCCTGTCCTGCTGGGCAGGCTTGGTGACCTGCGTGTTCAGCTCACTGTCTGCCGCACCGTCAACACTGTCCGGGTTTCGGTGATTTCCCTGCGTGATGCGGGAGCGTGAACAGGCCGCCGGGCTCCCCGGCCAGCCAGCCCCGCGCGGCCAGCAGCTTCAGCTTCGACCGCAGGCCCTCCACCTTCGCCTTGTCCGTGCTCTGCCCCGTCGCGGCCGCGAACTCGCCCGCCCGCAGCGGCCGCCCCGCGTCGGCCGCCACTTCCACCAGGTCCTGATAAGCCTGCGGCAGCACCGACGCCTCGGTGCCTTCCTGCCACGGCGGCACCGTCACCGCCCCGATGGGCGAGGCCGGCCCCGGTTTCCCTCCAGGCCCGCCATCCTGCCGGGCGGCATCCGCCGCCGACGGCTCTTCCAGCACCCGCATGACTTCCTCCCGGGTGATCGCCAGCCGCGAGACCCGATCTTCCGCCCTGGCCAGCTCCCCCGACAGCTCCTCGATCCGGGCACGCAGCCGGTCCGCCTCAGCCCGGGCGGCCGTTTCCCTGCGCTTGAGCTCCTCGATCAGCGACCCCATCCGCGATCTCCTTCCCCTGCACAAGACGGTAGAAGACCACATCGCCGATCAACCGGAAATCACGCAAAGCCCCAGGCCAGAAGTCCCTTCAGACGAGCTGCACCCATCGGGAAACGGCGCATAGCTGTGGTTAGGCATGGTCACCTGCTCATGATCAGCCACATCAGTACCGTGAATACCGCGATCATGA
>OBLT010001110.1_pt1 | contig 17280 bp, 16 predicted proteins | sample 1518721 | NCBI WGS metagenome assembly OBLT01 (sample SAMEA3539307, study PRJEB22396) | soil metagenome | biome: tundra; feature: field; material: soil | place: USA | collected 2010-05 | depth 0.15 m | reverse complement strand
AGGCTTTGGAGACCGAGAAGCGGGTGCTGGCAAACTCCGAAAAACTTTACGCCGCGGCCATGGGTGCCTTCGAGCAGCTCTACGAAGGCGGCGCATCGGCTGAGGTCGCGCTGCGTGCGGCCCTGCGCAACGTCGAAGAGCTGGCCCATTACGACGGCCGCTTCACTGAGGCCGCCCAGCAACTGGAGTCGGCACGCGCCACAGTCGGCGACGTGGGATCGAGCCTGCGCGACTACGCCGAGGGCATCAACGCCTCGCCCGAGCGGCTGGCGGAGATTGAGGACCGCCTGGCCCTGCTCGACCGCCTCAAGCGCAAGTACGGCAAGACCATCGCCGAAGTCATCGCCTTTGGCGAAGAGGTGGGCCGCAAGCTGGCCGAGGTCGAAGACCGCGACGAAATCCTCAAAGCGCTTCGCGCGGCTCTCGATGAGGCTGCAACGGCTTATCGAGCCGCTGCCGCCGCCCTCAGCGCGGAACGCAAGGCCGCCGCAAGCAAGCTGGCCAAACTGGCCGAATCTCAGATCAACAGCCTGGCCATGAAGGTCCGGTTTGAAGTGGCTGTGACGGCCAGCGAGAAGGAGTCAGGCTGGGCGGCCAGCGGCTGGGACCAGGTCGAATACCGCATCGCCACCAACCCCGGCGAGCCGCTCAAGCCCCTCGACCAGATCGCCTCCGGCGGCGAAATGTCCCGCGTCATGCTGGCCCTCAAAGTCAGCGTGGAAGAGAGCGCGGTCAAACCGAAGAAGAAGACCCCCACGCCGCGGACCCTGGTCTTCGACGAGATCGATATTGGCATCGGCGGCCGCGCGGCGGAAGCGGTGGGGCAGAAGCTCAAGTCTCTCGGGCGCGACCAGCAGGTCCTTTGCGTAACCCACCTGCCCCAGATCGCTGCCTTCGCCGACCAGCACTTCCTCATCGATAAGCGCGAGTCCGATGGCCGCACCAAGATGCAAGTGCGCCTGTTAGACGATCGCGCCCGCACCCACGAAGTAGCCAGAATGTTATCCGGCGCAAAAGTCACCGAAACCAGCCTCCAGCACGCGGCCCAGATGATCGCCGGTAGCCGGTAGTGATGTGAATCGTGTTTTTCCTATGGAAATCCAAATGAAATGATGCTCCAATTTGCTTCAGGAGCTACAAATGCTAAGCGACGAACCGCAATTTACAAAGTCAGAGCCAAGTGAGAAGAGTTGTCCGCAGAATCGCAAAAATACGAGGTCTCACAATCAGAATCGGGATTGGTTGAAGCACCTCGGAATCAAACGGGCCGTCAAATAACCTGGAAACAACGGCCGGACCCAGAAATCGGGAAGGAGCTAGAGGTCCGCCGCGTCCGGATTTCCGGCCCTCTGCGCCCTCATTCAGCGCATTGGTTGCAGGCACAGCTCCGTCACAGCCGCCGCAAAATATTGAACCGCTTCATCCCGCTGCCCGTGATCGCACCATGCGTCATAGGCAGACCTCAGCCGGCCGGCGTCGACGATTCCCAGCTCGTGCAGAGCCGGTTCCGCAAAGAGCCGCTCCACCAGAGGCCGGGCTGGACCGCGCAAGGTCGCGGCCAAGGCCCAGGAGAAATCGTCCCGTTGGCGCGGGTGGATCACGCGATCGGAACAACCCCGCCGCGTGAGCAACTCCCGTTCTATCCTGCGTCTGTATCGCCACTCGGGGGGCAAGTGCGCGCAGAAGTGCACCAGCTCTGGCGTGCAAAGCGGATGGACCGGCCAGATCCCGCGGCGCATATATCGGGCGGCGCTGAACGCGGCGCACTCCACGGCTGAATCGCTGCAAGGCGCGCGAGGGGGTTCGTCCAAATCTTCGGACAGTGTCGCCCGGGCGCTGGGCGTAAGAAAGGACGGCGCAATCACCGAATCCTCATCCGGCGCAGCCGCTCCAGCAGATTCCCCACGAATCGCCCGGAGTTCGGAGGGACGCAGACCACATAACTCGTCGCCGCCGAAGCCGGTCAGCAGGACCTCGGTTCCATGCGCCGATGCGCCGGCAAGCAGTTCCCAGAATACCTCGTAGTATCCCTCTTCCCACGGCAACACGGGCGCACGTCCATCCAGGCGGCAACTGCCAGGCGCAAGAGGCAAGAAGGACGCGATGGGAACCTCGGTATCTATCAGGCCGAACCGTTGCGCAAGCTCTGCTCTGCGCTCCGGCTGATCCTCTCGGCTATCACCCATCAAAGCGATGCCATAACTGCGCAGCGGTCTCTTGCACAACGCCGCAGTACTCGACGCAACGATGGCTGAGTCCAGACCACCGCTCACCTCGGCGCCAAGATGCTCTTCAGAAACATTTATCCAACGGCGCAAGGAGGACGACACGATCGTCTCAAACGCTTCGACCGGGTCTGCCCCTTCGCACAATTCCCCTGCACGTGGCCGATACCACGGTTCCGGGTAGGCGATCGACAGCGTCTCGCATCCTGCCTGCCCTGCCCACTCCGCCCGCGAGCGCTCGGTCAGAAGCTGCAGGCCGCGAAACAGCGTGCTTCGCGCATAGGGGTTGGCATATTCAGTCAGATAGCGAGTAGCCCGTACCGGATCGAGACTCTTCCGCGGCAGCAGGTGCAGAAGCCGCGCCGCATCCCAATCGCCCCACAGTTTCCCGTGATCGGAAACCAAAAAAACCGGCGCCGTGCCCCAAGGGCCGGCCTCGAGCGTGGCCAGCACACTGTCGTCATTCCACGGCTTGGCCTTCGATGGCGCATTGATAACCAGCATCTGCCATTGCAGCGGCCAGTCTCGCAATTGCTGCGCCAGCCCATCAAAACGCTCACTATCGACAGGCGTCAGCCGGCCGGTTTGTACGCCCGCAGCCAATTCGGCGCCGCTCCGGCCGGCAGATCGCTCCCGCACCAGGACGAGAATGCGGCTCCCGTCCGCGACGGCAACATCTTCCAGCGCGGCGTGGCGAAACGGCCGAATGTGGCTCTCGCCACATTCGAAGCCGTCGCCTGTCGCCCGCCACTCCGCTCCGATGTCAACATCGCACAGACGAAATGTAAGCACTATGGATCTCAGCCTTTCACCGGTTCGCCGCCCTAGTTGCGGCGGCCCTGGCTGTCCTGACCCGCAGTGCCCTTCCCTAGCGGCTCGTCCACGCCCTTGTCTTTCCGCCTTTGAGCATCCGTGCCCGCGGTACCCTTCTTCTCCAACTCGTCCAAGCCCTTGTTGCGCCGGTTTTGAGCATCCGTGCCCGCGGTACCCTTCTGCAGCGGAGCATCAACGCTCCCACCTTTTTCGTGTGAACTCTGGGCCGCCTGGCCCGGAGCATGGTGCTCAGAGTGCTCAGATTTGAAGATCCCGGCCATAGTCGGTACATCATTGAATCCGAACACAGGCATATTCATCCCAACACTGTTCATGGTTGCCATTGAATCCTCCTTGTGATGCTTTGATTGCTTCGTTTGTGCGGCGTTTCCACCCTCGACCCGGCATTCGGGCCGAAGATGCAATGATGCTCAAATCCGAATGGGGGTTGATCTGAGCAAGGGTTCTTTGTTGAAGGCGGCTATCTGGGGAAGTTCCGCCCGATCCGTTCGATGGTGCGTCCAGCAGAGTTCCCCTTCTAAGTTCGAAGTTACCTCCTCGCAAATAAGCGGAGAAGAAGTGATCTATTTCAGGGGAGTTTAGGTAACAGTCTTTGATTCATACCTACAACTTTCGTAATAGTACAAACATCGCATTTGAGTGTCAAATGAAAATTTACCCTATTTCTTCAACGGTCAAGCGTGCATCTGTTCGCCAGGGTCGGCTGGAGCCGGGTGTCCCAGGTCCCGCTTTTGGGACCTGGGATTCAATCTCCCCGGCATAGTCGTGAGCAATACCATCGAAGTCGTTGACTACGGAGGCAATTTCATGTACGCTTTCAATGTGTACAGTATTGGAGGCCATCCATGCCCAGAGTAGCCGTCGAAGAGAATAGCCGGATGTCCCTCCGCATCCGCGGGAAAGAAAAAGCGCTCCTCATGCGGGCAGTGGCTCTTCAAGACACGGATTTGACCGGTTTCGTGGTTCGATGCGCCGTGCGCGCCGCCCAAGATGTGATCCGGGACCACGAGCAAGTGCAACTATCAGAAAGAGATAGCCTGATGGTTCTGAATCTGCTTGAGAATCCACCCGAGCCGAACACCAAACTTGTTTCTGCCGCCAGGGCATTCGCGGAGCAGTGCCGGCCATGAGGGGTCGTGCATGGCGCGAGGTTCCCATCGGCAAGCAGTACGACCGGGAAGCCTTCGATTGTGGCGAAGAAGCATTGAATGAATTCCTGCGCCTCCATGCCCGTAAAAGCCACGAACGTGGCGGATCGAAGACCTTCCTGGCCGTCGATGAAGCCGACGGAAAGACCATTCTCGGCTACTACACCCTGAGCCCAGCCTCGCTGACTTACGAGCGTACCCCGGAGAGCTTTCGCCGTGGACTGGCTCGCCATGATGTTCCGGTCTTCCGGCTGGGGCGCCTGGCCGTTGATCGGAAGGCGCAAGGACAAGGGCTTGGCGGCCAGCTTCTGCTGGCTGCAGGGCGTCGCTGCCTCCTCGCGGCAACAGAGGTTGGCGGTGTGGCACTCTTGATCGATGCGAAGAACGAGAGGGTAGCGAAATGGTATACCAGCTATGGCGCGGTCCCGCTCCTGGATGCGCCGTTGTCGTTACTGCTGCCTCTGCGGACAATTGAAGCCGCCATAGAACTTGCTGGTGGAAAACATGAAGAGAGGTAACCCCGAGCCGCTGACGCCGGAGTTGCAGGCCGAGCTGGATGCTCTTGCCGCCATGCCGGAGAGCGAGATCGACACCACCGAAATGCCGTCCATCACCGATTGGAGCCATGCGGTATGTGGGCCGGGTGCTCCAGAGCCTCGCATTCGCCCTATAATCCATCAAAAGGGGAGGTCATCTTGAGAACCATTCGACACAAATGCCTCTGCGCCTTCGCTCTTGCTCTCTTGGCGCTGGTTTCCGTTGCCGCAGCCCGCGCGCAGCAACTCTCGCCGAAACTTCAGAACGCCATCGGGCACTGGCAGATCGTCAACAGCGATGGCACACCCGGAGGAAAGGCGGAAACCTACCTGGTGGACGGCAAACTCTTTGGCCGGGTAACCGAGGTGCGACCGGGCCGCACTCCGCATGACGTCTGCGACAAGTGCTCCGGCGAGTACAAGAACCAGCTCATTTTGGGAATGGTCATGATGCGCAACTTCCATCCCGACGGAGACGACTGGGTGGACGGGACCGTCGTGGACCCGGAGAATGGGAAGCAATACAAGGGCAAGATCTGGGCCGTCGGGAAGGACAACCTCCATATGCGCGGCTATATCGGCATCTCATTGCTGGGGCGGACCGAGAGCTGGGTAAGGATTCCCTGAAATTGAATGATATCGGTTCCCTGATCCCTGATCTCTGTCTCACTGCACATCCACTGTGTGGAAGCCCAGGCCATAGAGCAGGGCGGTGACGCTGGTGCGGGCGTTCTGGCGCGCTTTGTCGAGAATGCCGTCGTCGAGCGCGGCCTGGGCAATCTGCTGCTCGGCCGTCAGGCGCACTTCGGATTCCAGGTTCGGATCGGTGGCGACCAGCAGGCCGGTCGTCCGGGAATAAACTCGCGTGCGTCCGTTATCGATGCGGGTCGTGAGAATCTGCGGCGCGGGCAGCCGAACCTGAACAGCATCGCCCCTCACGGTAACGTCGCCCGGCTTGAGTTGGCCCAGATCAACGCCGGCAATCACTTCTCCGTGGGCCACCAGGAGGAGCTTGTCGGCCGCCAGAAAGTCGGGTAGGTAAGCGCTCTGGCGTTCTCCCTCCACGATCTTGTCGAGCGAATAAACCACCGTCTCCAGGCGCGAGAGTTGATGTATCTTCTCCACGACCGAAGGGGAGGAAACGTCGATGCTGGTGGAGCGGCCGGTCAGGTAACCGGCGAAACGGTTCCACAATCCAGCGCGCGCGACAAGAGCAAAACCCGAGAGCAGCAGAAAACAGAGCACGACGCCAATGGCGAACGTGCCGATCGAGATGCTAAGACGGCCTAAACGCATGGGTCTCAAACCTCGCCGACTCCCTTACGAATCGTCTACTTGGATGCAGCGCCGAAGCTTCGCGTCTTCGTTTTTCTTTCCTATCGCCTGGATGCGGCGATTGGTATACTGGCAATGTGACTACAACTGTCCTCGATTCCATCTCGAACGGTAACCACGCCGAGACTTCCCCCAGTCAGAAGAGGGTGTTGTTGCTCAAGCCGCGCGGCTTTTGCGCGGGTGTGGTGCGCGCGATCGACATTGTGAAGATCGCTCTGGAAACCTTCGGCGCGCCCATCTACGTGCGCCGGGAGATTGTGCATAACCGCTATGTTGTGAACGAGTTGGCGCAAAAGGGCGCGATTTTTGTTCATGAAATCGACGACGTGCCGGACGGGCAGCGGGTGATCTACTCGGCGCACGGGGTTTCGCCGGCGGTGCGGGAGCGGAGCAAGGGCCGCGGTCTGAAGGTGATCGACGCGACCTGCCCGCTGGTAACCAAAGTCCACTTCGAGGCGGTCAAGTTTGCCAGGCAGGGCTACTCGCTGGTGCTGATCGGTCACCGCGACCACGATGAGATCGAGGGCACGCTGGGCGAGGCGCCGGACGTAACTCAAGTGGTTTCAAACGTTGAGGAGGTTGCGGCGCTCCAGGTGCCCGATCCCGACCGGGTGGCGTATCTGACCCAGACCACCCTCAGCCTGGACGAAGCGCGGGACATTATCCACGCGCTCAAACTCAAGTTCCCGAACATTGTGGGTCCCCACACGCAGGACATCTGCTACGCCACGGAGAACCGCCAGGTGGCGGTGCGCAATGTGGCTTACGACGCAGAACTGGTGCTGGTGGTGGGTTCGACCAACAGTTCGAATTCCAACCGGCTGGTGGAGGTTTCGCGGAACCTGGGGACGATCGGTTATCTCATTGACAACTCCCAGGCGATCGACCCGGCCTGGCTGCAAGACGTGACCACGGTCGCGGTGACGGCCGGCGCCTCGGCTCCCGAGGTGCTGGTCGAGGACGTTGTCGATTACTTGCGGCAAAGCGGCTTCGACTGCGTCGAAGAGGTAGAAGTGATGCCGGAAAATGTCCGGTTCGGCCTGCCGCCGGAGATCATCCAAGCGATAGGCGGCGTAGGCGGAGCAGAGCCTGTGCCGGTCCGGTGATTTGGACAGAGATCAGGTGATGTATTTCCCCAGGCTCCCGCCGCGGCGGGCGCGACCTGGGGCACACGGCACGCGACCGGAACCCAAGTGAAATTGAGTTTTCCGTAGAGGAACTGAGGCGTTTCAAACCGCATGAGTCTACTACAAGGGAAGACGCAATCCGTGGCGCCCAGATTTGGGCGGCTGGACGCGGACCTGGCGGACGTGGAGTCGGCCATCGTCCAGTCGCGGGAGTTCCTTTTATCCCGGCAGCATCCTGGAGGGTACTGGTGCGGGGAACTTGAAGCCGACTCGAAGCTCGAGGCCGACTACATCTTCCTGCATACGCTGCTGGAAAGCGGCGATCCGGGCCGGCTGAAGCGCGCATTCGCGGAGATGATGCGCTACCAGAATGGGGATGGCAGTTGGAGCATTTATCCGGGCGGGCCGGGTAATATCTCGCTCTCGGTCAGTTGCTACTTTTCCGCCAAGCTGATAGGCATCGGGGCGGACGACTCGCGGCTGGTCAAGTGCCGCGAGTGGGTTCTGCGGCACGGCGGCGTGGTGGAGTGCAACACCTTTACCAAGATGTATCTCTGCGCGCTGGGCCAGTACGACTACGATGCGGTGCCGGCCATTCCGCCGGAGATCGTTCTCTTTCCCAAATGGTTTTACTTCAATATCTACGAGATTTCATCCTGGTCGCGCTCGATTCTAGTGCCGCTGGCGATCATGTACGCCAAGAAACCGTTCAAGAAGATTGCGCCGGAGCAGGGAATCGATGAGTTATTTGTGGGCGGCCGCGCAAACTCCATCCTCCGCCTGCGCATGAATCGCAAAGCCCTCATCTCCTGGCGCAATTTCTTTCTTGTTTTGGACAGGATTCTGCATTTTGCCGAGGCGGTTCACATCCGGCCCCTGCGCAGGCTGGCACTGCGGCGGGCGGAGAAGTGGCTGCTGGAACGGCTGGAGATGACAGATGGATTGGGCGCCATCTATCCGGCCATGTTGAATGCGATCATTGCGCTGCGCTGCCTGGGCTACTCCGAAGACGATCCGCAGGTGATTCGCGCACGCGACGAGTTTGAGAAGCTGGGCATCGAAGAGCCGGCCAATGAAGTCATGCCTGAGCCGACCTTTCGCATGCAGCCTGCCGTGTCGCCGGTGTGGGACACCGCACAGGCGGTCTATGCACTGGGCGAAGCCGGTGTGCCGCGCAGCGACCCGCGCATGATCAAGGCCGCGGACTGGATGCTTTCAAAGGAGGTGCGCCACAAGGGCGATTGGGCGGTGAAGGCGCCCAACACCGAGCCGGGCGGGTGGTACTTCGAGTTCAACAACGAGTTCTATCCCGACACCGACGACACCGCGCAGGTGTTGCTGGCGCTGAACAAGGTGGATAACCCCCGCGAGCGTTATCAGCACCAGATTGCCGAGCGCGCCATCAAGTGGGAGTTTGCCATGCAGTGCAAGAACGGCGGCTGGGGCAGCTTCGACAAAGACAACACCAAGATGATCTTTCAGTACATTCCGTTTGCCGATTTCAACGCGATGCTGGACCCACCCACGGTGGACATTACCGGGCGCATGTTGGAGATGCTGGCGAACTATGGCTACACCCGTGCCGACAAGCGCGTGGAGAAGGCTATCCAGTTCATCTTCAGCCAGCAGGAGCCGGATGGAAGCTGGTTTGGCCGCTGGGGAGTGAATTACATCTACGGGACTTTTCTGGTGCTGCGCGGGCTTGAAGCGATCGGCATCGACAATCACGAGCCGCAGATCCAGCAGGGCGCGGAGTGGATTCGCATGGTGCAGAACCCGGACGGCGGCTGGGGCGAAACCTGCGGCAGTTACGACGACCCGAACACGCGCGGCGTGGGCACGAGCACGCCCTCGCAGACGGCATGGGCGCTGCTCGGCTTGCTGGCCGCCGGAGACGACCGCTCCGATTCTCTCGCCAAGGGCGTTCGCTGGCTGCTTACCCGGCAGCAGGCGGACGGCAGTTGGGACGAATTCATGGGAGAGGGCGAGCTCCGCCAGAGTATCATTACAGGAACAGGCTTCCCCAGAGTCTTTTACCTGGCCTATACGATGTACCGCCAATACTTCCCGCTGATGGCTCTCACCAGCTATCGGCGGGCCATGGAACGCGCCGCACTTGGCGCTGGAGGTTAACCCAAAGATGGCTGTTCCGATCTCCCAGATGTGGACGGTCGCCACCTATGTGATGAAGAAGAAGCTGGCCGGCAACAAGCGGTATCCGCTGGTGCTGATGCTGGAGCCGCTCTTCCGCTGTAACCTGGCGTGCGCCGGTTGCGGCAAGGTGCAGTATCCGCCACACATTCTCAAGAAGCAGCTCTCGCCGGAGGAATGCTTTGCCGCGGTGGAAGAGTGCGGCGCGCCGATGGTGTCGCTGCCTGGCGGTGAACCACTGTTGCATCCGCGGATTGTCGAAATTGTGAATGGCTTGGTGGCGCGCAAGAAGTACATCTACCTGTGCACGAATGCGCTGGAACTGAAGCGGCGGCTGCCGGAGTTCACTCCGTCGAAGTATCTGACCTTCTCAGTCCACCTGGATGGAGAGCGCGAGCATCATGATTTTTCAGTTTGCCGCGAGGGCGGCTACGATATCGCGGTCGAGGGCATCAAGGAGGCCGTGAAGCGCGGCTTCCGCGTGACCACCAATGCCACGTTCTTCGACGGCACCGACCCGAACAGCGTCCGCGGCTTCTTTGACGAAGTGATGGACATGGGCGTGGAAGGGATCGTGCTTTCACCCGGCTATAGCTACGAAAAGGCGCCGGATCAGAATCGATTCATGGGACGGGCGCGCGTGCGGCGGCTGTTCCGCGCCATTCTGTCAAACCGCAAGCCGTCGTGGAAGTTCAATATGTCGCCGCTGTTTCTGGAATTCCTGATGGGCGACCGGAAATATGAGTGCACGCCGTGGGGTTCGCCGGCGTTTAATATCTTCGGCTGGCAGCGGCCCTGCTATCTGCTTCAGGATGGTTATGCCGAGAGTTACAAGGAACTGATCGAGACCACCAGGTGGGAAGAGTACGGCGTGGCGAGCGGGAACCCGAAGTGCGCCAACTGCATGGTCAGTTGCGGCTATGAGCCGTCAGCGGTGATCGAAGGGTTCGGGTCGCTGAAGGGATTTTGGGGCATGGTGCGCGGAACGTTCAGCATGTATCGCGACCGGCACGCGCTGAAGCTGCTCAATGAGAGTGCCCCGCGTGGTCCGGTAGCGCTGGTGCAGATCAAGGAGCCCGAGCGTGAGCTCGAGGAGACCCACGCATGACCGCCGAAGTATTGAAATATACGTTGGAGCAGGTTGAGGCGCTGGAACTGGCTCCGGGTGCTGAGCGCGAAAATCTGGAAGGCTGGGTTCCCACGTTGGCCGGCGAGGACGATCTGCGCGAGGCCCTCGGCAAGGCTCTGGACTATCGCGGCGATGTGACGCTTACGCTCAAGAGCGGCGAGCGCATCGAGGCCTTTATCTTCAATTGCAAAACCGGTCCCACGCTGGCCGAATCCTTCTTGCAGTACTTCACCCCCAATGCGCAGGAGAAGCGCAAGGTGAGTTACGCTGACATCGCCCGCGTCGAATTCAGCGGCAAGGATCGCGCCGCCGGCAAGCACTGGGAGGATTGGGTGAAGGCCTACAAGGAAAAGAAAGCCGCTGGCGAAAAGAACATTGCGCTCGCGCCGGAGTCGTTGGAGTAGCGGAGTTCGCTTAGCTCCGCCAATAGCTCCGCAAACTCCGCTTTCCGTGGAACGATGATCGACCATGAAGATTTTCCTCACCGGCGCGACTGGATTTGTAGGCCATCATGTAGCGCGAGCACTGGCCGCCGAGGGCGCTGAGTTGCGGCTGCTGGTGCGCAAGACCAGCAATCTAGCGAATCTCGAAGGTATCCCTGGCGAGACGCACGTGGGCGATCTGGCCGAGCCGGAGTCGATCCGGCCTGCGCTGGCCGGTTGCGACGCGGTGGTCCATGTGGCCGCGGACTACCGGCTGTGGATTCGCGACCCCAAGGCCATGTACCGGGCGAATGTAGACGGGACGCGCGAGTTGCTGCGCATGGCCCGCGAGGCCAAGGTGAAGCGCGTGGTCTACACCTCCAGCGTGGCGACGATGCACTTCCGCACCGACGGCCTGGTCATCAACGAAGACACGCCGGTTTCGCTCTGCGACATGGTGGGCCACTACAAGCGCTCCAAGTTTCTGGCCGAGCGAGAGGCCATCGCCGCCGCGCAGGCCAGCCAGCAGATCATCATTCTCAACCCCACAACGCCCATCGGCTCCAACGACGCCAAACCCACGCCCACCGGCCGCATCTTGGTGGACTTTCTCAACGGCAAGTTTCCCGCCTACATGGACACCGGGCTCAATCTGGTGGATGTGGCCGAAGTCGCCCGCGCCCATGTCTCCGCGTTGACCAAAGGCCAGCCCGGCCATCGCTACATTCTGGGCGGCGAGAACCTGACGCTAAAACAGATTTTAGACAAGATGTCGGCCATTACCGGCATTCCGTCGCCGACGGTGAAGATTCCTTTTGCGGTCGCAGCTACTTATGCTTTCTTCGAGGAGTGGATCACGGGGCGGATTCGTGGCCGCGAGCCGCGGGCGACGCTCGAAGAGGTGCGCATGGGGCGCAAGAAAATGTATGCATCCAGCGCGCATGCGCAGCAGGAGTTGGGATTTCGGATCGTGCCCGTGTACCCAGCGATGCGCGCGGCGATTGAGTGGTTCCGGGCGCACGGGTACGCGCCTTAGAGTGAGGAAGGGAGTGTCGAAATGGGATTCCGATTACCTAAAATGCCGCTGTCAGCAATCCAGTCAGGGTATATCACGGGACTATTATTGGCCACGATGTGCATTGCCCAAGTTGCCATTGATTTGAGGAAGGGCAACGGAAATACTTTGTTGCTCTACTCCGTACTTGGGATTTTGTCGTTCTGGGTATGGATTGTGTCGCTGATTAGGCATCTGCGTGCGATTCAACGCAACCAACTATGGGCGTTGTCATTCCTCGTTGGGCAGGCTCTTATGGGATGGGCGTTCTACAGAGGCTTTTCCATACTTGCTTGGATTCTCTTTGGTGCCATCATAATCGTTCAAATGCCATTTGCGTTACTATCGCCGCCTGTGCAGCTTGGAATCCGGAGTCCTGAGGGCACAAGCGAGCCATCAGCATGAGCAGAGTTGCGATCATTGCCGCGATGGCAGGCGAGTTGAAGCCGCTGGTGCGGGGCTGGCGGCACGAGCGCCGCAACGGTGTGGATCTCTGGCGCTGGCGCTTCGACGAGGGCGAGTGGATCGCCGCCTGCGCCGGAGCCGGCGTCAATGCGGTCGCGCGAGCCTTTGCCGAAGTCGAGAAGAGCGGGGAAGTCGATCACGTGATCTCCACCGGCTGGGCGGGCGCATTGCGCGAGGAGCTTGCGCCCGGCCAGGCCTGCGACGTCTCCTGCGTCATCGACGCCCGCACCGGCGAGCGCTTTGTTGCCGCCGGTCCCTCAAATGACTGCTGGCTGGTGACCAGCTCCCGAGTCGCCGACGTCCACGAAAAGCTGCGTCTTGCATCCACTTACTCGGCCGCTCTGGTGGACATGGAGGCGGCGGGGGTTGCGCGGCTGGCCCAGATGCGCGGCATTCCCTTTTATTGCATCAAGGGCATCAGTGACGGCTACAGCGATCAACTGCCTGATTTCAATCGCTTTATCTCAAAGGATGGGCAATTCCAACTGGCCCGGTTCATGGTTTTTGCCGCTCTTCGGCCCTGGCACTGGCCCGCATTGATGCGGATGGGTGAGAATAGCAGGATGGCCGCCCAAGGCATCAGGGTGTCCCTGCTCGATATTCTGGATCAGCGAGGTTCTATAAGAAAGCGCAATGGCTACCCAAATCGCAAACGCTGAAAGCCGGGTCGAGACCGGAATTCCCGCCACCATGCAGGCCGTGGTCTATCGCGGCGTGAACGACATGCGCGTGGAAACCGTACCCGTACCTGTGATCGGGCCGGGGGAACTGCTGGTCAAGGTGGCCACCTGCGGCATCTGCGGGACGGATCTGAAGAAGATTCACACCGGCTCGCACTCCGCGCCACGCATCTTCGGCCATGAGATGGCCGGAACCATCGTCCAGGTGGGCGACGGCGTGACCAGATTTCGCGTCGGCGAGCGGGTGGTGGTCCACCATCACGTTCCTTGCGGAGATTGCTACTATTGCCGCAAGCAGACGCCGACCCAGTGCACACTCTATAAAAATGTTGGTGTCACTGCCGGTTTTGAGCCTTCTGGCGGCGGTTTTGCTGAGTACATTCGGGTGATGGACTGGATCGCGGCCAGCCGCGGCGTGGTGCGGATTCCCGATGGCGTGCCGTTTGAGCAGGCGGCGTTTGCGGAGCCGGTGAACACAGTTCTGAAAGGCGTGAAGCTGCTGAATCTGGTCGCGGACGACACGGTGCTGGTAATTGGGCAGGGACCGATCGGCCTGATGCACGCCGTGCTGGCCAGCCGCACCGGAGCCCGCGTGCTCACCTCGGATTTGTATCCCGAGCGCCACGCCATTGCCGCCAGGTTCGGGCTGCATGACCCTATCCATGCCGACACGGAAAATGTGGCCGAAAAGGTGTATGCGGAAACCGAAGGCCGCGGCGCGGATGCCGTGATTCTGGCTGTAGGCGGCAATGGGCTGATCCAGACCGCCATGAACGCGGTGCGGCCCGGCGGCAAAGTGATGCTCTTTGCCCAGACGCAGCACGGCGAAGCGACCATCGACCCCGGCGCAGTATGCATGGATGAGAAGACTCTGCTGGGGTCGTACTCATCTTCTTTTGAGATTCTGGATGAGGTAACCGATCTGATCTTCGGCGGCTACCAAAACGGATTCGATTTGACACAACTGATCTCGCACCGCTTTCCGCTGGAGCAGGCGGTTGAAGCGATTGAGGTTGCTTCGCACCCCAAGGCCGACTCAATGAAGATTATGATTGAGCCTGTTCTGGGCGCGGGCGCAGAGTAGGGGGATTCGATGGCGAGCACCGTGAAAGACGCGATCCTCCGCGGCCGTAAGACGGTCGAAACCGTGGTCGAAGAGGGCCGCAAGAAGGTCGAGAACGTCGTCGAGGGAGGCCTCAATACTGTCGAGACGGTCGTCGAAGCAGGCCTGAATACAGTCGACGCGGTGGTCGTCAAAGGTCGCCAGACGGTCGAATCCGCTGTCAGCCTGGGCCGCAAGACCGTCGAAAACGCGCTTCTAAGCGGGCGCAGCACCATGCAGGCCGCCGTCCTGCACGGCCGCGAAGATATCCGCATCGAGCAGGTTCCCATTCCCAAAGCCGAAACCGGCGAGCTGGTCGTGCGCGTGGGCGCGGCACTCACCTGCGGAACGGACCTCAAGGTTTTCCGCCGCGGTTATCACGCGCGCATGATTGTGCCCCCGGCGCTGTTTGGGCACGAGCTGGCGGGGACGGTTGTGGAGGCGGGCGAGGGAGTGACCGGCTTTGCCGCCGGCGACCGGGTGGTGGCGCTCAACTCCGCGCCCTGCGGCAAATGTTATTTCTGCTTGCGCGGCCAGGAGAACCTTTGCGACGACCTCCTCTTCAACAATGGCGCGTATGCCGAGTTCATCCGCATTCCCGAGCGGATCGTGGCCAACAACACATTGCATGTTCCCGACCACGTGCCATTGGAACACGCGGCGCTGACCGAGCCGCTGGCCTGCGCGGTGCATGGCTTTGAGGACTCGCACCCGCGATCCGGGGATACGGTAGCCGTGATCGGCGGCGGCCCGCTGGGATTGATGATTCTGCATGTGGCCGCATTGGCGGGATACGAGACCATCGCCCTGGTCAAGCACGATGGCCAGGTGGAAGCGGCGCGACAATTGGGCGCGACGCACGTGGTACAAGGCCCATCGATCCGCAAGGCTATCCAGGAGACGCGCGCGCTGACGCCGAAGAACCGGGGCGTTGACATTGCGATTGAAGCCGTCGGCATGCCCGACGCGTGGCAGGAGGCAGTCGAGCTGGTGCGCAAGGGCGGCACGGTAAACTTCTTTGGCGGTTGCGCCGTAGGAACGCATGTGACTCTGGATACCAATCGCATCCACTACAGCGACATCACTCTGCGCGCCACGTTCCACCACACCCCGGCGATTTGCCGCAAGGCGCTGGATCTGATTGCCGGGGGACGCTTCCAGGCACAAGCATTCATTACCGGCCATGCACACCTCTACGAACTCAACCGCGTTTTTGAGAAGCTGATGAATCGGAGCAGCGAAATCAAGACTGCCATTGTGCCCTGAGGAGAAGCGATGCCCCTGGCAACCGGCCAACCGGACAAAAAAGCGAATGCGGTGGATAAGGAAACGTTGATAGAGCGTGGCTGGGCGTGGCTGCCTGAGAGCTATCGCATCCCCGAAGTTGCACCCACGCTCGACGAAGCCCACGCATATTGCAAACGGCTGGCCGAGTCGCACTACGAGAACTTCCACGTGGCGACCTGGTTCTTGCCCAAGGCGCTGCGCCCGCACTTTCATGCCATCTACGCCTACTGCCGCATCTCGGACGATCTGGGCGACAAGGTGGGCGACACGGCGCAGGCGCTGGCGCTGCTGGAGCTTTGGGGCGGCGAGCTGGATGCCTGCTACGAGGGCTCGGCGCGCCATCCGGTATTTGTCGCGCTGGCGGATACGATTCGCGAATGCTCGATTCCCAAGGAGCCGTTTGCGGACCTTCTGACGGCCTTTCGACAGGACCAGACGGTTACGCGGTACGCGTCCATGGAGGATGTGCTTGCTTACTGCCACTACTCGGCCAATCCGGTGGGCCGGCTGGTGCTTTATGCCTGCGGCGAGGCGAATGAGGAGAACTTCCGCCTCTCCGATGCAACTTGTTCGGCGCTGCAACTGGCCAACTTCTGGCAGGATGTACGCAGGGACTACGCCAAAGGCCGCATCTATATTCCGAAAAAGGATATGGATTTCTATCGCGTCAGCGAGAATTATATTGCCGAAAGCATCGTTACGCCGGAGTTTCGCAGACTGATGCATTGCGAGGTCGATTATGCGCAGACACTTTTCGAGCAGGGGCTGCCGCTGATCGGGATGGTGAACCGCAATCTGGCGCTGGACCTGGATCTGTTCAGCCGCGGCGGCCTTGAGATTTTGCGGGCTATCGAAGAGCGGGACTATGACGTGCTGAGCGCCCGGCCGGCCATATCGAAGAGCACCAAGGTCAAGCTCGCGCTGAAGGCCGTGAGCGCCAGGCTGCTGCCGTTTCTAAGCCTCGGCAGGGGCGGGCGACGCACAGAGAATGAGGCTTGAGGCAGGAGCCCACATTGGACAAACGGCCATTGGAAGCGGCCTACGCGGCGTGCCGGGCGATTGCCAGGCGCGAAGCGAAGAACTTCTACTACGCCTTTGTTGCGCTTCCCATGCCGCGGCGCAATGCCATCTGCGCTATCTATGCCTTCATGCGCCAGGCCGACGATCTGGCCGATGACGAAAGCCTTTCCCGCGAAGAGCCCCGAGTCCGGCTGGACGCGTGGCTGGCTGCATGGCGCGGCGTTTGCGAGGGTGGTGAGACTGGCGACCCGATTTTTCTGGCCGTGCGCGATGCGGCGGAGCGGTTCCGAATTCCACTCGGCCTGCTGGATGAGCTGGTAGCCGGCGTTACGATGGACCTGAAGCAGGACGCGAGCGATGCCGCGGGTGCCTATGCCACCTTTGCCGATCTCTACGGCTACTGCTACCTGGTGGCCTCGGTGGTGGGGTTGGTCTGCATCCGCATCTTCGGCTACACGGACAGCCGTGCGGAGAAGCTGGCGGAGGAGACAGGCATTGCGTTTCAGCTCACCAACATCTTGCGCGATGTTGCCGAGGATGCGGAGCGCAACCGCGTGTATCTGCCGCTTGAGGATTTGGCGGCTCACGGGGTTGCCTTGGATTCTCTGCTACACAGGGAACCTGGCGCGCCGCCAACGGCCAACGAGCGGGCGCTGCTCGCGGAGATTGCACGGCGCGCGGAAGGTTATTACCAATCGGCGCAGGCGTTGCTGCCGCTGATCGACCGGGAAAGCCGGCCTGCGCTTTGGGTGCTGGTTCGGATCT
>OBLT010001109.1_pt1 | contig 17283 bp, 13 predicted proteins | sample 1518721 | NCBI WGS metagenome assembly OBLT01 (sample SAMEA3539307, study PRJEB22396) | soil metagenome | biome: tundra; feature: field; material: soil | place: USA | collected 2010-05 | depth 0.15 m | reverse complement strand
GGGGGGGCGGCCCGGCCGCGTGGCCGCGGCCCTGCGGCAGGGCACCCTGCTGGCACCCGGCCACGCCGGGGGCCGGGGCACGGGCGAGGAGTTCCTCGCCTCCCGGCCGGGCGCGAGAACAGCCGCGGCAGCGGGTCCCCACCTGGATGGCGAAACCCGGCCTGGCGCCGGGGGGGCAGCGGTGACCCGGCCGGGCCGGGCATGGCTGCGGGCGGCCCTGGTGCTGCTGGCCGTCATCCAGGCCGTGACCGGTGCCTGGCAGTACTTCGCGCCCCGGTCGTTTTTCAATTTCCCCACCGTGGCCGCCGGTGCCCCGTTCAACGAGCACCTCATGACCGACGTGGGCGGCCTGGGCATGGCGCTGGCCGTGGTCCTTGGCGCCGCCGCGCTGCGGATGGAGCGCGGCCTGGTCCAAGCCGCGCTGGCCGGGTACCTCGTCTACTCCGTGTCCCACCTGGCCTTCCACGCCAGCCACCTGATGGGCCTGCCGGCCCCCGGCGCGGCGCTGCTGCTCACCGGCCTCGTCCTGCTGCCCGCGTTCGCGCTCGCCCTGCTGCTCGTTGCGGCGCGGGTCACCGCGCCGGATGGCCGACGAGGTGAGGTCAAACCCGCTCGCCTGGAGCCGCGGAGCCCGGGACGGGGATAGGGATGAAACAGCCGCTGCCGGGCGGCATAAAAGGAGGAGGAGAGACGTGGGTGAGCCGCTGACATTGATCAACGCGTTTGAGGTTCCTGACGGCGAGGCCGATCGGTTCATTGCCGCCTGGGAGAAGACACGGGACTACCTGAGGTCACAGCCGGGCTATATCGACACCGCGCTGCACCAGGCGGTAACCCCGGGCGGCGAATTCCAGTTCGTGAACATCGCCCGCTGGCGCAGCGCCGAGGAGTTCATGGCAGCAACGCAGAGCCCCGGCTTCGGGGAATCAGCTGCAGGTCTTGCTGGGTACCGGCCGCATCCAGGCCTGTACCGCATGGTGCGCACCTGAGAGGCTGGCGGCGACCACGCATGGGTATGGGAGGAGGCCAGGGCCCCTCAACGTCGTCTTAGCAATTCATGATCGTTCGTAGTGGCCGGTCCGGGCGGCGGGCGTGTCGGCGCAGGGCTGCGGCGATGCTGGCGGCTCCGGCGAGCCGCAGGATGGTGATGGCCAGATTCCAGGCAGGCTGGCCATGACGCGGGGGCCGCTGGCGGTGCGGATCTGGGACCGGTCTTCGTCGAAGTCCATGTCGCGGACCCAGTGCAGGCGGTCCTCGATGGCCCAGTGGCCGCGGATGATGGCGGCGAGTTCGGCGGGGCTGGCCTGGGTGGCGGTCAGCGAGGTGATGGCGTAGCAGGTCTGGGCCGACCGCTTCCTCGTGCCCTTCAGCCTTCGGCGGCGCACGATCTGGATGGCCTGGGCGGCATGTGGGAAGGCTAGCCCGGCGGCGACGGCAGTGACTTTCAGGGTGCGCCGCTCGCTGCGGCCATGGCCCTGCTCACGGGCGTCATGAGCGACGGGGACCTGTCGCCAGGGCAGGGCCTTGAGCTGGGCGAACAGGCCGGGCTGGTTGCCCTTGACGGTGAACAGGTAGTGCGCGCCGCGCCCGGCCAGGTAGGTGGCGTGGCCGCGCTGGGCGTGCATCGCGTCGGCGGTGATGACCGCCCCGCTGATGGCGATGCGGTCCAGCAGGACCGGGAACATCGGGATCTCGTTCGTCTTGGCGCCCACCCCGGCCTGGCCCAGGACCACGCCACGAGTGTGATCAAGAGCCGCCAGCAGGTGAGCGCCGGGCTCGCCGCCCGTGCCGGAGCCGCGCACGGTCTTGCCGTCCACCGCGATCAGCCGCCGGGCCCCCGGTCCTGGTGCGGTGCGCTGGGCCGCCCAAGCGCCGGCCAGGTCGTCGAAGGCATCTGCGTCCAGGCGCTGCAGCGTCCGCCGGAACGTGGACTCCGACGGCACCGCGCCGGTCACGCCCAGCCTGGCCAGGGTCTGCTCATCGGCGTCAGCGGCCCATTCGGCGATCGCGGTGAACGAGCGCGCCCCGGCGAGCACCGCGCACAACGCCAGGCTAAGGATCACCGCGAGCCGGTGGCGCACGCCCCGGCGCCGGCGCGGATCAGCGACCCGGCCAGCACCGCCAGTAAGCCAGGCTGTTCTCCCGCGCCGTCCCCGGCAAGCTCAACCAGGTGGCCGATAGCAGGATCGATCAGTGATGATGGCGGTGCGGGCATGATCCCTCTGGGAACAATCTGGCTGGTGTAGGAACCGCCATGATCACCACAAGGGCCATGTCCGTACTGCTACCCGCACATCACCGGCGTGTCGCCCCGAGGCCACCATCAAGAATGACTTTGCCGACCCCCTGGGCCGCACCGCTGGACAGCGGCCCGGCGATCGGGGAGGTGCCAGGACAATGACAATCGGCGGCAGCGTCGCGCTCATCGTTATTGGCGCCATTGTCAAGTTCGGCGTCATCTGGAAAGCCACCTACGTGGACTTGCAAGTCATCGGAGTGATCTTGATGATTGCCGGGGTGGCCGGCCTGATCATCTCAGTTGCATTCCTCGCCACCCGGCGCCGAAGGCAGACATCGACCGAGCTCTACCAATAGCGCCGCTACACCGAACCACCGGCTTAACAGGGCCGGCGCCCCGGGCCGGGTGCCCGCGGCGGGCAGCGCCACGACTCGGTGGCGTTCCTCCCGCTCTTGGGCCAGCTCACAGATCCCCGCCGCGGGCCGGGTCGGCCGCGGACGCGGCCCGGCCGCAACCTGACCGACAAGGGCTACTCCAGCAAGGCGATTCGCCCTCATCTGCGCAGGGCGCCGGATCAAGGCGACCATCCCCGAGCCCGCCGACCAGGCCCGTGGGGCGCCTCCGACAGACGGCGCGGACCTGTGGGTCGAACCGGCCCGGGATGCGATTGGCGCGTCACACGTGATGCCCTGCGGGGCACCTCGAAGTGGCCGCCTGGGCGCTGCTGACTCCTTCGGCTTTGTCCGGAGCGACGATCTGCGCTGTCAGGCCGAAGCGTTCAGCCGCGCTGACAACGTGCCGGCGCGAACACCAGCTCGGGCGGCGATCGCCAGATCCGCGACCGGTACCGTTTCCCCACGGGTGGGCTGCACCGCGGTGGGCTATTGGCGGGCCATGTGCATGCGCAGTTCGGCTTCGGAGTCGTGGATCAGCTCTCCGCTGACGTCCACCGTCACGCCGTGGATCGTGCCGGTGAACTTGAAGGGGCTGGCGTAGTCGTCGGTGATCGCGGAGCCGGGGTTGGCGCCGCAGGTGAGCGCGCCCGGGTTGAGTATGAATGGGTTGGTGACCGGCGCCTCCGCATTACCGGCGAGGGTGCCGTCCACGTATAGCTGGAGCCGCCCGGGCGCGCCCTTGCCGTGCTCTAGGTCCGGCTGTCCGGTCGGCTCGAACTCGAACCTGAGCTCGTGCTTGCCCGGCTGGAGGACCTCGTCAGAGTTCACTCCATAGACGGCACGTCCCACATAGTTGTGGACGTAGCTGAGCTTGCCGTCCTTGACGAAGAGGGAGTATCCGCCGGCTGCGGTGCCCTGGCTCAGCAGCACTCCTTCGGCTCCGTCTGCGGGGATCTCGACGTCCGCGGTGATGCTGTGCGGGCGGTTGAGCACCCGAGGGGCGGCGAAGAACGGGATCGACTGGGTGCCGGGCAGGTAGGTGTAGCGGTCGCGGGGAACCGCCACGAGCGGCTTTTCAGCGATCATGCGGGCCAGGCCGCTGCCGTCGATCGGCATCACGCCGTATTTGCCGGCCTCCACATACCACGTCCCGATCATTGCGATCAGCCGGTCGCGGTGCTCGGCGGCCACGTTGTGGTTCTCGGCGAAGTCCTCCGCCACGTGGTAAAGCTCCCAGCCGGTGGCATCCAGCTCGGACAGCGTCTGGGACGAGATCGGCTGCCCGAAGGGCATCCCCGCCTCGGTAAAGGACGGGCCGGGCCAGGGGCAGACGGCCCGCCAACCGTCGTGGTAGATCGCCCGGTGGCCGAGCATCTCGAAGTACTGCGTGTGGTGGTTGCTCTCGGCGGCGGCGTCGTTCAGCGTGTGGGCGAAGCTGACGCCGTGCAGGGGCGACTGGGTGACGCCGCGGATCGTCTTGGGCGGCTCGATGCCCAGCAGGTCCAGAACCGTCGGCACCATGTCGATGATGTGCGCGTACTGAGCGCGGACCTGGCCGCTGGCCGTGATCCGCTGCGGCCAGGACACGATGAACGGATCGCTGGCGCCGCCCCGGTAGGTCTCGCGCTTCCACCGGCGGAACGGCGTGTTCCCGGCCCAGGTCCAGCCCCACGGGTAGTGGTTGAAGTGCTTGGGGCCGCCGATCTCGTCGATCAGCTTGAGGCTCTCCTCAAGCGGCTCCTGGGCGTTGTTGAAGAACTGCGCCTCATTCGTGGTTCCGGTAGGCCCGCCCTCGGCGCTGGCGCCATTGTCGGAGATGACCATGATCAGCGTGTTGTCGAGCTCACCACGGCTCCGCAGGAACTCGATCAGGCGCCCGACCTGATGATCGGTGTGGCTGAGGAAACCGGCGAAGACCTCCATCATCCGGCTGAACAGCCGCCGTGCCGCCGCCGGCTGCGACGCCCAGTCGGGCACGTCGGGATCGTGACGCGACAACTCGGCGTCGGCGGGAGCGATGCCGAGTTCTTTCTGCCGCGCGAACACCTTTTCCCGGTAGGCGTCCCAGCCGTCGTCGAACGCGCCCGCGTACCGGTCCGCCCATTCCTTCGCCACGTGGTGCGGCGCGTGCGTGGCGCCGAAGCACAGATGCAGGTAGAAGGGCTTGGCCGGGTCGACCTGCTTGGTGTCGGCGATGAACTCGATCGCCTTGTCGACCAGGTCCTCGCTGAGGTGGTAACCCTCCTCAGGCGTGCGCGGCGGCTCCACCTGGTGGTTGTCGTACACCAGGTCCGGATACCACTGGCTGGTGTCACCGCCCAGGAAGCCGTAGAAGCGCTGGAAGCCGCGCCCCAGCGGCCACCGGTCGAACGGGCCCGTGGCCGTCTCCTGGTTGCTCGGCGTCAAGTGGTATTTCCCGACCATGAACGTGCTGTAGCCGTGCTCGACCAGCATCTCGGACAGGAAGCCGTTCTCGAACGGGATGACGCCGTTGTATCCGGGATAGCCGCTCGCCAGTTCGGTGATGGCGGCCATCCCGTTGCTGTGATGGTTGCGGCCGGTTACGATGCACGACCGGCTCGGCGAGCACAACGCCGTTGTATGCATGTTGTTATAGCGCAGGCCGTTCGCGGCGATCGCGTCGAAGCTGGGCGTGGCGATCGGGCTGCCGTAACAGCCCAGCTGCCCGAACCCGGTATCGTCCAAAACGATGAACAGCACATTGGGCGCGCCCTCACGCGCCCGCACCGGCGCCGGCCACGCCGGTGAGGATTCATCAGCGGTCCGCCCGATCACGCCGGGGAACGCGGCACCTGGCTCATACTCGACAACTGCCACTTGAACCTCTCCCCATGCTCTCCTGTGCTCCTGATGACCCGTATCCTCTGACGCCGTGCTGGGGTCCCACATCACCCGGCGTGGATGAGGTCCGGCCAACTCGGCGCAGGCGAGACATATCTGGCGAACCTGTCGGGTGCATGCATGGCCCCGACGAGCGCATCGGGAGTGTTCCAGGTACAGGCCACCGCCGGATCGACCTTGTCGCCGCCTTCCTCGGCCGGAACGCCTCCAGGCGTTGGTCACTGAGTTATTCGGCGCATGCTCCGGTTCTCGCGACCCATGACCGGCACGCTACGAATCTCGCGGAGGCCGGCACCACCCCAGATGGGTGAGGTCGGGTCGGCCCTGGTGGGCGACAGTACTAGCGGGGAAGGGCCCACAAGGCGCGCAAGGGTGATGGCATGGCGGCGCAGGACAATGGTCCGCGGCACGGAACGGGTCACGTGGTCGCGGCTGACGGAGCGTCGGCCCAGGTCAGCCGTGGCCAGCGCTGGATGGCCCGGCTGGCGTTCGCCGCCGCTGTCGCCGCGGTGGTCGTGCTGCTGCTGTCGGGCGCCCTACGGAGCATTGCCGCGCTGGTCCTTGGCTTCGCGGGCCTGGCGATCGCCTGCGCGGCGGCCTGGTGGTTCCTGGCCAACCGCGGCATCCTGCGCTGGCTCGCGCTCGCGGTCCTGGTCGCCGCGCCGGTTTTCGTGATCGTCGTGTACGTCGTTGCCGGGCTGCTGTGGGAGATCGCGCTCAGCGTCCTGCTCGCGGCTGCAGCGGTGGCCGCCGGGCGCACAGCACTGGTCAGCGGCCGCTCGCCGGCCAGGCCGCGCGAGCACGCCGCAGCGCCGCAGCAGCGGCCTTTCGTAATCATGAATCCGAGATCAGGCGGCGGGAAAGTCGCGAAGTTCGGGCTCGCCGACAAGGCCGCCGCGCTCGGCGCCGAGGTGGCCCTGCTGGAGGGTCCCGGGATCGTCGACGTGGCCGCGCTCGCCCGGCACGCCGTCGATGGCGGAGCCGACCTGCTCGGGGTGGCCGGCGGCGACGGAACCCAGGCCCTCGTCGCGGGTATCGCCGCCGGACGCGATATCCCTATGCTGGTGATCTCCGCCGGCACCCGCAACCACTTCGCCCTCGATCTCGGGCTAGACCGGGACGACCCCTCCACCTGCCTGGATGCCCTCACCGACGGCGTCGAGCTGCGGATCGACCTTGGCCTGATCGGCGACCGCACGTTCGTCAACAACGCGTCCTTCGGCGGCTACGCCCAGGTAGTGCAAAGCCCCGCCTACCGCGACGAGAAAACCAGCACAGCGCTGGCCATGCTGCCTGACCTGCTGACTGGCCACCAGGGAGCACACCTCATAGTCCGCGCCGACGGGCAGGTGATACTCGACGGCCCGCAAGCAGTGCTGGTCAGCAACAACCCCTACGAGACCGGGGACATCGCCGGCCTGGGCCGGCGCGCACGGCTCGACCAGGGCGTGCTCGGCGTCGTCGGCGTCAAGATCGAGAACGCCGCCCAGGCCGCCGGCCTGCTGCGCACGGCGCAACGCTCCCGCCACCTCACCACGCTCACCGCCCGCGAGGTCATCATCGACGCCGACCAACCGCGGATCCCGGTCGGGATCGACGGCGAATCAGTGCTGATGCTCACCCCGGTGCGCTGCACCATCCGCCCGCTCGCACTGCGGGTACAGGTCCCCCGCAGCCGGCCTGGCGTCCCCGAATCGCGGCCGCCGATGGACTGGGCACTCCTACGCCGCCAGGCCCTCACCTTCGCGCGGACCGCGGGTAGCAGCTAGCCAACGAGCCGAACAGCACTGACGCGTGCCGACAACGTGGTTCACGCCGCTCGCCACATGGGGTTGGAGGGGTACACGTGGTCCTTGACTTGGTGATCAGCAGGCTGGCGATCACCCTGGAGCCGGATGCCCCGAATGCGGCGGTCACGATCTTCCAGGCGGCGCCGCTGCCCGGTCTGGGACCGTCGCCGCATCGGCCAATCGGGCGTATCTCCATGACCGCCCCGATCCGGGGCAGGACTCGATGAGCGCTTCTGACGTGGCGATCGTGGCGGCGCTGGTCTTTGCGTGGGGAACGCTGTCGGCACGGCTGGAACGGTTCGACGTGACCGCGCCGATCATCTTCGTCGTGGCCGGGCTGCTGCTGACCCACGGCCCGCTGGCGACGCTCGGTTTCGTTCCTTCCCCGGAGCTGGTCAAGGCGCTGGCCGAGATCACCCTGGTTCTGGTGCTGTTCTCGGACGCGTCCCGGGTTGGGCTGCGGGACCTGCGCGTTGACCTGGGGTTGTGCCTGCGGCTGCTGGGGATCGGGCTGCCACTGACCATCGGCCTGGGCGCCTTGCTGGCGCTCGGGCTATTCAACGGCATGAGTATCTGGCTCGCCCTGCTGGTGGGCGCGGCGCTGGCGCCGACCGATGCTGCCCTGGGCGCGGGCGTGATGGTGAACCCGGCGGTCCCGGCCCGGATCCGCCGGCTGCTCAATATAGAGAGCGGGCTCAACGACGGGATCGCCACGCCAGTCGTCTTGGTCGCTATAGCCGGAGCAGAGACTGCCGAGCACGCGGCCAGTATCGGTCCTGGCGCGGCGGTCGCGGAGCTGGCGCTTGGCCTGCTCGTTGGTGCTGTCGTGGGCGGCGCGGGCGGTCTTGTCGTGAATGTGGCGCGCCGCCGCGGGTGGGCCGCCGGCGGTTTCGCTGGCTCGGCCGTGCTAGCGCTGGCGGTCTGCGCGTATGCCTGTGCTCTGGCGCTGCATGGAAATGGTTTTATCGCCGCGTTTGTGGGCGGCCTCGCATACCGCACCTGCGGGGGCCGGCGCGGCGAGCGGCTAGTGCCCTACGTAGAGGAGACGGGTGCTCTTGTGTCGCTGCTGGTCTGGCTGGCGTTCGGCGCCGTCGCCGTGGTGTCGGCCCTGCAGCACCTGACCTGGCAGACGGTGCTGTACGCCGTGCTCAGCCTGACCGTCATCCGGATGGCACCGGTAGCGCTGTCGCTGATCGGTGCTGGACTCGACCGCCCTGCCGTCGCATTCGTGGGCTGGTTCGGTCCTCGTGGCCTGGCGTCGGTGGTGTTTGCGTTGCTGGCGCTGGAGGACATAGGCAAGGTTGCCGGGCCTGCGGTTTCAGTGATCGCCTTCACGGTGCTGCTCAGCGTGGTCGCGCATGGCCTGACCGCCGACCCGCTCGCACACCGTTACGGGCCGCGTCTCGCCATCACCGCCGACGGACCTGATGATCCCGGGATCCCCCAGATGCCCGAGCGCAGGCTCACCCGTCGTGCCTCTTAACCGGCCGTGCCTCGGCATCGACCTAGCAGACTCGCCGATAATCGAGGTCACTTCGAATGTGCGGATCGGCCCATCGACATGCCCGGAGCGCATGAGCCGCTCGGTCAGGTTCGGCTCGAGGCCGCTGAGGTACCTGCGCTGTGCCCGGGTCGGGTAGGTCAGGCTGCTGGGTACAGCAGGCTGCCGTATACGTCAAGGACCGTCACGTGCTGACTGGTCAGGAGGCCGGGTGCGGACGCTCTTCGAAACGCCCGTAGTCGAGCGGGATGAGCCCGGCCGCGGCAAGATCCACAGCTTCCTGGTTCAGCTGCAGCAGCAGCGACAGCGCAACCCCGATCCCGACCGCGGCGGCGACCGGCAGGAACGGCGTGGTCGCGAAAATGAATATGACTGCGACCTGCGAGTTGCGCCCGGGTGCGGAGGATGGTGGCGATCTCCTCTGGCCGCTTCGAGCAGCTGGCCGCGAAGATAAGCATGGCTACAAGCGTCGGAGCGCGATCTTGGCGACCAGCCCGGAGAAAAGGCGAGGATCACCAGCATCCAAATGCGGGACCAGATCGCCGCCCACCAGGTCCGGCCCCCGGCGGACACATTGAGCTCGGAATCTCACCCACCGAGGGTGGCACGCCAGGGCGTCCTTCGTGTTACCGTCCGAGGCCGCGAGAATCGGGAGCACGGCGGCATGTCCACGACGAGTTCTTCATCGCCAGTCGCCCTGGAAGGAGCTGGAACGGCGCAGCCAGTGCCGGTGCGGAGGGCAGCTAGGCCCAGCTAGGCCACCAGTTCCGTGACGATCCGATCGTGCGGCGGACGTTCCTCCCGGTCACGAAGGTTGGCAAGCTTCGCCCTCGCGAGCTCACGCTGTAGGGCACGACACCGGTCTTCCACGCCCTGGGATATCCCTGCCGGACGCCTGTCTGCGGCCTTAACAGCAACATGTCCGACGCTCACACCACCAGGGAGGCATCGCCTGGCTGGAGGAATACCTGGAGCGCCAGCACGAGGAGGCCAACGATCAGGCCGAAGACCACCGCTCGGATCAGCGGCCAGCCAACCAGCCCCGCCCGGCGGCCTGCTACGAAGCCCCAGAACCCGAGTGAGGCCCCTTCCAGGAAAATGACTGCGTGGATTGAGTGGCTCAGCGAGACCCCGGCCATATTCAGGATGATCAGAAGCGCGAGTGCGGGTGCGGCCAGGAGAAGGAAACGCGACTCGGTCCGGATAATGTGCATCGTCTCGCTGCGGCCGGGACGCCTGTGCAGCTCGGCTTGCCGGGCCAGGGATGCTGAGAAGACGTGCGAAAAGAACATGGCGAGCACGGGGCCGAGGATTACCCCGACGGCGGCCCCGAACTTCAGGTTCTGCCAGCCGTCGTAGACGATGAGAACACTCATCACGGTAATCGTGGTGTAGATGGCCCGGTCGAGATAGATCGGCCGTGAGCCGTATCCAAACCCCGTTGTCGTCATGGCGGCCAGGCTAGCCCGCATCTTCAGTGAGACTGTCTGCGATAACTGCTGACCTTGCCGGTGGCTGGCAAGGCGCAGGTCAGCACGGGCAGGCATACGCCGACCATCGCCGCGACCGGCCTCGCGGCGTGCTAGCCGCAGGGCCGCGTGGACGATTGTTAGTCTCTATGGCGGAAGCGCGAACGCCGCGGGCGGCCTTGGGATGCGCGGGCGCACCACCATGCGTGGGGGAGGCGCGACACCTGCTCTCCAGGTGATCGTTGAGCTCCAGGCGGTCGGTAGCACGAGCCCCGAGGCATCCATCCATGCACGCAATCGCAGCGGCCTCACCGGATGCCCAGTACGGCGGGTGGGCCTACCTGGCCGTCTTCGCACTCATGGCGCTGTCGTTCGCGGGGGGGGTACCGGCAATCGGGCGGCCGTCGTAGGCTGGGCCGCTGTTTTGGCCAGTCAGGGGAAGCTCAACATCTTTGTGGTGCTGATCGTGGCAGCGCTGGGCGCCGAGGCCGGCGGCCTGGCCGGTTACGGCATCGGCGACCGATGGGGCCGCAAGCTCCTGGACCGCCCTGGCCGCATGCACGAGCGGCGGCAGAAAGCCGTTGCCACGGCGGAGGCGGTCTACGCGAAATGGGGACGCCTGGCCGTCTTCTTCACCTCGACGATAATCTCCGGCATTCTCCAGAATGAAGTACTCCCAGTTTGTGGTCTGGAATTTCGTCGTTGGCGCCGTGTACGTGCTGTCTGTCGGGCCTGCCGCCTACGGCGCGGGCAAGGTCTCGGCCAACCACCAGGACGGGGGCAGCCTGAGCGCGCTGGTGGCCGGGCTGGCGATCGCGGCCGGGTGCGCCATGCTCGCGGCACGGTATTACCGTCGCCGCAAAGCCCGCAGATTGCCGGCCAGCGCCGCCGAGGCCAGCGGCAAATAGAGCTGACACGGCGTGCTCACTCCGCCAGGATCATCGGCCCTGGGCAGGTGGCGTTCACCCCCGCGTGGGTGATGCGCCGGACCTGTCCAGAGGAGAAAATCCCTTTGCGGCGTCCGACCGCGGCCGAGGTGTGATGCCCTTGTTCCCATGGTTGCCTGGCCTGCAGGCGGTGAGGTCCTACCGGCGTGAGTGGCTTGCCAAAGACGTTATCGCTGGGGTTGTGCTCACGACGTTGCTGGTTCCGCAGGGCATGGCCTATGCGGAACTGGCGGGCCTGCCGCCGATCACCGGACTGTACACGTCCATCATGTGCCTGCTCGGCTACGCGGTGTTCGGCCCGTCGCGGATCCTGGTGCTGGGCCCGGATTCCTCGCTGGGGCCGATGATCGCCGCGACGATCCTGCCGCTGATGGCCGCCCAAGGCGACGCCAAGCGCGCAGTCGCGCTTGCCTCGATCCTCGCGATCATGGTCGCGGCGATCATGATCCTGGCAGCCGTGGCGAAGGTCGGCTTCATCGCTGACCTGATCTCCAAGCCGACGATGATCGGCTACATGAACGGCCTGGCCCTGACCATTCTGATCGGGCAGTTGCCGAAGCTGTTCGGGTTCAAGGTCGAGGCTGATGGCCTGATCGGTGAGATCGCCGGTTTCGCCAAGGGCCTGGCGAACGGCGATGCCGTTCCTGCCGCGGCCGCGGTCGGGATCGCGGGAGTCGTGCTGATCCTGGTGCTGCAGCGCTGGCTGCCGAAGGTCCCGGCGGTGCTGATAGCAGTCGTGCTGGCGATCGCGGCGACCACGGTCTTCAGCCTGGCCGACCACGGTGTCAGCCTGGTCGGGGTGCTCCCCAAGGGCTTCCCGCCGTTCACGATTCCGTCCGTCCGCCTGTCCGATCTCGGGCCCCTGTTCGCCGGGGCATTGGGGATCGCCCTGATCTCGCTCGCCGACACGATTTCCACCGCCTCGGCGTTCGCGGCCCGCACCGGGCAGGAGGTCCAAGGCAACGGCGAGATGATCGGCATCGGCGCGGCGAACCTGGCCGCCGGCTTGTTCCAGGGGTTCCCGGTCAGTACCAGCGGGTCGCGGACGGCGGTGGCCGAACGATCGGGTGCGAAGACTCAGCTGACCGGGGTGACCGGCGCCGCCCTGATCATCCTCATGATCGTCCTGGTCCCGGGCTTGTTCCGGAACCTGCCTCAGCCGGCGTTGGCCGCGGTGGTGATCACCGCTTCGCTGTCCCTGGCCGACATCCCCGCCACGATGCGGCTGTGGCGGCAGCGCAAGGCCGAGTTCCTGCTGTCGATCGCGGCGTTCCTCGGCGTCGCGTTGCTTGGTGTGCTGCCCGGGATCGCGATCGCGGTCGGCCTCTCGATTCTTAACGTCTTCCGGCGGGCATGGTGGCCCTACGACACGGTGCTCGGGCGGGTGGATGGGCTGGAGGGCTACCACGACATCCACTCATATCCCGATGCCAAGCGCCTGCCTGGCCTGGTGATCTATCGCTTCGACGGCCCGCTGTTCTTCGCCAACGCCAAGACGTTCCGCGACGAGATCAGGCGGCTGGCCAAGACCGACCCGCCACCCACCTGGATCTTGATCGCCGCCGAGCCAGTAACTGATGTGGACACCACCGCATCCGATGTGCTGACCGAACTCGACGAAGCGCTGAACGCCCAAGGCATCTCCCTGGTATTCGCCGAACTCAAGGACCCGGTACGGCGCAAGATCGAACGCTACGGGCTCACCCGCACCATCGACCCACACCATTTCTTCCCCACAATCGAAGCCGCCATCACCGCATTCCGCGACGAAACTGGCGCCCGATGGACTGCCGCCGACCAGCCCACCGAACGGAAAGCCCCAGGCCACGCGTCTACCGGAACCGGCCCGCTGCCCGACATTCCCGCATCACCACCCGTCGGCTAGGCCGGGGCCGGATCTGCGCCGTGGCCCAGAGGGACCAACCTCCGGGATGAACGGCATTGACAGGTGGCCCCGCATGCAGCAGCTCATGCGGACGTGCCCCATGGGCCATCGCGAAGGAGGCAGGCATGCAGACCCATGGTCGGCCCCGGCTTGGCTGGACAGTAATACTGGGGCTCCAGGCGGCCGCGCGGGTGCTCGGTCCTGACGACAGAGGTGATGATCACCTGCGGCCTGGTCGGCATGTGGCGGCTGCTCGGTATCGCTCAGCTGACCACTGGGCAGGCGGGGCTCGAGTTTCTCGCCGCCGTTGTGCTGCTCCGCGGCTGGGAGGCCGGTAAATGGATCGCGTGCCGGACGGCTTAAGCCAAGCGTGCGGCCGCGCCGGCCCGATGACCAGCGCGGGCGGCACCGCACCCACATCACCGCACCATCGGAGAGGCAAGCGACATGGCCAAGAAAAAGAATAGGGACAAGCATGACCAGCACCACGCCGAGGTCCAGGCGTCGCCGGCCGTAGCCCAGGAGGAGGCCGCCGCCGGCCCGCTGCCGAAGATGAGGCGCAAGGAGTATGAGCGGGAGATGAGAGTCCTGCACGGTGAGCTCGTCGCCATGCAGGAGTGGGTCAAGGCGTCGGGAGCCAAGATCTGCATCGTGTTCGAGGGCCGGGACACCGCCGGGAAGGGAGGCACGATCAAGCGGATCACCGAGCGGGTGAGCCCGCGGGTGTTCCGGGTCGTCGCCCTGTCCGCCCCGACCGAGCGCGAGAAGTCGCAGATGTACATCCAGCGGTACCTCTCGCACTTCCCGGCCGCCGGCGAGGTCGTGATCTTCGACCGCAGCTGGTACAACCGGGCGGGCGTCGAGCCGGTGATGGGCTTTTGCACGCCGGAGGAGACCGAGCGATTCCTCGAGTTGGTGCCGGGGGTCGAGAAGGCGATGGCCGATACTGGGATCCTGCTGCTGAAGTACTGGCTCGAGGTCAGCGCCGGGGAGCAGACCCGGCGGCTAGAAAGCCGCATCCACGACCCGCGGAAGATCTGGAAGCTATCGGACCTGGACTTGAAGTCCTACAGCCGCTGGTACGACTACTCTCGGGCCAGGGACGCGATGTTCGCCGCGACTGACACCGGGTGGGCGCCCTGGTACGTCGCGCACACCGACGACAAGAAGCGCGGCCGGCTCAACATCATCAGCCACCTGCTCGGCCAGGTCCCCTACAAGCCACTCGCCCACCGCGACATTACGCTGCCCAGACGGCAGCGGCCGGGCGGTTACGCGGAGCCGGATGTGCCGCTGCCGTCTGGGCACATCCCGACGCCGTTCTAGATCGCCTCGGTACGTCGGCAGCCAGGAGCTAGGCCGGCCTCCGGCTATGTCGGCTACACGAAGCGATGCCTTGCGGCGGACCTCGACGTCCGCAGGGTACGGCGCCCGCTGGTTATCTCTTGGGTGACGTGAATACTTTGCCCAGCGCCTCGAAGCTTGTGGGCCGTCGGGCCCGGAGGACGCCAGCGACGATGGCCCCTAGGCCGAGCCATCCGAGTGCCACGAAGGGCAGCAGATCCATCAGTCTGTGCGCTCGTGGATGAAGGATCCCCCACAGGGGGAACATGAACAGCGCCGCGGCCGCTGCCGGTACCAGCAGATGTCGCCCGAGCCTGAACTCGTCGCGGAACTCGGTGCGGAACGCGCGGATGGTCGCGATATTCACCGCGAGGTAGACGAGCACCACCGATAGACCGCCAGCTCCGGCGAGATACCCGAATGTGCGCGCGCCGCCGTAGGCATAGGTCAATGGCAGCCCGAGCAAGAGCGCGAGCGCGGCGACGCATCCGATCGAGACCACCGGGGTATGGCGGCTGGATAGCCGGGCGAGTGACGCAGGAAGAGCCCGTTCGCGTCCCATGGCGAACAGGACTCGGATGGCCACGTTGAGCGAGGAGATGACGAAGCCCAGCCCGGTGAGCACGACCACAAGTTCGATGACCCAGAGCGCCCATGGCGACCAGTACTGGCTGGTGAGGTAACCCAGCGGGTTGCGCTGCCCGGTGAAGCTAGCGATGCCGTGCCGCCCCACACCGAACATCTCCGCGATAACGATGAGCAGATAGAAAATGCCCGTCACGATAACGATGCCGATCGTGCTGGCGGGGATGGAGCGGCGCGTGTTCCTCGCTTCCTCACCCAGGGCGGCGGCCGCCTCGAAGCCGGCGAATGCGGTGATGCCGTAGATCATCGCAGTCGTGATGTCGGTGAGCTGGCCGTTCGGCGACGATGCCGGCGAGAGAACCGACACCGAGTAATGCGCTGGCCCGATCTTGACCAGGATCGTGATGGCAAGTGCCGCGATTACGGCCACTTCTCCAGCGACTAGGACCAGATCGACCGAGGATGAGGTGCCGATGCCCAGATACGCAACCAGAACCACCGCCCCCAGGATGACCACGAACAGCGCCCAGCCGCTGATGGTCACCTGCAGCGTGTCAGCAAGCAGCTGCGAGGTGTACGCGCTGGTCAGCGCTATGCCGGCGGGCACGTACAGGGCGTACGCGAAGATCATCATCCAGCCGGTCAGGAAGCCTCCGATCCGGCCGAGCCCCCGGCTGTTGTAGGTGTACAGCGAGCCGGCCGACGGCAGCCTGCGAGCGAACTCGGCGATGCTGCTCGCGCAGCACAGCGACGCGGCGAACGCGACGAGCACGACCAGCGGTGACGCGAACCCGGCGTAGGACACGACGATGACCAGCCCGCCTACGACCGCGCCCGCCGGGGCCACATTGCTCGCACCAAACGCGATCACCCGCGCCGAACCAACAACCCCGTGGGCTAGCCCACGGGGCTCAGGACTGCTAGCGCCCATGCCATGGCCCTTCTGGTGCGCCGTGCGTGCCCGCCCGGACGGCATGCTTGCGATCTGCCCTCGCCCACGAAGTCGACCTGGGCGAGGATCCCTGCCTGGCCATCTTTGGGACCCGGGCAACCGGGGGCCGTACGCAAGGTGGAAGACGCTTGAGGTCCGTTCGCGACAGCGGCTTTCGGGCGAGCTGACGGACATAGTATGGCGCTGTGCCTGGCAGTGTGCCTATCGAAGATCCGTCCGCTGGGCTCGTGGTGCCGTCGGCCTGGAACGTACAGCACGAAAGTACAGCAACCGGCCTGGATTCCGGGGGGACTCGTGGGGACGCCCTGAGACGGTGACCTGCACAGATACACTGCTGTGGACGTGTTGCCACTGTATGGCATGCAAGAGGTCTGGGGTTCGAATCCCCATAGCTCCACCCAGCTCAAACCTATAATTCGAAATCCTGAGCCCATGCTCGGAGGGCTTGCCGGACAGCCAAGTACAGCGCGCCAGACGGGCCCGCATGTCCATTCGGGCCCGGCTTCCGCACCCAGAGAAACCCAGCTGGCCCGACCGGCTAAGGCCGGAACCTGGGTCGCCCGGAGCGAGCTGGCCAGGAAGAACGCTCCGCTTTCTGCCCACTGACACGTGCCGCACTGTCAACGTGCGGCCCGGCTGGTCCGCAACAGCGCGCGCGTTCTGGCGGTGACTGTTGCCGCCCGCGCAACGGGTCAGGCTAGTCATGCCAAGCGCCGCGTCGGCGCAGATCTCCTGCGAGGGTGGTGCGTACTGGGCGCGCAGGTGGGCGCGCCATCATCGCGCCGGGTACCGCGCGGGTGCTGAAGGCAGGGCCCGCGCGCGGACAGGCTTAGACGGCGAGGTGGCGGTAGCCCGGCGCGTGTGGCCAGGTCCCAACGCGGGCGCGCCGCGCGGCGCACCGATCCGGGGGCACGCGCCGTCTGATGGCTCACGGCCGGGGAACGCCCCGTTCACCGACCCGGGTGGCGGGGGATCCCCGCCAGGTCGGCTGAATTGCTGGTATGTCATCGGGCGGACGACCATCTCATCACCTGCCCGGGGACAGGGCCGCCGGGCAAGTAGTCGTCCTGGCTACACAAGGTGAGAACAATGGCGGTACGCCGAGTCTCCGTCGCTTACATATCGCCGATTAGACATGCCTACTGAAACAGTAGGCATTCGCGAGCCAATGCGTGCAGAACATCCGTTACGTTGCCTGCGCGGCTGGCTCGGAGGGCGGCAAGGATCTTCTGCTCAGTGGCGGCTTTTGCGGAGGATGTTTCCGATCTAGATGTACTGACCACAGAGGTTAGGTATGGGCGACACAGGATTGGG
>OBLT010001108.1_pt1 | contig 17291 bp, 15 predicted proteins | sample 1518721 | NCBI WGS metagenome assembly OBLT01 (sample SAMEA3539307, study PRJEB22396) | soil metagenome | biome: tundra; feature: field; material: soil | place: USA | collected 2010-05 | depth 0.15 m | reverse complement strand
GGCGCACGCCGAAGCAGCCCGGCCCGTAGAGTTCGCTCAGCAGCCACAGCGCGATCTCGTCGAGACCGCGCATGCACCATCCGATACATTGGTAGTCGTCGATTGCGTTGGCAGCCGCCGTGCACGCGTCCGCCGGCAATTCCTCTGCCACCAAACGACTCGTTCGTCCGCTATGAAGCAGCTCGCGCAAGCGGAAATAAAAGCGCAGAGCTTCCCCCGCTCTTCTGAAGCGGGTCTTGCTTTCATCAAACATGGGCAGCCCCTTTCCATGGATCTAAACTTATGAGACCGCACGAAGCGTTTGGCCGACGGGGCTAACCCAGGCCCCTCTCGCATCTGCACGAATAGCGCAGCCATCCGAACGGGACGCGAAATTTACCCGCCCAACGCGACGAGGGCTCCTATCTTTGATTGCTCTAGCGCGGCGTGAGTCGCCAAGTCAACAGAATGATTATACTAGCACACAATTTGTTAGCCCCGCGTCGTTGAAGACGTTCTAGCCGCGCTGATTGTAGCGATTCATCGCGGCCTCGAGTCCGTGCTCCGCGATCGCCTCGACCGCGCTCGATGCGCGCTCGAGAATCGGCGTGAGTGCCTGTCTTTCGGCGGCGGTCATCGGACGGAGCAGGTAGTCTTTGTTTTCTTCGTTCTCCGGCGGCCGGCCGATTCCTATTCTGACCCGAATGAAGTCCGTTGTTCCAAGCGACTCCGCGATTGAATGGACGCCGCGGTTGCCGGCATCGCCGCCCCCCTGTTTGATTCTGAGCCGGCCCGCTTCGAGGTCGAGTTCGTCATGCACCACGATCAAGTGCTCGGGAGTAATTTTGAAATATCCGAGCAGCGCCGAAATGCATTCACCGCTCAGATTGTAAAAAGTCTGCGGCTTGACGAGTATCGCCGGCTTTCCGGCCAGCATGACCTCGGCGGTGACGCCTTTGAATCTGCGCCGGCCCGGTGCGGCGTTTTTCGCTTTTGCAATTCGATCGATCGTCATGAATCCGGCGTTGTGACGCGCGCGCGAGTATTCCTCGCCGGGATTTCCCAGCCCGGCCACCACCCATTGAATCGATTGACGCGATTCCGATTCGGACTTCTTCCCGGAATGGCGGGACAAACGGAAATTCCCGAACAGACGCTTGATCGCCGCCATCAAATTCAACCGGCTCACGGATGAATGCGGCGCTTCGATTTCGATTTCGACGGAGTTGCGCGGACCAACGGCTCGAGCGCCTTGAACAGCGCGGTCATCTCGGCCGGAGTTCCAATCGAGATTCGGACAGCGTCATGAAGCAGCGGGGTCGCGAAATGCCGGACCAGGATTCCCGCCCGGCGCAGCCCTCGCGTGACCGGCGCCATGTCGCGGCCCGGCATCCGCGCGAGCACAAAATTGGCCTGCGACGGCGGTACCACGAAGCCGAGCTTGCGCAGCCGCGCCTCGGTCAGAGCGCGCGTCCGAATTACTTTCGCGACGTTGCGGCGCATCCAGCCGGAGTCGCGCAGCGCTTCGGCCCCCGCGGCCAGCCCGACCCGGCTCAAGTTGTACGAATCCTTGACCTTCAGCAGCGCGTCGATCACCGGCTGATGCGCAAAACACAGTCCCAGCCGCATCCCGGCCAGCGAATAGGACTTCGACAGCGTGCGCAGAACTACCACGTTGCGATAGCGCCGCATCAGGCCGAGCGCATTCTCGTCGGCAAAGTCCGCGTACGCTTCGTCGATCACCAGCAATCTGCCGTCCAGGCGTTTTGCCAGCGCGCCCAGGCTGCGGGTGGGAGTTGAGGTGCCCGACGGCGAATTCGGACTGCACACGATCGTGAGATTGGCGCGCGCCTGAGCCAGCGCGTCGAGCGGCAGCTCGAAGCCGGCGCCGACCGGGCAGTGAACGATTCGCGCCTCCTGCACCAGCGCCAGCGTGTCGTACAGCGAATACGTCGGCACCGGATACGCCACCGTGTCGCCGCTTCCGAGCGTCGCACGAAACACCATCGCGAGCAGTTCGTCCGAGCCATTGCCCGCGATGATCATGCTTTGCGGTATCGAGTAGATTCGCGCGGCGCTCGCTACGAATTCATCGGCACGCGGCGCCGGATAGAGGCGCATCGCCGACCCCGCCATCGCTTTCGCAACCGCGCGGCGCACCCGCGGCGACGGCGGATACGGGTTTTCATTGGTGTTGAGCTTGATTAAGCGCTGGCCCGGGCGTGGCTGCTCGCCGGGCCGATACGCCGCCATCTTTTTGATCGATTCGCGAAACATGGATGAATTATGAATCGAGCGGCAGCCTGATTCGAGTACCGCTCCGCGACGAAACGTCGTCGCGCGAGAACCCCGGCGCCGGACTGCCGTCGGCCTTCAGAATCGAAATGTCCTGGCGTGGATAGCCCGCCATCACCCTCCCCTCGCTTGCGAAAATCCTGATCATTGGGAACGTCGGCGAAGATCCGTTGCGCGTTTCGGCGGACGCTTCTTCCCAGGTGCGCGCGGCGGGCCGGTCGATTCAAGCAGCCACTTGACGTACGGGGGCGAGCCGCGATCCGCATTCAACGCCAGAACTTCCGGCACCTCGTAGGTATGCAACTCGCGCACACGCTTCTCCAGTTTGATGTAGAGACTCGCACGAGTCTTGATAATCAGCAGGTATTCGCGATCGTCTTCGACCGCATCGCGCCATCTATAAATGGATCGAACCGGTCCGACGATGTTGACGCAGGCCGCCAGCCTTTCCCCCACCAGCACACGCGCGATGGAGACGGCCTGCTCCTCGCTGCCCGTGGTCACGAGCACCGCCTTCAGACGATGCGGCGTTCGAAGCGCCATCTCAGCCCCGCGCCTCGCGTGCCAGGCGTTTGCGCAACTCGCCGGGAGTGCATCGATACTTGAACGCCTTGCGATCGTTCACGAACAGCACCGGCACTTCGACTCCGAAGCGAGCCTCGAGGCCCGGGTCGCCGTCGATCTCGATCCGCTGGATACGCGCGTCGAATTTCGGAAGTTCGGCCGCAATCGTCTCTTCCATCTCGCGGCACAATCCGCATTCGTGTCGTGTGTAGAGAATCAGCTCGATCATGAATCGGCGGTCGTCCTGCCGCGCATCGGGGTACTCTAGCGATCGTGGCGGATGACTCCAAGCTGCTTGAGAACGGACTCGGTCGCGGGGCACGGCGACGCGCCCCCGCGACGGCGCGCTCGCGCCAACAGTCGCAGATGCGCCGCCAACAGCATCACGTCGGCCCATCGATCGACGTCATACCACGCCGGACCCAACGCGTACCGAATGCCGGCGCGTTCGAGACGCTTTACGGTTGAATCGAACACACCGCCGCTGCCCCATCGGATCGCGGTGAAGATCGGGGGCATCGCGCCGCGCACGCCGAGTGCGTAGTAGCCGCCATCGAGACTCGGCGCGATCACGACGCGTTTGCGGCGAAGTGCTTCGAGGCTGGCTGCGAGCAGCCGAATTGGAAGCGAAGGGGTATCGGTCCCGATCAGCAGCGCGCCGGAAGATGAAAAGGGTTCGAGCACCCGCGCCATCCGCTTGCCCAACGACCCGTCTCCTTGATCGATCAGTTCGGCGCCGAATCGCCGCGCGAGCCGCCGGAAGTATTTGCTGCGCTCGACACCACCCGCTGCACTCGCCGCGATAATGATCCTGGAGGGACCGATCGAGACTGCTTTGGCGAGCGCGTCGCGAATGAACGCGTCGGACAATGCTGCCGCGGCTGCGGCCGTCATCGCTCCGATCAATCGGGTCTTGTTCCGATGCGCGACGGGCTCGCGGCAAAATACGATCAGCGCTGGCCGCGACGCGCTCACTTGATCGTGTTCGGACGAATGATATTTATCGGCATCCCGAGGGTTTTCTTGACGAACTCCGCCACCGATGTGATTGGCTTCGGCGTGATCGACGGGTCGCTCACCGGGCCGCTCACGTGGAAGTACGCCGCGACCAGTTTACCCGTGCCCGCACCGATGCGTTCTCCGATCAGTGGAATATGGTTCAACACCCAATCCACCGTGTCGAACGGAAACATGCCGACCTGCATATCGAGCGCGCCCGCGCCGAACTGAATGCTGCCGTTCGCCGTCACATCCATCACGGGGCCCTGCAGCACGAAATTATCCGTGTAGAAGAGCCCGCCCTCGCCCTTGAAATCGGTGATGATCGTTTTGAACGGGACTCCATTGACACGCGGGTCAGGAATCTGCGCGCTCAGCCAATTCTTGATGTCGATAAAACTGAGCAGGCGCGAAAGCAGCGTAAACTTGTTGAGGGTTCCGTCTCTGACCGTCACCGACATGTCGCCGGCGAGAGTTTCGAAGAAGTTTGTGTCGGTGTTGGCCCACAGATCGATGGCGAGAAAAAGATGACCCAGCAATGGCGACTGCTTGTTCTTGCCGCTCAGCATGAAAAGCGGCGCAGGGTCCATGTCGGTGCCGCTGCCCATCATGTGGATCCAGTTGTCCGGAGCACGGCCGGTAAGATCGAGTTTCATCTTTCCGCGATAAGCGGTCGCGCTCATGTTATAAACGTGCCAATCGCCGGTCGGGGTGCGCGTAAAATCGGTCTTGAGGTCGGTCATCTGAAAGGCGGCGAGATTTCCCGCCCGCGCTTCGATATGCCCGCTGCAAGGAACCTCAAAATGGATCGGCGGTGCGGCCGGCGACCACGGCATTCGCACAAAGTTCATCACCTCGAGATCGAGTTTCTGCAAGGTAGCGTCGATACGAATCGACGGATGCGTGTAGTCGGGTACGGTGACGCGGAAATTGATCGCCTGGTCCTCGAGCTTCGAGCCCGGCATCGACAAGACGAGCTGCTTGTGACGCATCGTGAGCGTCGCACCTTGAACCATGATTGGCGCGCGCAGGAAGTTGAATTTCACGCCGCCCTTTGCGAGCGTCAGCTTGCCCTCGGCCGTCATGGCGCCGGGATTGCCGGGATCGCTGTTGACAACCACCTTGCCGCCAATCGGCCCGCTCACCGCGAAGTCGGACGGATCGACCAGCAGCGCCAACCACGTTTCCGACGGGAAATCATGAAGTCCCAGCGTCAGATCATGCACGGCGATGCCCTGCTTTGCGAAATTCACGGCGCCGTCCAGCGTCGCATCGCCGCCGGTCGCCGCCAGCATCAGATGGTCGAACTTGATTGAACCCGGGTTGATGGTGACGGTGCCGCGTGAAACCTTGAGCGGTCCGGGCGAACCCTTGATAGTGAGAACGGCGCCGATGGCGTCGGCGCGGACCTGATAGTCTTTGGGCGCATCCAGGGTCTTGGCGCTCAGCTTTCCAGATGCGGTAGCAACCATATCGACGCGGCCGCTCAGACGTTCGAGACGATCGCGTTCCTTCAGTTGATATAAATCGAGCGACTTGGCGATGGCCGGATAGAGCTCGGCGAGGTCCGCGTCGACGTTCACGCTGATCTTATAGTCCGCGCCCGCGATTCCGTTGCCGAGGTTGGCGTTGGCGGCGAGGTCGCGCAGCGCAGAGTTTCCAAACTTCGCGGTGCCTTGCGAGATCGTGAGCAAGCCTTTCGAGTAACCAAGCTGGGCACTCAGATTTTCGACCGGCGGCAGCTTCGTATCCGTTGGAATTGTGAAACCGACGTCCTCGATGGTCCAGGTGACCACCAGATTCTTGCGAATCGAATCGAGCGGCGCCGTCTCAATCTCGTCGAGGGTGGCGCTGAGCGTCGCGTCGCCGACGGTGACCTTGCCGGGTCTGAGCCGGTTGAGCATATCCACGAGGTCGGCAGGCAGATGGCGGACCGACAGCAGTGTCTGTTTGGCCGCAGCGGCGTCGAAATGAAACCCGCCAACGTGGATTCCCAGCTCCGGTTTCCCGCTTTGAGGACCTAGAAGCTCGGTGCCGCCGGAAAGCACCGCCGTGTTGACCCGGCGCAAAACGATCTGCGTGACAGCATACTTGCCGCCGGTGATGTCGAAGCCGGCATGGAGTGAGTAGTCGCCCAGATCGACTGGCGCGGCGAGCCGCTGGCTCTTGAGCAGCAGCTTCTGCGCACCCGCATCGGTCTCGCCGGTCATCGAACCATCGTCATGAAGTGAGAATTTGAGGCTGCCCTGTATCGCGCCGGCCAATCCGAAACCCTCCGCCTCGATTCCGTTCAGCGGTACGTCCCAAGTCCACAACTGCCCATGCGCAAATTCGCCGGGCCGCGAATGTTTCCCGGTGCCAAGAACGATCTTCCCGCTTATCTGCGCTCCGGGAACGGGCGATCCAAGTACCGAGCCCTTGAATCCGAGCCGCCACAGGAAAGGCTCCCGGTGGCTGCGGTACGCGACGATTCCAACATGGTTGGCAAGCTCGGCGCCGTCGGCGTAGCGCACCGTGGCGTCGATCGTGTCGACGCGCCACGCGATCCGCGCCAGCGCGTGCAGCACGTCTTGCAGCGCGCTTATGGTTTGCGCCCCTGGACGCGGCATGGGGACCGCGGCCGCGTTGGAAGAGGTTACAGGCAGCGTGATTTCAGGACTGGTCGCGGTCAGCCGATAGAGCGGAAGCCCGCTGCGCACGAAAATCGAATGGTACGAGATGATGGCGCGGAGCGACTTCAGCTTGACGATTTCATGCCCGTTGGCGATGACCTGCGGCTGGTCGAGGACGACTATCAGGTGAGTGCCGAGATGAACGGAGCTGGCGCGCGGGATGATATCGACGCCGGTGCGGTTGCGGACCGAGGCCAGAACGTCAACGATGATGCGCGACTGGTTGACTATGATCAGCGCCGCCGAAGCGCCGAGTACGACTGCCACGATAAGCGCGCAAAGCGCGGCGATTCGGACCAGTCTCATGATTGCCGTGACGCGATCCGCACGTCCGCTGTGGCGCCAGCCGCCTGACTCACGAAGCGGTCAGTTGCTCTCGGCCATCTCCGTCGGCGGCGCGTCGATGTATCCCGCACGATGCTTGTTCCTGAGCGCCGTCTTGAGCACGCGGTTGCGCAGCCGCACCGACTTCGGCGTGACCTCGACCAGCTCTTCCTCGTCGATCCATTCCAGCGCCGCATCCAGCGTCGGAATGCGTGCCGGCGAAAGCCGAATCGCTTCATCGTGGCCCGACGCGCGCATGTTGCTGAGCTTTTTTTCACGACACACGTTGACAGGCAAGTTTATCTCACGGGCATACTCACCGACGATCATCCCTTCGTAAACCGGCTCGCCGGGTCCGACGAAGAATATCCCGCGCTCCTGCAAATGGAAGATCGCGTAAGGCGTGGTGGCGCCCTCGCGGTCGGAAATCATCGCCCCGTTGGCGCGCGAACGAATCGTTCCCGACCACGGCGCGTAGCCATTGAACAACGTGTTCATCAGGCCGTTGCCGCGGGTATTTTCGAGAAATCGGCCGCGAAACCCGATCAGGCCGCGCGCGGGAATGTCGTATTCCAGGCGTACGCGGCTGCTCGCATGGGTGACCATCGTGCGCATCTTGCCCTTGCGCGCCGAGAGCATCTGCGTGACCACGCCGATACATTCCGCCGGGATGTCGATCACGAGCATCTCCATCGGCTCGAGTATCTCACCGTCGGCCTGCTTGGTGATGACGGTGGGCTTCGAGACCTGCATCTCGTAGCCTTCGCGGCGCATGGTCTCGACAATCACCGCGAGCTGCAATTCGCCGCGGCCCATTACGCGCCAGGCGTCAGGCGTCAGTTGCTCGACGCGAGCGCTCACATTGCGCCGCGCTTCGAATTCGATTCGTTCGCCCAGCTTCCGCGAGGTGACAAAATCTCCTTCGCGGCCCGCCCATGGCGAATTGTTCACCGAGAAAGTCATCGCCACGGTCGGCTCGTCGATGCGAATCGGCGGCAGCGGACGCGGGTTCTCGAGGGCGGCGATCGTCTCACCGATCGCGATGTCCTCGACGCCCGCCACGATCACTATCTCGCCCGCGCTGGCGGTTTCACGTTCGACGCGCGTGAGTCCCTGCCATCCGTAGATGTGGGCGACCTTGCAGACCACCGTTTTGCCGTCGCGCCGGCACAGCGAATAGTTCTGCGACACCGTCATCGAGCCGGCGATGATTCTGCCGACCGCGAGGCGGCCGACGTAGTCGTCGTAGTCGATATTATTGACCTGGAATTGCAGCGTCGCTTCGGGATCGACTTCGGGGCCGGGCAGGTGCGCGACGATCGCGTCGAACAGCGGGACCAGGTTTTCGCTCGGGACGTCGAGCCTGAACGACGCGGTGCCGGCGCGGGCCTGCGTATAGAGCACCGGGAAATCGAGCTGGCTTTCGTTCGCGCCGAGGTCGATGAACAGATCGTAAACCTCGTCGAGAACCTCGGGCGCGCGCGCGTCGGCGCGATCGATCTTGTTGATGCAGACTATCGCGGGCAGGTTCGACTCGAGCGCCTTCTTGAGCACGAAGCGCGTCTGCGGCAGCGGCCCCTCGCACGCATCGACCAGCAGCAAGATGCCGTCCACCATCGACAGAGTGCGCTCGACCTCGCCGCCGAAATCCGAGTGGCCCGGAGTATCGACGATGTTGATGCGCGTTTCACCCCACAGGATCGAGGTGTTCTTGGCCATGATCGTGATGCCGCGTTCGCGCTCGAGCACGTTGGAATCCATCACGCGATCGATCACCTGCTCGTTGGCGCGGAAAACGCCCGACTGCCGCAGCATCGCATCGACCAAAGTGGTTTTACCGTGATCGACATGGGCGACGATTGCTAAATTTCTTATGTCTGGACGTCTCATTATTGCGCCGGATGCTAAAGCGCGGCCGAGCCTCATGGGTTCGCCCGCGTGTGAGCTCTATTGTACCTGTCGCTGGGCGCAGAGTAAACGCAGGCGCGCGCAGGGCGGCGAAACATTCCCGTAACGCACAGCTAGGGCGCGTCGCGATGCTTTTGTTGGTCGCGCTGGAGCTTTTGGAGCAGTTGCTCGATGTTTTTGATTTCGGTAACGCGCCAATCGCCGTCCTCACCGCGCGCCATGTGGATTTCCCACTCCTGCCCCTTGTTGTCCTTGAAGTCCGTGAACGCGGCGTCGCCGTTTCGATGCAAGAGCACGAGCGAGGCCGCTACGGCCGCGCCGGGCATCTGCACTTCGCGCGCACCGTCATCGACTTTCTTGACCGCCCACGCCCGCGTTATCTGCGCCATCGGCTTGGCAAGAAGATCGATCGCCGCGTTACCGATCATCGCGCTTAGCGGGTCGCTGCCGCCCTGCTTGCTCACCATCTCGTAGCCCGCGTGCTTCACGACGCTTTCAAAATCGACGTATCGGGAAGCGCCGTCGCCGTCGCGCGCGTCGATGGCCTGCTTCATTCGGAGCACGGCCCAGCTCGGAGTCTGCGGCAGGTAAAACAGCGCCCAGCCGGCGACTGCGGCAACGATGAGAACCGCGGTGAAGTGGCGCAATACGAATCGAAGCATCGCTACTATCCTTTGACGCCACCCGGCACGCGGCCCGGCTGATTCAGCGCGGCGAAAGCAGACTGGCGGCGGCTTTGTCGAGCAGCCAAATGATCTCGCCGCCTTGTGGCGCAACGATCTGCGCGGGAAACTTGTCCGGGTCGCGCGGTCCTTCCAGGATATCTTTCACCGCCGCCGCCTTGCTCTGCCCCGCCGCCAGGAACATCACGCGCTGCGCATTGTTGATCACCGGCGGCGTGATCGTGAGGCGACCCCGCGGCTCGGCGTCAACCTCGACGGCGACCACCAGGCGCTGCGTTTCGTGAATCGCAGGATCGCCCGGAAACAGCGATGCAGTATGGCGATTGTCGCCAAGCCCCAGCATCACGAGGTCGAAGCACGGGAATTCACCGTCGCCAAGGCCGAACCGTTTTCGCAATTCAGCTTCGTAAGCGGCAGCCGCCGCCGCCGGCGGGTCTTCGCCGCGCATCCGATGCACCTGATCCGGCCGCAGCGCGAGCTTGCTCAGCATCATGCGATTCGCCATCGCGTAATTGCTCTCGGCGTGATCGGGCGGGACGCATCGTTCGTCGCCCCAGAAAAATTGCACTTCCTTCCAATCGACGCTCAGGTGGAACCGCGTCGCAAGCAAATCGTAGGTGGCGGCGGGCGTCGAACCACCCGACAGACAGAGCGTGAACTCGCCGTGAGTGCAGATCGCCTCGCCGGCGATGTGCGCCGTTTCTTCGGCAGCACGGACGTAGAGTTCCTGCGCGTCGTTCAGAATGATCAATTTCGGTTGAGGCATAGCAGTCCGTCCGGCAATGGAGTCGAGAACGCAAAGTTAGCCGATGACGCCCGGTCCGCGCCAGATCGTTGTGTATTGCCCGCTAGCGCGCGAGCAATTTCAGCGCGCGCTCGACGACGTTGTCCACGCTGAAGCCGAAATGCTTCATCACTTCTTCGTACTTGCCCGACGCGCCGTAAGTCGTCATCCCGATAATGTCGCCGTCGAGTCCGACCCATCGGTACCATGACATCGGGGCGCCCGCTTCGACCGCGAGCCGGCGCCGAATACTCGGCGGCAGGACCGAGTCGCGATACTCCAGGTCCTGCTTCTCGAAAATATTCTCGCTGGGCATGCTTACGACCCGCACCGACTTGCCCTGCTCTTCAAGCTTCGCTTTCGCATCGACGACCAGCGACAGTTCCGACCCCGACCCAATCAGAATGATTTCCGGAGGCCGCCCGGCGCTCTCGGTCAGCACATACGCGCCGCGCCGGGCGCCGCTGGCGGGCGCCATCTTCGTGCGATCGAGCGTCGGAACTTTCTGGCGCGAGAGCGCGAGCAGAACCGGGCCATGCGTGTGAGTCATGACGGTGCGCCAGGCCTCGACCGCCTCGTTCGCATCGCCGGGGCGAATCACCGTGAGATGGGGAATCGCGCGCAGCGACGACAGATGCTCGATTGGTTCATGCGTCGGGCCGTCCTCGCCCACGCCGATTGAATCATGGGTAAAGACGAACACCACCTGGATTTCCATCAGCGCCGCCAGCCGAATCGACGGCCGCGCGTAGTCGGTGAAGCACAGGAAGCTCGATCCGTAGGGGATGAAACCGCCATGCAGCGCGAGGCCGTTGAGGATCGCGCACATGCCGTGCTCGCGAATTCCGAAATGCGGATTGCGTCCTTCGAAATGCCCGCGCTCGAAATCGCCGCCGTCCTTGACGTCCGTGAAGGTGGACTCGCTCAAGTCGGCGGATCCGCCGAACAGGTTCCAGACTTTTTTCCCGATCGCCGCCTCGGCCTGCGAGGCCGACACTCGGGTTGCCAGCGAATCCTTGGGCGTGAAGACCGGCAGCTCGGCGTCCCATCCTCTCGGCAGATCCTTCGCCAGCGCCGCCTGGAATTCGGCGGCCGCGGCGGAATGTTTTTTGGAGTATGCCTGAAACTTCGCGTTCCACGCCCGCTCCAGGTCCTCGCCCCGCTCGACGCATTCGTGGAAATGCGCCAGCGCATCGTCGGCAACAAAGAATGGCGGCTCGGTCGGATATCCGTAGAATTCCTTGGTCAGCTTCACCTCTTCGACGCCGAGCGGATTGCTGTGTGCGGCCGAGGTCCCCTGCTTATGCGGGCTGCCGTAGCCGATGATCGAGCGGACCCGAATCAGCGACGGACGGCTCGTCTCCTTGATTGCCTTTTCGATCGCCTTGGACAGCGCCGCGAGATCGTTCGCATCCTCGACGACCTGCGTATGCCATTTGTAAGCGTCGAATCGTTTGCACACGTCCTCGTCAAAGCTGAGCTCGGTGTGGCCGTCGATGGTCACGTGGTTGTCGTCGTAGATATAGACGATGTTGCCCAGCCCGAGATGACCCGCGATCGACGCCGCCTCGCTCGCGACGCCTTCCATCAAGTCGCCATCGCTGCAAATGCCGAAGATGCGATGATCGAACAGCCCCGATTTGTCGCGCTCGAAGCGCGCTTCGAGATGCTTCGCCGCCATCGCCATGCCAACCCCGTTGCCGAAGCCCTGGCCGAGCGGGCCGGTGGTTGTCTCGACGCCTTCGGTCACGCCGTACTCGGGATGTCCGGGCGTTTTGCTGCCGAGCTGGCGAAATTGCTTGATGTCGTCGAGCGAAAGGTCGTAGCCGGTGAGATAGAGCAGGCTGTAGAGGAGCATCGAGCCGTGGCCGGCCGACAGCACAAAACGATCGCGCCCGAACCACTCTGGATTTTTCGGGTTGTGGCGCATGAACCGCGTGTAGAGCAGATAGCCGACCGGCGCCATTGCCATCGGCAATCCGCAGTGCCCGGAGTTGGCCTTTTGTACCGCGTCGATCGTCAGCACGCGAATCGCGTTGATGCAGGTTTGGTCCAGGCCGGACCGGCTCACTTTGATATCCGCTGCAGTCGCCAAGATGTCACCAGCGCATGGTTTGGGGCGGTCATCGAATCCGCCGGTTTTGGTCTTTCACTTTTTTACTTTTTTACTTTAGTGGCGAATGTTGTCAAATCCGCCTGCGGGACGCGCGCGGACGCCAATTCCGAGGCCGCGGTCACCAATCCTTGTCGTCGTCGTCCTTGGTGTCGCCGGCCTTGCGACGCATCACGTCCACGCTGGTTTTCGCGTCACCCTTGTGGCCGGCGCCGAGCGCGGCGGTGAATCGTTCCGCGATAACCCGCATCATCGCGCCCTCTTCCGGATCGAGCGTGCTGCCGAGATTAGCCAGCCGTTCCATCGCGATACGAATCGCGGCAATCGACCCGGGCATATCGCCACGCGCGCGGCATGCGAGCGCGTCGCGCAGGCCCTCGCGCACGCCGGCAATCGCAGGCCGCGCGCGCTCGCCGATTACAATCTCGAGTTCGCCGAGATTTTGCGCGAGTTTAGTGAACGGATCGTCTGCGGGATTGCTGAGTGACACCGCTGGATTGTTTCATCCGTTCAAGTTTAGATGCAAGGCCGGCGTGTCGCGACGAACGCAATCGCGAGCACGGGGCAATCGCGGATTCTCGACCGGCGCTGTCTTCTGGTAGATTATTAAGTCGCGAACTCGATGGAGGATGAGGGGGTCTGATGAGACCGATGCTTGCGCGCCGCGTGGTGGTCACCGGAGTGGGACTGGTGACTCCGCTCGGAGTTGGAGTGGATAAGAACTGGGAAGCCCTGATGGCGGGGCGGTCCGGTATTGGGCTGATTACGCGCTTTGACGCCTCGGGATTTCCCACCCGGATAGCAGGCGAGGTGAAGGATTTTAATCCGGAAGACTGGATCGAAAAGCGCGACGTCAAAAAAATGGACCCCTTCATCCAGTATGCGGTCGCGTCCGCCGAGCAGGCGATGCGCCAGTCGGGGTTCAAGATCACCGAAGACAACGCCGACCAGGTCGGCGTGTTGATCGGCGTCGGCATCGGCGGCCTGTGCACCATCGAGGAGTACCACAGGGTCTTCATGGAGACCGGGCTGCGTCACCTCACGCCGTTCTTCATCCCCAAGCTGATCGGCAACCTTGCGCCCGGCCAAATCTCGATTCGCTACGGAGCGCGCGGCGCCAACTTTACCACTACCAGCGCCTGCGCGTCGGGCAGCCATGCGATCGGCGAGGCGTACCGGATGATCAGGCTCGGCTACCTGGACGCCGCGATCACGGGCGGCGCGGAGGCGGCAATCACCTCGCTCGGGGTGGGCGGATTCGCCGCGATGCGCGCGCTTTCGACCCACAACGAAGAGCCGGAGAAGGCCAGCCGTCCATTCGACAAGGAGCGCGACGGATTCGTGATGGCGGAGGGGTCGGCTGCGCTGATCCTCGAGGAACGCGAGGCCGCCGTCGCGCGCGGCGCCAGGATCATAGCTGAAATCTGCGGTTACGCCGCCAACAGCGACGCCTACCACATCACGTCTCCTGCGCCCGAGGGACGCGGCGCGGCCAAGTGCATGCGGATGTGCCTCGAAGACAGCGACCTCGATCCCAACGAGGTCGATTATATCAACGCCCATGGCACCTCGACCGAGCAAGGCGACATCGCCGAGACTCAAGCGGTAAAGCGCGTCTTTGGCGAGCGAGCCGCGAAAGTTGCGATTAGTTCGACCAAGTCGATGACCGGACACACGCTCGGCGCGGCCGGCGCAATCGAGTCGGTGTACACGGTCCTCGCCATCGATCGCGGGATGATGCCGCCGACCATCAACCAGGAATTTCCCGACCCCGAATGCGACCTCGATTACGTGCCCAACAAGGCGCGCCCCGCCAGGATTCGGATCGCGCTCAACAATTCATTCGGGTTCGGCGGTACCAACACGACGCTGGCCTTCAGGCCCGCCAGCGAGAGCTGACCGGTTCATCATGGGTTCAAGAATTGTCGCCACCGGACGGGCTGTCCCACGCACCGCGCTGACCAACAAGGATCTCGAGCGGTACATGGACACGTCCGACCAATGGATACGGTCGCGCACCGGAATCGGCAGCCGCTACGCGATGCGCCAGGGTGAGTCGCTGGCGGATATCGCGACCGACGCCAGCCGCACGGCGCTCGACCGCGCGGGCGTCAAGCCCGGCGAGCTCGACGCGATCATAGTCGGCACGGTTTCCTCGGAGTACGCGTTTCCGTCGCTGGCGTGCCAGATTCAGAAGGGCTTGGGCATTTCGTCGATGCCGGCCTTCGACGTCGCCGCCGCCTGCTCGGGTTTCGTGTATGCGCTTCAAGTCGCAGACGCACAGATGCGCGCCGGCGACTTCAGGCGCGTACTGGTGGTCGGGGCCGACGCGCTCTCGACGATGGTGGATTGGAGCGATCGCGGGACCGCGGTGCTGTTTGGCGACGGCGCGGGCGCGTGCGTGATGGTCACCGAAGGGGGAAATCGCGGAGTGCTGTCGAGCCTGCTGCGCTCCGCGGGCGAGTATTGGAACCTGCTCTCGGTCCGCTCCACTGGAACCCGCAGCACGATTGATTCTGAAGTGCGGCGATGCGCCGGTGACGCGATTCAGATGAAAGGCCCCGAGCTTTTCAAAATAGCCGTCAAGAGCATGGAAGAAATCAGCCGGCTGGTGGCCGAGCGCGCGGGCGTCAAGCTCGAAGAAATCGACCTGTTCGTGCCGCATCAGGCCAACCTGCGAATTATTTCCGCGGTCGCCGAGCGGCTCGGGATGCCACCGGAAAAAGTCTTCACCAACATCGATCGTTACGGCAACACCTCCGCGGCTTCCGTGCCAATCGCGCTCGACGAGGCTCTCGAGCAGGGGCGAATTCACGACGGCAATATAGTGATGCTGAACGCATGCGGCGGCGGCCTCACCTGGGGAGCGAATCTGATCCGCTGGTAACTTCTGGCTGGTTTCCCTTTCCTCAAATGCTAAACGAAATCCTCGCACGACGCGTGCTGATCGTGCTCGGCAAGGGCGGAGTCGGCAAAACTACCGTGAGCGCCGCGCTCGCCAAGCTCGCGGCAATGTCGGGCGCGCGCGCGCTGATTATGGAATGCGACGCGCGGGCGCCGCTGGCCGCGACGTTTGGAGTCGCGCCGTCGTTCCTGCCCACTGAGGTCGCTCCCAATCTCGCGCTGATGACGCTCGACGGGCGCGCCGCGCTCGAGGAATATCTGCGGCTGGTGGTGCCGGGCCGGATGCTGCTGAAAGCGGTGTTCGCCAGCCGCCTCTATCAATTTTTCGTTCAAGCGGCGCCGGGGCTGCGCGAACTGATGATGCTCGGGAAGGTTTACTATGAAGCCGCGCGGACCGACGCCAAGCTGCCCGGCCGCAGCATTATAATCGTCGATGCGCCCGCCAGCGGCCAGGCGATGAGCCTGCTCAAGATGCCGACTGCCGCGCGCTCGACATTCGGCGACAGCATCGTAGGCAAGGAAGCCGGCAACGTCTCGCGGATGATGCGTGACCGGCGCCATAGCGCAATCATCCAGGTCACGACCGCGGACAGTCTTTCGATATCGGAGACCATCGAGACTCACGCCAATTTGAGCCGCATTCATCTCGCCCCGGCGGCCGTGCTTTTCAATCGAACGCCGCGATCCGGGTTCGACGCCGATGACGTATCGGCGCTCACGAACCGCCGCGGACCCCATTTGCGAAAGAAAGACCTCGAGCATCTCGCCGAGCTGGCCAGGTCGGAGCTCAGTCGCGCGGCGGACGCGCGCAAGGCGATCGCAAAAATCCGCGCCGAGACAGGGGGTCCGGTGCTCGAGATCGCCGAGTATGGCGGTCTGGCGGGAATCGATCTCATCGATCGCATCGCCGCCGAGCTTGCGCTGGCCCGGGATCGTGAAAATGAAACCGCGGCCCGCGCGATGCCTCGGCACTGATCGCGGGCCGTCGGATAGCGGCTGGAATCGCGGCGCTTTGACAACTAACCTTGAGTCGATGCCCGACCGCGGAAAAAAAGCTCGCCCTACGGCCCGTGAACCATGGATCATCCGCACCTATGCGGGCTTCGGCGACGCGCGCCAGGCCAACGAGCGCTTCCTGTCAAACTTGAAGCAGGGCCAGCGCGGGCTTTCGATCGCGTTCGACTTGCCCACCCAAAACGGCTACGACCCCGACGCCCCGGTCGCGCGCGGCGAAGTCGGTGAGGCCGGCGTCTCGATTTGCCACTGGAACGACATGGAGCTGCTGTTCGAGGGAATCCCGCTTCAGTCGATCAATACCTCGATGACGATCAACGCGACCGCGCCGTTCATCCTGGCGCTTTACCTCGTCGTCGCGGAAAAGCACGGCGTGCCGTGGACTGAACTGCGCGGCACGACGCAGAACGATCTGCTCAAGGAATTCGTCGCGCGCGGCACGTCGATTTTTCACCCCGAGTTGTCGTTTCGCCTTTCCACCGAGCTGATTCGATTCACGGTCGAGCGCGTGCCCAACTGGAATCCGATTAACTGTTGCGGCTACCACTACATGGAGAGCGGCGCCGGTCCGGCCGAGGAAATCGGCTACGCATTCGGCAACGCGCTGCTGATTCTCGACGCGATCCGCCCCAAGCTCGACGCGGCCGCGTTCGAGCAGACCGTCCGCCGCATTTCATTTTTTATCAACAGCGGCATCGAGCTGGTCCCCGAGATCTGCAAGATTCGCGCGTACTTCAAACTCTGGCGGGAGCTTTGCTCTTCCGAGTACGGCGTCGATAACGTCGCCTTTCGCGCCGGATGCCAGGTGCGCTCGCTCACTCTCACCGAGCAGCAGCCCGAAGTTAATATCATCCGCATTGCGTACGAGGCGCTCCCGGTCGTCATCTCGGCCGACGCGCGCGTGAACGCACTTCAGTTGCCGGGCTTTCGCGAGGCGCTCGCCCTGCCCGACCAGTCCGAGCAGACGCTCAGCTTGCGCACGCAGCAGGTTCTGATGCACGAGACGGGACTCGCCGGCTATGGCGATATTTTCGAGGGCAGCAAAGTTATCG
>OBLT010001105.1_pt1 | contig 17337 bp, 15 predicted proteins | sample 1518721 | NCBI WGS metagenome assembly OBLT01 (sample SAMEA3539307, study PRJEB22396) | soil metagenome | biome: tundra; feature: field; material: soil | place: USA | collected 2010-05 | depth 0.15 m | reverse complement strand
AAGTGGATACTGCAATCAGCGTATCAGAACCACGGTTATTGAGGAACGCCGAACGCGTAGATGGTGGAGTCCCAGGTGACCACGTAAATCCGGCCGCTGGCAACAGCGAGCCCGCTGAAATGGCTGAACCCAGTTATCGTCTTGGCGCTCGAGAACAGCTCCTTGCCGGTCGCGGCGTCGAGCGCGTAGAGAGTGGCGTTGCCCGATGGCGTGTTCGCTCGCTCAAGCGACGTGAATAGCTTGCCACCGCTGTCGACCTGGCGGACATTCTCGCCGTTCGAGAGCGCGAGCACCACGCCGTTGGCAATCACGGCGGGCTCGGGCACCGACATGTCCCTGGATATCCAAGCAGGCTCGAGCAGCGGCTTCTTGTCCTTCGACACCACCTTGAATGCCATGATGCTGCCACCCTTTGTGTCGCCGTATGCGATCGGAAACTGAGGGGCGGATGAAGCCGGCGGCCCCCACGCCGGCGCATACAGCCAGCGCGTACCCTTCGGGTCCTGCCAGGTTGAGAGCGCTCCCCAAAAACCGCGGCCCGCGAAATCGACATCCTCGTTAGTGTACAGCGGACTGCGGAAGAGCGGCGTGCGATGATCCGCTCCCCCTAACGATTTTGAATCGAGCAGGAAGAGAACTCCCTCTTTCCCTCCGCCCGCGACCAACTCCCAATCCTCGAACGGGAAAATGACGGGACTGATGTTGCCCATGTCGAGGTCCTTTTTCGAGATCCAGGCGCGATTGGCGGGCGTGTAGTAATCGGCGAGCTTCATATCGGACGACACGCCGAGAAAGGTGTCGGAGTACTTACCCGTTTCCGGGTCAAACGAGCCGTCGCCTGTTTCGGCGTAGATCAACCCGGTCGTGTTGCTGACGGCCGCGCCCGCTCGGCCCCAGATGCCGGCGCCGCCGGTTGGACTGGACTGAATCGACTTGACCGGCCGATTCGGGTCGTTCAGGTCCATTGCGTAAATTGCCGATCGGACCCCGTTGCACCCTTGCGAAGTGGTCGTGTAGAGCACGCCGCGATGTATGTTCAAGCTCCACGCCTTGGCGAATGGCGGAACAAACTGCGTGGGCGCCTTCTGGTCTTCGCCGTTGACGTAATTCAAGGTGTGAAGCTTGCCGTCGCTGGTCAGAACGTGGAGGTTCTTATTCCGTTTGTCGATAACGGGCGTAGCGTTCAAGGCGTTAGGGCACAGCCAATCGCTCTTCGGGCTCTTGGGCGAGCCTTCGATTTCAAACGATTTCTGCCACAGGATTATGCCGGTATCGGCGTCGATTGCGAACACCTTGTCCGAGCTTCCAGCCGTAATCACGATGTCCTTGAATCCTCTTGGTGTGATCACGTTCTCGACTACGATCGGCGCTGAGAGGGAGTTCAGCTCCTTGGCGGCGTTGTCCAACTTCAAAGACCATTGAAGGCGCAGCTTCGCGGCGTTCTCGGGGCTTAACGTATTCTCATTCCTTGCCCAGCCAGTTCGCTGGGGGTCGCCTCCGAACATCAGCCAGTCGGCCGCTTGCAGTCCGGAGGCAGCAATCAAAGCGGAAACCAGCAGCAGGTTTTTCATACGATGCGAACCATCTCGATCTGAATCTCGCCGGTCACCATCGCCGCGTCCTCACCGACGTAGACATTGACCTCGGATCGAATCCCGAAATCGGGCAGGTACACGCCGGGCTCGATGGAGAAGCAGGTGCCTGGAATCACGAGACGCTCGTCGTGCGTCTCGAGATTGTCCATGTTTGCGCCCGTACCGTGGACCTCTTCGCCGATGGAGTGTCCAGTCCGGTGCACGAAATATTCGCCAAACCCCTTGTCTGCGATGTGCCCGCGCGCGGCATCGTCGACGTCGAAGCCGTGCAGCGTTTGATGCGCGGCGACGGCCGACTTGACTCGTTCTATGGCACGGTCGCGCGCATCCCGGACCACCTCGAAAACGTTCTTGATCTCCGAAGGGATTTTCGCGCCGCAAAAACCCGTCCACGTGATGTCGTAATACACTGAACCGGCCCGGTCGAGCTTCGCCCACATGTCGATCAGGACGGCATCTCCCTGGTGAATTTCCGAGTGACGGTCAGCCGTGGGCTCATAGTGCGGGTTGGACATGTTCGCATTCACGGCGACGATGGGGCCATGGTCCGTAATCAGACCATCTTCTTCGAACGCCTTACGGATAAAGCGATTGACATCCCACTCCGTGATACTGCGCTGCGACTTGTGAAAATTACGTATCAGGTTGAACGCCTCACTCCGCACTCGATCTACGCGCCGTCCCGCCTCGAGATGCGATTCCAGTTGCTCGGAGGTCCATCTCGCTTCGAAGATCTGGATGAGATTCGCGGAGCTGACCACCTCCACGCCGACGCTGCGCACCAGCTCCACGGTCCCGCCGTCGACGATCGAAACCAGTGGTATGGCACAGTTCGGCGAGTATTGCATGGCGACCCTTTGCGCGCCGCCGAGTATCTCTTTGATCCCATCGACCTGGGTGCTCCAGCCCGAGTAAACGGTCTTTCGCCCGGGTAGCTCGTCCAACATGCCGGACTCGATGCGGTGAACGAGCCGCCGCGGTTCGCCAACGGCCGGAATGAAATAGTACCAGCGCCGGGTCGCCATCGCTCCAGGACTCAACTTGAGTATGCGATGCGCGAGCGGATCCCGTTGATGGTGGTCGAAGAACAACCAGCCGTCGACGCCTTCCTGCTTCAATTCGTGTTGTATTTTAGAGATATCAATCATGAGGTCATGAGCTCCTGGCAAGGTCGGCCGGTTGTTCCGCCGCGGCCATCTTTCGATGGCTTACGCGCGTGTTCAGGTTCAAGACGCCGGCCACATCCTTGGTGTCGATGACGTTAAAGTCGACCACCTCGTCGAGCCAATCCTGACTCCGGCCGTCCCAATGCTGCGTCGCTACTGTCAACGTGTACTCTCCCCGGCTGAGTAAGCAATCAAGCTCGAATTCTACTTCGAGGATGTCTCCCGATTCAAATTGTCCCAGGTCGTGATCTTCCAGGCGTGTGTTCGTGCCGAACACGTCGACGCCGATGCGATTGCGGACCAGGATGCCGACAACGGGGTTGAGGGAAGTGCGCTGGAACCGGCCGGCTACACGAATCCGGATGACGTCGCCGGGACGAAAAGCTCGGCAGGGTTCGCCGTCGCCACCGGTCAACTGTACATCGGTGACGCGGCTGGTTCCATCCCCGTGCCGGAACGTACTGTTTAGAGCCGCCACGCCGGTATCTTCAGTCGCCTGAACTTTCCGCTCCCAATCCAGCACGTATCCAACATAGCGGTTCACGACATCCTTGGGCGTGCCATCAAGCACGATTCTGCCGTCGAGCATGAAAGCAGCGCGCGTCGCCAGACGTTTGATCAACCCTAGATCGTGAGATACGAGCAGGACGGTGACGCCCCGCTGCCGAAGCTCCTCAAACTTCTGCACGCAGCGGGCCGAGAAGATGGCATCTCCGACCGCGAGAGCCTCATCCACGATTAAGATCTCGGGGTCCACATGAATCGCCGTTGAAAACGCCAGGCGGACATACATGCCGGTGGAATACTCTTTCACCGGCCGGTCGATGAATCTGCCGATCTCGGCGAAGCTCTCGATCGACGGAAAGATCTTTTGAATCTCGCCGCGGGACAACCCGATGATTTCGCCGTTCAGGAATACGTTCTCACGGCCAGTGAACTCAGGATTGAAACCAGCGCCAAGTTCGAGCAGGGCGGCGATCCGGCCGTTGGTCAACGCCCTTCCCTTCGTGGGTTGCAGGATCCCGCTGACGATTTGCAGAAGGGTGCTCTTGCCGGACCCGTTGGGTCCCATGATGCCGTAGACCTCGCCCTTGTCCACGTGAAAACTCACGTCACGCAGCGCCCAGAACTCAGACGCCCGTCGCCGGCGTGTAGGGAGCGCGTCGAGCAGCCGGTCGAGAGGCCGCTCGAACAGGCGGTAGACCTTTGAGACGTTTTGAACAGTGATCACGAGATCCACGCCCAATATAGCGCGAGCGCAATCGGCTTACCCCATGCGGACGCTGCGGCGCGATCCCCTCGACAGCGGAACTTTGTAACCGATCAGGCAGAACTGATCGAGCGCAAACAGAACCACCGATTCGAAGCCGTTCGATTCCGCGAGTCTCGCCTCTTTGAGCCAGGGACAGCTTGAATCGCCAATTCCGACGAGGTGACTTCTCTTGGCCGCCGGAAACCCAAGTGCAGCGCCGGAATCGATGCTCTTCTTGCACAGGTTCAGATTTCGACCGTAAGTGTAGGTGAAGCTCTCTGTCTTCAAGCAAGCGAGCTTGTCAGGCGTCCAGTCGGAACGTGGGTAGTTGATGACCTTGTTCAATGCTCCGTCATTCACATCGATTGGATACAGGACTTCGAAGCGGCACGTGGGATAGCTTTGTAGAACGAAACCCGTCACTTGGTTCGTAAAGGACCCGATCAGTGCCGGTAAGAATTCGGCTTCCTGAGGCACGGTGGCCGGGTCGGTCGTGTTTGACGTAATAACGCCCATGTCGCGCCCGTATCTGGCCCTGAACGTCGCGGTCGTATAAGCATCGTAGAAAGGCATCCCCGAACCGTCGTCGGGGAAGTACCACCATTGGACCTCACCGAACTGCAGATAGGGCAGCAGGCCTGCCGCCGCCTGAATACCCGCCATGTCCGCATAGACCTGCTGCCAGAAGCTCGCACTTGCAGGCGAGAAATTCGTTTGCAGCGCGGGAGTGTTTAACTTGACGGCCGCCTGGCTCGGATATCGCTGCGCAATCCCTGCCTCCGTGCTCGTGTCCCCATTTTGTAACTCCATGCTGAATGAAGCTGTCACGTCCAAGGAATAGCCCAATAGAGCAGCGAAGAAACTGCGATGCCAATCGCGCGCCGCACGATTGATGCGCGGCACGACGGTCACGTCGGTCAGCCACGTGCCATCGACCCCTCCGCTGAACGTCGGCCCGGAAACTTGAATCCCAAGGTTGGTGGTGCCGCTCGCGCTCACCGTGATGGTGTTGCCGGAGGCGCCCATCTCTCTTGCGTAGATCGTGAGCTGATTCCCAGATGCCGCGGCGCGAATCGCCGTGTAACCGTTGTTGATCAGCAGTTCGAAAGCTTTAGCGAGTGTAACTCCTGTATCGCCGGTCAGATTGAGATGCGATATCGCGGTCCACATGGAAGGGTCATCGTATGTCCTTCCGATGGAGATCGTCGTTGTGACGTTCGCATCGGGAGTTCCAGCAAACGTAACCGTCGCGGATGCATATTGCTGGCCCTGGCAAAGCATCTCGTAGAACCAGAGCGCGCCCACATAGTGATTGACCCGGCCATGAAGTCCAAGGGAATTGATAAGCCAGGCGGTTCTCTCCGGTGCGAGCGCGATGGAGTGGTCGGTATCCCAGTCCGTCGCGAGAGCCAGCTTGTTCTCGCTGATCTGTTGCGGTAGCACAGTCGCTGAGATTGCAACTTCAAAGAAATCAAAATAGAACGACTCCCCGGAGTCACCCGAATGGGAGACACTCACCGAATGCGTACCTGCCGAGAGCTTGCCGAGCAAGACACGCACTAAGACATCCTCTCCCGGAACTTTAAGGTTGAACGGAACTGCCGTTGCACCGTCTACAACGGCAGAGATGCTCGCCCCGCTATCGCAGAACCGTGTCCCCAGGTACAAGTCATGGCCGGCGCTCGCCACGTAGGTACACGTGACGGCGGACGACGGAGTGGTTGTGAGGCGAATCGTGCCGCCGGAGAAATTCCCCAGGGACGAGGTCCAGGCGCCGGAATATCTCAACTCACTCGCGCTGTCCTCAATTCGCCGGCTTCCGGGACCGGCAATTGAGTACGTCCGGCCTGAACCGGTAACAGTCCAGTTCGAAACGACCACCTGGAACTCGCTACGTTCGAACGCGCCGGCCTGGAGATCGGCCGCGTAGGTCCAACGTAGCTTCCGGACGGAGTTGGCAGGCACGCGGCCCAACGCCGGATCGGTGAGTGAGCCGAATGGAAGATCAATTCGCCACTTGTTCGGCGAACTCCCTCCGGAGAACTGTCTCCACACGCAGTCCCAGTGCTCAGTGCCAACTCCCGATACATAGGTATATAGTCCAACGCGGTTGCCGTTAGCCCCTGTGCTGCTCGTGCCGCTTGGCCGGGCATAGGTCAACACAATTGTCGTTCCCGTTAACGCGGCCGACATCGTCGCCGAGAACGCCTGAACCGCGTCAACCAATTGCTGTAGAGCATAGACAATAGTATCGTCCTGCCTCATCTGGTAGGTATAGTGCTCGTCGAGAAAAGCAAATCCGACGTAATCGTCGGGCGTAATAGTCCCTCCGAGCGTGATCTGCGCGGCCGCGGGTTGATACTGTCCCTCGACCGCTGTCATGTGACTCGATAGCGGGATCTTGTAGACCTTTTCACCGTTGCCGTCGTCGGCCCAAATCCGCAAACTCGGCCAGTCCACGGTCGCATACAGACTGGAGTCAATCGGAATACAATTCGACCTGATTTCCTCATAAGACAGAGTCAGGCCGCTCAAATCGCCGTCGGGAAGGGGTCGAAACGCAGGGTGTTCAAATACATCGTCGCGATTCCATTCGATTACTGCCCAGTCGAACTGCTGCCGCCAGGTACCGGATACGGTAAAGCCCGTAGCACTTGCCTCGCTGAGAGCGGCAATCGCCGACGGCCGATAGAAGTAGCATTGCAGGTCCCGATCGGGACTGAGCTTCTCAAGGGTGTCCATAGGATCAGAGCCTAATCGATACAGTCAAGTCGGCGCCAGGAGCGGTGCCCGACGCTTGCGGCACCGACACAACGTCGAGGCCGATCTTGGCCCGAGCCCCCAATGGAGGAAGCCCGCCTCCATCTACAACATTCGACACCGTGGCCCCGGCAGGTATGGACAGGGCGCAGTATGGAGTGCCATTCTGCGTGACCTGTAAGTCGATCGAGGAGCCGCTTGGACCTGTCCCGACGTTTGCAAAGATGTCGCGCACCGAATGGGGGGCGTCCATGATCAAGGGCGGTGTCGCGTTGGCTTGAATTGCGAGGAGACCTTCAATTTGTATCGAGATCTGCCCGCCGGTTAAGGTCCGAAGTCCACCGTCAATCGTGGAGGTGAAGGCACGCTGCATCAAACTGCTGTTGCCACGCGAATTCGTCACGAAGAAATCGGATGCGGCAATACGAACACTGGGGAAGACGACCCTATAAGAGTAACTGCCACTCGCGGGTGTTCCGAAGAAGTCCTTGGGAAACGGCATGACGAACGTCTTCCTCGCGAGAGCATAGACTTCCACGGCGTTCGCGTGAGCGGCGGCCGCTGTCCCGTAAGCGGACCGGCTCACCTGCACTGACTTGCGGTCGGAGCCGACTTGTTGTACGGTCACAAGCTCCGACTCGATCTGCAGAACGTCGCCGGCCTGCGCCGGACAACTTGCACTTAGTGCTATCGACTGGTCGGAATCTGAAATTGCACTCGCGAGAGGAATGGGTGCCGCGCCCGCGATCTCGTCCCAATAGAGGAGAGACAGAGTACCCGCTGCGATGCCGCGCGTGTTGGTTAAATCCGGGAACCCAATACCCACCACCTCCACCGCGCCTTGCCCGGTCACATACAATCCGAACGTGGGCTGCGCCGGCACGTCTTGATCCAGCGCCGAACCAACGCCGCCCGAGATCTTCCACGTGGTAAGCGGCGATAGCTCGTATGCGCATTCATCGTCGTGGACGTTTGCGGCCCGGCCGGAGATCTGGACCAGGGCTCCCGCACGGTTCGGAACCGGGAACGCGACCGGACTCAAGGTCGCCGTCGCGCCGAAGTGCCAGCTCGCATCGGCGATCAGGAACTCGCTGGTATCGTCCGGCCGAATATCCCAGCCGGGCGAGACGGTCAGAGTGGAATCCGTATTGGACACAATCGCCCGCTCCTGTCCCGCTCCCAATCCACTCGCAACGCGCGCGATCGACCCCCTGTACTCGTTTGCGTGCATGCCGGCATTCGACACACCAATCGTATTCGCGGAGTGAATATCCGCTTTCTGCGTCGGTCTGACCACGAACCTCCAATAGAAATTCGCGTGATCGAAGTTTGGATCGGGCGGCCCCTTTAGCTCCGGCGTGAGCCCTGCATCGGTAAATTGCGGGGAAAGTGGGGCCTGCGAGGCGATCCGTAACAAGTTCGCGGGCGTTGGACCTCGATAGACATTGAACGCCGTTACGCTCGCCGAGAAGCTGAGGTTCTGCAAAGTCACGCTATTGGTGTGGCTGCCCGCCGGTATGCTCGCACAAACGGTGAATGACAGAGGGCTCTCCGCTCCGCTGCCATCGATTCCACTGACCGCGTAATACCATGTCTCGTTCCCATCCAAAGTCCCACTGGTGGAGTTGTACAACGCCTCGAGGCTGAGTAATGGAATCGAGGCCGCACTTGTCGATGGGCTATCCGAAGCGATGAAGGAAGCCGCGATCTGTACGCTGCTGGTGCCGTCCGTATCGACGCTGACCGATTCGACAACATCGAATTGTGTGCTACCCGCTTCGCCCGCGATCGCTCCGATGAGCGGACGGGGAATAGTGCCTTGCGCAACTCCTTGACGGCCTGAACCGCTTCCACCCGCATTGGCCGCCGAGTACCAGGCATCATCGTGCAATTGTGCCGTGATCGTCACGCGCCGATAGTTCGTGCCCGGTGCGATGCGTACAATGCGAAAGGGTTGACGGCTGAAGCCCTCTTTTGCGTAAGTGAGTGCGATGATGTCCCCTGGGACGAGGTTCACGGACTTCACACTCGTGTCAAAGTCAACGTATGTGTTGCCACCGATCGATTTGCTTAAGAACAGATAGGCGGTTCTGGTTCCTTGATCGTAGTTCGGAATTCCCAGCACTGGCAAGGCAGCGCTGATTTCCTGGCCGATATCTGTCGCATCCGATGCATCGAAGATGGAATAGCTATCCTGTTGATATCCGTTGAACTCATCCTGAAACTCCACGGTGAATCGATTAGGGGAGTCGGCGGAGCTTCGGGAATAGACCCGCAAGGACGACTCGCCGTTGGCGCGCGCCGCTATCCCTGACAGGGAGTTGTCACCGAACTCGTACGCAGGCCAACCGCCGTTCAGAGTCGCTGTGCTATTGCTTCCATCCGGCTTGGCTCCTTGTTGCTCTGCCAGCGTGTCTTCCACACACACGCGCAGCAAACCCAGCGGGTTGAAATTGAGGAAAAGGCCTGATCCATTGCGAATGCCACGCACAACGTCGGACGCGCTACGCGTTTGTGTCAGGATCAGGTTGCACTGAAAGCGCGGTACTTGAGTGCTGTTACCGTTCACGTCCATCGTCTGCACGGGTTCGTCGCATCTTTGAGCCGCGGTTGCGAAACTGCCAAGGTCTAGTTCCTCCAGCATCCATCCGCTTCTTTGCAGCACATCGAGGAGTACCCACGCGGGGTTGTTCGTGTAATCGTCGCCCAAAGATGCGCCACTTTGGTCGTACCGAGTCAGTTTCAGCCCTCTCACAAGAACCTGAAGGCTCGGTAACGACCGCCCGTCGCTGATCGCGTTCGGAACCACAATCGACAAAACCGCCATGCTTCCGTAAGGATCGCCGACCGGAGAGCCGGTCGCGTCCACGAAATCGCTATTGAACGTTCCATTGCGCCCACCGTATGTCACGACGTTGTACCAGCCGGTCGCGGTCATGTTGGTGCCGGAGTTTCCCACTGGCATCTCGAGATTGTTAACGACCACTTTCACGACGCTCGCGATCGTACCCGCCCCGAGCAATACTTCCATGTGCGTGAGATTGCCGTCATTCCGAGCGAATATGATCGGTGGTTGGTACCAGCCTGTTCCGTACACTAGCGGAACAGAGTCGTCGTATTTTGCCTGATTGTCGATCGTGGTCGAGAGGTGTGTGCCCTTCTCGCGGTAGCTCCGTACTACGATTGAAGGCGGAACGAATTCGACTCCCCCGAACCGGGCTGTTACACTCTGTCCCCCGTCCTTGTTGAACATGCCCCTTTGCTGGCACTGAGCACGCGAACCATCGCACGTTGTAAACGGGATCGAGCCGTCCAGATTCCCGGCGCCGCCGGCCACGTCCGCCGAGTACCCGCAGCGGTACATTGATGAGAACTTCCCGTGCACGGCTCCTGCTTGTGCTTCCTTTCGCTGGTCGGCATCAGCCGGGAACGTCCATGGACACTGCTTCTGGATGCGAGTCTCGGGAAGGTAGATCCGTTGAAGAGTGAGACGATTCGTGAACGTTAGCTTCAGGCCCGTCTCATTGGATTCGTCGGGCGCGTTCGCGATCCCGCGGAAAACCACACGGCTGTCGGACGCCGGTGCGGCGTTCGCAAGACTGAAAAACAAGAACTTGATTGTGACCCGTGCCCCTTTCCAGCCGATCGTCCTTTGGATTGGCGAAAGATACCCATCGGCGTTGGCCAAGGTAACTGAGACCTTGGATATTCCGTCCGTAGCCTCGGCATTAGACGACTTCATCTCGAATAGGTTGTGTTGTAGAACCCGTGGCTCGTAGGTTTGCCCGTCCGCGGTAATCTGGTGCGTGCTCCACCTGTGCACGTCGCCTGACTTCAACGTGCATTCAATCAGAAACAGAGGTGTTTCCGCACACTCCAGCTCCTTCACATCTGCAATTGACGGCATGGTTCCCTCAATAACTACTCGTGACTTGGATTGTTGTCGAATATTGACTGACGGCGTCCGCTGTCTGAGTAAGCGTGTCCTGATCGAATCTGCTTTTTGTGTAGACGCCAGACCGGTCGGCCTTTGGTTTATAAGGTCCGGCACACGGTTGCGCCTCCACCTGCGGGCCAAATGCGAAGACAGTCGCGCCGGCGGCAAGCTCTACGCCAAAATGGACGCCGTCATCCTGCCCCCCTAGACTGCCGGACGTCAGGACACGGATCCAGTTGCTGCCGACGGCCACCGGCTCTCGCGCCGAGTTACTTGCTGCCGCACGAATCAGGTTGACAATGCAGGGCGAGTCCGTCCGCAGGTAGATGCTGAAACAATATTGATGAGAGCTGGGACCCGCCAGGCTCTGGGTCAACTGCTGCGGCGCCTGTGCGCCATTTGTCAATTGCCAGGCGGCCGGCCCGCCAAGAGGATCGGGGATGCCCCCGGCAACCTGTAGCAGAGGGTCCTTCGTCCATGCTGCCGCCGTAACGTCCTCGCTCCAGCTCAAGAGATTATCGGTAGGGTCGACAAAGGTAAAGGTCCCAAAACGGCCCTCCACAGCGGTAAAGAGGGATTGCAGCGCTCCCCACTCGGACTCGGACAACCCGGTGTAGGCGAGCTTCCAGGACAAGCGGGCGGGTGCTACTCGGGTCATCAGAACCGTACTGCCGCCCTGAAGAGTATTGATTATCGCCGGCTTCGACCACTGTCTTGTAACCGGATACTGCGCTAACGAGCCGGCAGCGAGTTGGGGGAAATATAGTGTGCTCACGTTGTGCACTCCCGTATCACGACGTTCGTTGCGGCCTGCGCCGGCCCGCTCAGGAGATCCAGTAACCCGGTTCCGTCGATTCGGCAGCTTGAATACACGGTCCCGTCCCAGGGATCGGTGAACGAGAAAAGACCCGTTGCGCCGTTCTCCTGAACAAAAGATCGAGCGCTCTGAAGCTCGGTTTCGTCGAGGGCTTCCAGACGGACCATCCAGCGGCGATATGGCCGGGCATAGTCGCGGAATCGTTGTTCCGCGCCATCGATAAACTGAATGACATCTGTTGCACAGTCCAGTGCGCGGCTCGCCGGAAACTGGACTACCGCCCCTGTTTTAAGCACGGGAAAGGTACCCATCTATATCTCCGCGATCACGTCCGCCAGGGGGTGCGAATTCAACAATGCCTGACGCACTGCCTGCGCTATCTCGTCGCTGTGATCCAGGAACGACTTTGAATCGATGGCGTTCACCTGGATCTGAATCGACGAACCGGACGCCTGCACGCTTCCCCCACCACTCGACCTCGCACCTTCCGCATCGGCGGCGGTTTGTTGAGCCGCTTGCGGCGCCGGTCCGCTGAGTGTCGTATCCAGATGAATTGGAGCCGGCATCGTGAACGGCGTGAAGGTTGGCTGTGAAGTAGAGCTTCCGCCGAAAAGGTTCATGAGGCCGCTGATGATTGGAGAGAGTATTGAGCCCCCTCCCAAAATGCCACTGGCAAGGTTCCCGGCCGTCGATAAGACACTGGAGCCACCACCGCTTTTGCTCCCCGTATTGTTTACGAGCGCCTGGGTGTTCTGGCTGATGGTGTCGAGGTTCTGCTGTTGCACCGGCAACAGCGCCGATAGTTGTTTGTTCGCCTCGCTAACAGCATTGCCTGTTTCTTTCAAAGTGGCCTCTAACACCTGCGTCACCGTAGTGGAACCAGCACCGTCCGGCGTATTGGACGGGGCCAGCACATTAGTCCACGCATAAACATCGGGCGCTGCCAATTCGCTTGCATGAGGTTGTTTGACCTCTCGCACCGGGAATGCCGCCGCGATCGTCTTTCGTACCTTACTGCCGCTCATTCTCAATCTCCACTCTCAATTCGTTCTCCAAAATCCAGAATCCATCCACCGTGCGAGCCGGAAGCGAATACACATCTGCGCATCCGATGAGCTTCCATGCTTGGAATTCTTGGACAAGCGCGATACTCTCCGCCGTTATGTACGACACCGGACACGTGTCGGTCGCCACGTTCTTTCTTGCCCAGATCACCCGCGGCGGTCCGGGATCGTCCGCTAACCACCCGCACCGCCGGACCGTCTCCAGGCCGCTTCTTCTGCAATCTCCGCACTTCCACGCGGCCCGGTTCGCGAATTGAAAGTGGAATGCGGCGATCAGTTTTTTCGTTCGTTCTCGGTGAGCCCGCATTGCGCCTTGACGGCCGCGACTATCTCATCGGCGAGATTCTCGGGGCCCTGCTCTGCCAGCAGGTCCGCCGTTGCATCCATCCCGTCGATTGTCAAACCGCCGATGGCGACGAGTCCCCAACGCAGATACAACCGATCTATTTCACAGGACAGAATATTGGCTTCGATGGTTTCGTCTATGCCCCCGCCCGCCAACTGAAACTCCATCTGGCGGCTCAGTTCCAGCACTCTGCGCGCCAGTTCCATGCGCCGTGCGAAGGACAGTCGTATGATCGTGAACTCCACGCCCTCGATCGTCCGCGAAGACAACGTTACCGTGCTGTCGTATTCGACCGGAGCTTTGCTTCGAGCGGGTTCATCCGAACGCGACAGAAATTTCATCATCGCCGATCCCCTGTGCGCGGCAGCTCTTGAACACCCACTGTTGACGAACTTCGGTGTCGTCGAACTCTGGTGCCGCGAGCACGACGCCTTTCAAATAGATACCGGTCAACTGTCCCGCCTGCTGGCCTAACTGAAGCATTACGCTGACCGGCGATTCCTGCCGCGCTGCCTGATACAACGCTTTAGTTTGGGAATCATCCTGTTGGTATATGCTGAAGTCGATCGAAACCGACCGGACGCCGGCCGAAATTCCTCGCGCGTGCGTCGCCCCAAACTCCCGGTCCCGCAAGGCGGCCTGGTTCGTGAGTTTCACGGTGGCCGACGTAAGCGTGAAAAACTGGTCTGGCGCGCTGCCGAGCCAAACCTGTCCGAGGTGGCCGGGAATGATCGAATAGTCGAAGGGCGCCGGCGCCGGTTCCTGCGGAAACTCACTCAGTCCGGCTTGTCCTTGCTGAAAACTTGTGCTGTCTACCATGTCACAAGCAGGTCCGGAAAACTGAAATGCGTGGAAGTCGCCGTTTACTTGGATTTGAAGCTGGTCGACCACCGCGCCGTAGATGAGCCGCTGCACCGCCGTCGCCGGGCTCCAGGAATCGAGTATCGTTGCGCTGCTCAGGTCGCTACCCGGGCAATACGTTGCAGTTGCCCCCGTCGTCGTTCCGGCTGCTGGTTGCACCGAGAAAGGAGCGTTGAGTTGAACCGTGTGGTCGTCTACTATCGCCGCTACGAATCGCAAATCGGCGCCATACCCGACCGCCTGTCCCGGTGCCAGACCATGAGCCGTCCCAAAGGCGACCTGGTTTGGATTGGAGACGGAGTTGACCGGGAGTGGAGTTGCCAGAGCCGCGGGACGTCCCAAGCACGCCTGGAAAAGCGGACCGTAACCAGGTTCCCGCGTTTGGTCGCTCCAGTCTCTCATATATGTGTGAAGTTCATACGTAGTCGCCCGTCTGCCTCCCGCCGGATACCCTACAAACGTCCGGGACCCCGTCTTGTCCTTGCGGTCCGCTCGCTCACGCTGTTGTCGTGCGACGAGCTTTACCGCTGGAATTCTGCCGAAAGAACTGCTGGCGGCAACCCGGCCATAATCCTGCTCGAGCGCCACGTAGAATCGATTGTCTTTTGATGAAATATAAGCCATTGTTGTAACCGTCTGCCTAGTCTCTAAGAAATGCCCGCACCCTGTAGCGCGTAGTCGGACCCGGACCGCGTATGCTCCTCGATTAGCGGCTGATTTCCAAGTTGAACGTCACCGTTGCGGTCTGCATGAAGTTCTTGCCACCGTGCTTCACGGGGGCAAACCCGACCTCGTATGTGCCGCCATAAAACACACCCGCCCCCCAATCGCCTCGATTCTGGTCCAGCGTGCTCGTGACGGCGTCGACCAACACAGTGATCTGCGCGTCGAGACTCTCGAGTCGATCGCTCGATACCCTGGCCTCAATTGCCATCGCCGCATGACCGGAAAAAGTGCGCGACTTCTCCCGCATCTGGTTCACCGCCTTTTCGCAATAGACGTGGACGCATGGATATTTGCTCCCCGCGCTGCGTTCAGCTAGGTCGGGCGGCAAGTTTTGCGTCACTACTTGTCCGGCTGATATGTTGAGCGGCGGCAGTGCTTCGGCCTCGGCAGTGTCATTGAGTCTTGCTTGCAGGCCCCCCGCACCGCGCAGCAGATCGGCGACTATCCCTACAACGGTCGATATTTGACTCATAAGTCATCCTCTTGGAAGAACGTGCCTTTCGATCAACCACCATTCCGGTGCTTGACCCTCGCCCGGAGGCCGGCCGCCGCTCAGACCGGTTACGGGCAACGCCCAGGCCATGTTGACAAGAAGCGGTGAAGCATTCTGTAGCTGCATCTGTCCAGGATCGGTTGCTGCGTAGACGTTCCAGGAGTCGACCCCCGGCGGTGGAGTCGCGGTGCGTACCATCATCACGGACCCGTCCCCGCTCGTGACCTGCAAGACGTCGCTCGCGGCGCCCTCCTGTCCCGATGCACTGACCCAGGAGATTCGAATGTAGTACTGTGTACCGCTGACGTTGGCCGGCGCCGGCGTCAGCAACGGCTGGCCCGCCTTGGGCACAGGATGATGAACGATACCGACGCCAGCCTCAAAGAGCGTTTCGGCCGCGTTGCTTGCAACCTCCACATACTCCTTCCACTTACCTTCGTAACGATCGTTCAGTTGGTTGTTGAAAGCGTCTCGATATGTGAGGGCCAGGGTCAGATAGGCGTGCCACCGCCGCAGTGGCTGTGTGATTACGATGTCGCATACGCCGATACGGCTCCTTACAAGGAACCGTGGATCGCTGATCGAATTCCGGCGCAAGAACAACAGCAACTCTGTCGCGATCTCTTCCTGTGCGAGAAGGGCCTTTGAAGTGACGTTGATTCCCTCGGTGCTCGCAACATTGAGGATCCCACTATCATAGTTCTGCAGCTCGCCGCTTGTATGAATCGGTCCGTCGGTAAAGAGTCCCATCGCATTCCCTCGTTATTCTTCTTGTCTCAAGGCGCTCCTGATCAGCTCTACGTCGGCTTCGTGCAGTGCGGTCAATTGCAGGCGATCTCGCAATACCTGCTCGTCCGCGGCTTTCTTCGCTGCCTGCCCTGCCGCCTTGAATTGCGCCGCTTCGTCCTCGTTCGCAAGACGAACTTTGCCTTGCACCAGCAGCTTCGCCGCTACTTCCCGCGCGACCTCTGTTAACCGTCCCTCACGTCCGCCGTCCTGAGTTTCCAGACTAACCACCACGGCGTGGTCTCCCGGTATGGTCGCTTCTATTGTCCGCATTTTGTGAAAATACAGTCTTAGGTCCACATTCCCTCTCTTTCAAAACAAATCGCCGGCCCGCACCTGGCCATGACACGGCAGATGCGGCCGGCGCCTGATGTCCAACTCCACGTTGAACTTGTTCTAGCTGTTTATCTGCACCGCGAAGTTGTTGCGCAGCACGCCGACGCCGTACAGAACGTCAACCGTGAACTGCTGGGCCAGTGTGTTCGGCTGGTAGCTCATGACCACTCTCATGCCGAAGTTGCCCATCTCCGCGTACTCCGCGATCGCGCCCGTGCCCGGAAGGGGTTGCGGAAGCCGCCGGACAACGAGTCCGATCGCGTCCTTCGTGAAGGCGAGATTGTGCGTCGTGGTAGGTGCGTTGCCTGTTTTCGGAACAAACTGCGAACGGAAAATGTAGAAGTCCTTCAACTTTCCAACATTGCCGTCGATCAGCGCGCGAAGCCCCGCGTCGCCGACCGAATAGAATTCGCTGAATCGGGGGATTTGACGAAGAGCGGAATATGCCGTGGGATCGACTACCAGGTACTTATTAGCGCTCGCCGGCGCCTTGGCCTGGAACAGCGTTGTCTCTGCCTGATCGATCTCCGCTTCCGTGATCGCCGTTCCCGGTATACCCACCGCTCCGTTCACGGTGAACTGCGGATACAAGTTCAAAAGGTCGCTTTCGATCCTCTCGGCCAATGCCACCACGGCGGGTTGCATATATAGCCTTAGGAGATCCGGCACGGCCAATACCTTGGTGATATCCGGGATCTGGAAAGTCGCTTCAGCGTGCGTGTTCAGCACGATCTGTGCATTCCCGAGGCTCGGATTCTGCGCTTGGACCGTGCCGCCTTCAGCGATGTTGTTGGCGACCAGTGTCGGAGGTATTGGAACATTGACCGTGTCGCCGGCCTGCGCCAGGATTGGCTCATAATCCCTGTTCACGAGATTGCCCATGACCAGGTTTCCCATAAGCGCCGGCAGCGCATCCACCGCAACTAACTTCACGATCGCGTTTGCGACGTTGGCTGACGTAATTGCTGTAATTACTGGCATCGATTGTTATTTCCTCTCTTCTTTTAGTTTCTGAAAGTGGGTCGAACCTGTGGCCAGGGACATCCCACCGCGCGGACGCGAACCCGAGAGTCTCGAGTACGGCCGCTCCTACACGCCACGCAAACTTTGCAGGGCAATCCGCGAGACCTCTTTGCGTATCCGGTCCAGTTCAGATCGGAAGAGCGTCGTGTAGGGAAAGAGTGTAGATCTCGGTGGT
>OBLT010001101.1_pt1 | contig 17356 bp, 30 predicted proteins | sample 1518721 | NCBI WGS metagenome assembly OBLT01 (sample SAMEA3539307, study PRJEB22396) | soil metagenome | biome: tundra; feature: field; material: soil | place: USA | collected 2010-05 | depth 0.15 m | reverse complement strand
CGTGAAGGTGGCCGTACCGTCGGTGCCGGTGTGGTTGCAAAGATTATTGAGTAAGGCTATAATGCGCGCCCTCGCGTGGGCTGGGTCTGTGATCCGGGCCACGCGATTTTGTTCTTTAATTAGCGGCATTGCCGCGTAAAAGCAAGAGAAGATTATGCAAAGTCAAAAAATCCGCATTCGCCTCAAGGCGTTTGATTATCGCCTGATCGACCAGTCGGCTGCGCGAATTGTTGAAACAGCAAAACGTACCGGTGCGGTGGTAAATGGCCCGGTGCCGTTGCCAACCAAGATCGAGCGTTTCGATGTGCTGCGTTCCCCGCATGTCAACAAGACTTCGCGCGATCAGTTTGAGATTCGCACCCATCTGCGTTTGATGGATATCGTTGATCCTACCGATAAGACGGTAGATGCACTGATGAAGCTGGATCTGCCAGCCGGCGTGGATGTGGAAATCAAGTTGCAGTAATCGTTGTGCCAAAAGGCGTAGGGGCGTAAGGCCTTACGCCCGTACTAATGTAAAAAATCGGCTGACCAATTGAAGTTGGCCCCTTAACAAGAGGAAATTAAAATGAGCTTAGGACTTGTCGGTCGCAAGATTGGCATGACCCGCGTATTTACCGATGACGGTTCTTCGTTGCCGGTGACTGTGCTGGAAGTGTCCAATAATCGTGTCACTCAGGTTAAATCCGCAGGTACCGATGGCTATACCGCTGTGCAATTGGCGCACGGTGTGCGCCGTCCCGGTCGCGTCAGCAAGGCTGCCGCCGGACATTACGCCAAGGCGGGTGTGGAAGCGGGGAGTGCACTAAAAGAATTCACCATATCCCCTGAACAACTGGCCGGCCTGCAAGCAGGATCTGTGGTCAGTGTCGAGATTTTTCAGGTGGGTCAACTTGTAGATGTGACGGGTGTATCCAAAGGTAAGGGCTACGCCGGCACCATCAAGCGACACCATTTCAAATCGGGTCGTGCATCGCACGGTAACTCCAAGTCGCACAAAGTGCCGGGTTCTATCGGTATGGCGCAGGATCCGGGCCGCGTGTTCCCTGGCAAGCGTATGACTGGTCATCTGGGTGATGTGCAAAGGACCGTGCAAAATTTACAGGTCGTGCGTGTTGATGTTGCCCGTCAATTGCTGCTGGTAAAAGGTGCTGTTCCAGGTTGCATTAACAGCAGCATTATCGTGCGTCCCGCAGTGAAGGCAGGTGTGTAATGGAACTCAAAGTCATTAACGATAAGGGTCAGGCGACCGCGAATCTAAAAGCTTCCGATGATCTGTTTGGTCGTGAATATAACGAAGATCTGGTCCATCAGTTGATCACCGCCTATATGGCAAATGCGCGTGCCGGTAACAGCAAGCAAAAAGGCCGTAGCGAAATCGCCAAGAGTACCCGCAAACCGTATGCACAAAAGGGTACCGGCCGTGCGCGTGCCGGTATGGCATCCAGCCCGCTGTGGCGTGGTGGTGGTAAGATTTTCCCGAACACCGCCGAAGAAAATTACACTCAAAAAGTAAATCGTAAGATGTATCGCGCAGGTTTTGCTTCGATCTTGTCAAGACTGGTCAGTGAAAATCGCTTGGTCGTCGTGGACAGCCTGACGGTTGATTCGCCAAAAACAAAGTTGTTGGTGCAGAAGATCAAGGGCCTGGGTGTGGATACCAATCGCTTTCGCTTGTTGATTATTACCGACAACATTGATGAAAATCTTTATCTTTCTTCGCGTAATTTGCCTAACGTGCTGGTGCTTGAAGCCAATCAAGCCGACCCGGTCAGCTTGGTGCGTTTTCCAAACGTTTTGGTGACGCGCAATGCGGTGGCTAAAATTGAGGAGATGTTCGCATGAGTACCCAACAATTCAGTCAGGAGCGTTTGATGAACGTGTTGCTTGCTCCGCAAATCTCCGAAAAAGCAACCTATGTTGCCGACAAAAATGAGCAAGTGGTTTTTCGTGTCGCGACGGATGCGACCAAGCCTGAAATAAAAGCTGCTGTTGAAATGATGTTCAAGGTGAGCGTGGACAGCGTGCAAGTGGCATGTGTCAAGGGCAAGGTTAAGCGCAGCGGTCGTGTCGTCGGTCGTCGCAACGACTGGAAAAAGGCTTATGTGTGCCTGGCTGCCGGTCAGGAAATCAATTTTGCTGCAAGTGAGCAAGGATAATCATCATGGCATTGATTAAACTAAAACCAACAACCCCTGGGCAGCGTGCCGTCGTGCGCCTGGTCAATCCCGACCTGCATAAGGGCAAGCCGATCGCGTCACTGCTGGAAAAGCAAACCAGCACCGCAGGCCGCAACAATAACGGACATATCACCACGCGTCATAAGGGCGGAGGCCATAAACAGCATTACCGTCTGGTGGACTTCAAGCGCGACAAGGATGGTATTCCTGCGACGGTTGAGCGCCTGGAATATGACCCGAACCGCACCGCGAACCTGGCTCTGTTGTGCTATGCCGATGGCGAGCGTCGCTACATCATTGCGCCTAAAGGTGTTGCGACCGGTGCGACCCTGGTGAGCGGTTCGGAAGCGCCGATCAAGCCGGGTAATGCATTGCCTTTGCGTAACGTTCCGGTCGGCTCGACCATACACTGCATCGAAATGTTACCTGGCAAGGGTGCGCAGTTGGCGCGTTCTGCCGGTACTTCCGTACAGCTGCTGGCGCGTGAAGGCAGCTACGCGCAACTGCGTTTGCGCTCCGGCGAAATTCGCAAAGTGCACATCGATTGCAAGGCGACCTTGGGCGAAGTGGGCAATTCCGAACACAGCCTGCGTTCTATCGGTAAGGCCGGTGCGATGCGTTGGCGCGGTGTCCGCCCAACCGTTCGCGGTGTGGTCATGAACCCTGTAGATCACCCGCATGGTGGTGGCGAAGGCAAGACTGCTGCTGGCCGTCACCCGGTCAGTCCATGGGGTGTGCCGGCCAAGGGTTTCCGCACACGTCGCAACAAACGCACTAGCGGCATGATTGTGCGTCGTCGCTTTCAGGTTTAAGGGGTAGATATATATGGCACGTTCGATTAAAAAAGGTCCATTTGTTGACGCTCACTTGCTCAAGAAGATTGAGACAGTGCGCGCGGCTAACGATAAGCGCCCGGTGAAAACCTGGTCGCGCCGTTCCACGGTATTGCCCGAGTTCGTCGGTCTGACAATTGCGGTGCACAACGGCAAGCAACATATCCCGGTGTACGTATCTGAAAACATGGTGGGCCACAAGTTGGGTGAATTTTCCCTGACGCGCACCTTCAAGGGCCATTCTGCTGATAAAAAAGCAGTGGTCAAGAAACCGGGGGCATGATGACAACGACTACTGCAGTTGCAAAAAAGGTTCATCTCTCGGCACAAAAAGGCCGTTTGGTGGCTGATCAGATTCGCGGCTTGCCGGTTGCGCAAGCGCTCAACATCCTGACCTTCAGCCCGAAAAAGGCCGCCACTATCATCAAGAAGGCTCTCGAATCGGCGATTGCGAACGCCGAGCATAACGATGGTGCTGACATCGACGAATTGAAAGTAAAAGTTATTTACGTTGATAAGGCGGCATCGGGGAGAGGTTTCTCGGCGCGTGCCAAGGGTCAAGGCAATCGCCTTGAAAAGCAAACTTGCCACATTACTGTCAGCGTCGGGAGCTAAGGGTAGATTATGGGACAGAAAATTCATCCAACCGGTTTCCGGCTGTGCGTTCGTAAAAATTGGGATTCCAAGTGGTACGCCAACAGCAAAAATTTTGCTGACTTGTTGCTCAAGGACATTGAGGTTCGTGCCTACCTGAAAAAGAAACTGGCTGCTGCTGGTGTCTCAAAGGTGATCATCGAGCGTCCGGCCAAGAACGCCAAGGTGACTATTTACACCGCGCGTCCTGGCATGGTGATCGGCAAGAAGGGCGAAGACATCGAATCGTTGCGCGCCGAATTGCGCAAGCGTATGGGCCTTCAATCTGTCGATGTTGCGATCGAAGAAGTGCGCAAGCCGGAAATCGATGCGCAACTGATCGCCGAGAGCATTACCGCGCAGCTGGAAAAGCGCATCATGTTCCGTCGCGCGATGAAGCGCGCGATGCAAAACGCGATGCGCCTCGGCGCGCAAGGCATCAAGATTATGAGCGCGGGTCGTTTGAACGGCATAGAGATCGCTCGCACTGAGTGGTATCGCGAAGGTCGCGTGCCATTGCATACTCTGCGTGCCGATATCGACTACGGCACATCCGAAGCGAAGACCACTTACGGAGTCATTGGCGTGAAGGTTTGGGTATTCAAGGGTGAAACTTCGGATCAGGAAGTCGTTGCGCCAGTCGCCGCTGAACCGGAAAAGAAAGCAAGAAAGTCGGGAGCTAAGCATGCTACAGCCAGCTAGAAGAAAATACCGCAAGGAACAAAAGGGCCGGAACACCGGTGTTGCCACCCGTGGCAACAAGGTCAGTTTCGGTGAGTTTGGCCTGAAGGCAATGGCGCGTGGTCGTTTGACTGCACGCCAAATTGAAGCCGCACGCCGTGCCATGACCCGTCACATCAAGCGCGGTGGCCGTATCTGGATCCGTATTTTCCCGGATAAGCCGATCTCCAAAAAGCCTGCTGAAGTTCGCATGGGTAATGGTAAGGGCAATCCCGAGTACTACGTCGCCGAGATTCAACCCGGCAAGATGTTGTACGAAATGGATGGCGTGGATGAAACAGTGGCACGCGAGGCATTTCGTTTGGCTTCGGCAAAGCTGCCTCTGGCCACCACTTTTGTAGTTAGACAGGTAGGGACATAACATGAAGGCCAATAAACAGAGGACTGCGGAACTTAAAGCCAAGTCCGCAGCAGATTTGCAAACCGAGCTGCTGTCTTTGACCAAAGCTCAGTTTGGTATGCGTATGCAAGTTGCGACTCAACAAATGACCAACACCAGTGAATTTCGCAAGGTGCGCCGTGATATTGCTCGTGTGAAGACGGTGTTGACAGAGAAGGGTGCCCAAAAATGAGCGATTCAAAAGCAATGAGCGAAGCTAAAGCAACAATCGATTCCAAAATGAAACGTACCCTGACTGGTACTGTGACAAGCGACAAGATGGACAAGACCGTAACGGTTCTGGTCGAGCGTAAAGTAAAGCACCCATTGCTGGGCAAGATCATTCGCGTTTCAAAAAAATACCATGCGCATGATGAAGCTAACGAGTTTCATGCCGGCGACGTGGTAACGATTGAAGAGTGCCGCCCGATTGCCAAAACCAAAAGCTGGCGCGTTGCGAAGCTGCTTGAAAAGGCGGCGGCAAATAATTAATTGTAATTTCTGCTTGCGTCTTTTCTGAATTTGCATATAATGCGCGGCCTCGTTTTAGAACCCTCTCCCCAATCCTCTCCCAAAGGGAGAGGAGGCAAACGATAGGAAGAAAGTGTTTTTACCTGCCGCTTGCGGCGACCTAACCCGAACGGGTTCCAAAACTGGCCGCTGTGAGCGGAACAAGTTGGAGATTAAATAATGATACAAATGCAGTCTGTTTTAGATGTGGCTGACAATACCGGTGCGCGCTCTGTGATGTGTATCAAGGTTTTGGGTGGCTCCAGGCGCCGGTATGCTTCCGTTGGTGATGTCATCAAGGTCAGCATCAGGGACGCAGCTCCGCGTGGTCGCGTAAAGAAGGGCGAAGTATACAACGCCGTGGTGGTTCGCACTGCCAAGGGTGTGCGTCGCTCCGATGGATCTTTGGTTAAGTTTGATGGCAATGCTGCGGTATTGCTTAATGCCAAGTTAGAGCCTATCGGAACACGTATCTTCGGGCCGGTGACACGCGAGTTGCGTACCGAGAAGTTCATGAAGATCGTTTCGCTGGCACCAGAAGTGCTGTAAGCGGCAACGGATCGAGCTGAGGAAAATCATGCGCAAGATTAAGAAAAACGATGACGTTATCGTGATCACCGGTAAAGACAAAGGAAGTCGCGGCAACGTGTTGCGCGTCCTGGGCGAGTACCTGTTGGTTGGCGGTATCAATAAAGTCAAGAAGCACCAGAAGCCTAACCCGGTAAAGGGTTTGACCGGCGGGATCGTGGAAAAAGAATTGCCGATTCATATTTCGAATGTGGCGATTTACAACGCGGCTGCCAAAAAGGGCGATCGAATCGGTATTAAAACGCTGGAAGATGGACGCAAGGTACGTGTGTTCAAATCCAACGGCGAAATGATTGACGCTTAAGGGGTGATAGAGCATGGCTCGTTTGTATGGGTTTTACAAAGACAAGGTCGCTAAAGACCTGATGAAACAGTTTGGCTACAAGTCCATCATGGAAGTGCCGCGCATCGAAAAGATCACCTTGAACATGGGTGTCGGTGAAGCGGTGGCGGACAAGAAAGTGATGGAGTTTGCGGTTGGCGATATGCAAAAGATTGCCGGCCAGAAACCGGTCGTTACGATGTCCAAAAAGTCCATTGCCGGCTTTAAGATTCGTGAAGGCTATCCGGTTGGTTGCAAAGTAACGTTGCGCAAACAGCGCATGTACGAATTCCTGGATCGGCTGATTTCTGTGGCAATTCCGCGTATTCGCGATTTCCGCGGTATCTCCGGCAAGTCCTTTGACGGTCGTGGCAACTACAACATGGGCGTGAAAGAACAGATCATTTTCCCGGAAATCGAGTACGAAAAGATTGATGCGTTGCGTGGTATGAATATCACCATCACCACCTCCGCGAAGACTGACGAGGAAGCCAAGGCTCTTCTGTTGGCATTCAAACTCCCAATAAAGAAATGAGGGAAGACTAATGGCTAAGATGGCAGTTATTAACCGCGAGCAAAAGCGCCGTGAAATGGTTGCGAAATTTGCGCCCAAGCGTGCGTTGTTGCTGGCGACGATTTCGAATGTAAAGCTGAGCGAAGAGGAGCGCGCTGCTGCGCGCCTGAAGTTGCAAACGTTGCCGCGTGACTCAAGTCCGGTGCGTCTGCGCAATCGTTGTGCATTGACCGGTCGTCCGCGCGGTACTTTCAAAAAGTTTGGTTTGGGGCGTATCAAGTTGCGTGAATTCGCGATGCGCGGTGAGATTCCCGGTATCGTTAAGGCCAGCTGGTAGGAGAAATTATATGAGTATGAGTGATCCAATCTCCGACATGTTGACGCGCATTCGCAATGCGCAACTAGCGGAAAAAACTACAGTTGCAATGCCTTCTTCCAAGTTGAAGGTGGCGATAGCCGAGGTGTTGAAAGACGAAGGTTATGTGGACGGCTTCAGTGTCGTCGCTGACGGTGGCAAAGCCACGCTGGAAATCGGCCTGAAGTATTATAGCGGCCATCCGGTAATTGAAAAGATTCAACGCATCAGTCGTCCCGGACTGCGTATTTATAAGGGTTCCGATGATATTCCCAAGGTGATGAATGGCCTGGGTATTGCCATCGTGTCGACCTCCAAGGGTTTGATGACCGACCGCAAAGCGCGCGCCAACGGTATTGGTGGCGAAGTGCTGTGCGTAGTCGCGTAGTGAGGTAAGCATGTCTAGAATTGCCAAGAATCCTGTCGTAGTGCCTAGCGGTGTCGAAGTCGCGCTGGCTGCGGGTGAAATTTCGGTAAAGGGCCCGTTGGGTACCCTGAAGCAAACATTGTCGGGTGACGTGAGCGTGGTGCGCGAGGGCAACAGCCTGTTGTGCAAAGCGCAAAACGACACCACGCAAGCCAATGCGATGTCCGGCACGATCCGAGCGCTGCTGGCGAACATGGTGCTGGGTGTGAGTAAGGGTTTCGAGCGCAAGCTGACTTTGGTAGGCGTAGGTTATCGCGCACAAGCTGCCGGTGATACCCTGAACCTGACTTTGGGCTATTCACATCCGGTTTCTTACAAGATGCCTGCCGGTGTGAAAGTTGAAACGCCAACACAAACTGACATCGTGTTGAAGGGTGCCAGCAGGCAGCAAGTCGGACAAGTTGCCGCTGAAATTCGCGCCTTCCGCGAACCCGAGCCTTACAAAGGCAAGGGTGTGCGCTATAGCGATGAAGTGGTGATTCTGAAAGAAACCAAGAAGAAATAATTGAGGCGGATATGTTGATCAAAAAAGAAGCGCGTCAGCGCAGAGCACGCAAAACCCGTGCACGCATTGCTGAAAAAAAATCGGTTCGTTTGGCAATAAATCGCACAAATTTTCACATCTATGCCCAGGTGATTTCCGCTAGTGGCGACAAAGTGCTGGCTAGTGCATCCAGCGTCGAAGCTGAAGTGCGCAAAGCTTTGGCGAATGGTGGCAACAAGGCCGCTGCGGCCATGGTGGGCAAGCGTATTGCTGAAAAGGCAAAGAGCGTGGGTATTACCCAAGTTGCATTCGACCGTTCCGGTAATCGATATCATGGTCGTGTCAAAGCGTTGGCTGAAGCCGCGCGTGAACACGGTCTGCAGTTCTAATTGGAGTTGAGTGATGGCTAAGCCGCAAGGAAAAATGCAGCAACAGGAAAAGCGTGATGACGGCCTGATCGAAAAGATGATCTCCGTGAACCGCGTCACCAAGGTGGTCAAGGGTGGTCGTATCATGGGTTTTGCCGCTCTCACCGTGGTTGGTGATGGCGATGGTCGCGTGGCGATGGGCAAAGGAAAATCGAAGGAAGTTCCGGTTGCTGTGCAAAAAGCCATGGATGAAGCGCGTCGCAATCTGGCTAAAGTCAGCCTGAAGAACGGCACCTTGCACCATACCGTGATCGGCAAGCATGGCGCGGCTAAAGTCCTGATGCAGCCTGCGTCCGAAGGTACCGGCATTATTGCCGGTGGCGCGATGCGCGCCGTGTTCGAGGCGGTCGGTGTGCGTGATGTGTTGGCCAAGTGTATCGGTTCGAGCAACCCGTACAATGTGGTGCGTGCCACGCTGAACGGTCTGAAAGCAATGAATTCACCGTCAGAAATTGCTGCCAAGCGCGGCAAGAACGTTGAAGAAATTTTGGGGTAAGACATGACAAAAGCCAAAAAACATACCAAGACCATAAAAGTGACACAGATCAAAAGTTTGATTGGCACCAAACAATCGCATCGCGACACCATTCGCGGCTTGGGTCTGCGTCGTATCAACCACACCGTGCAACTGGAAGATACTCCTTGTGTGCGCGGCATGATCAACAAAGTGTTTTACATGGTTAAGTGCGAGGCATAACAAATGCAACTCAATAAAATTCAACCTGCACAAGGTGCCAAGCACGCCAAGCGTCGCGTTGGTCGCGGTATCGGTTCCGGTTTAGGCAAGACCGCAGGCCGCGGTCACAAGGGGCAAAAGGCCCGTTCCGGCGGATTTCATAAGGTCGGTTTTGAAGGCGGTCAAATGCCGCTGCAACGTCGTTTGCCCAAGCGCGGTTTTATTTCGCTGACATGCAACGACACAGCGCAAGTGCGTTTGTCCGATTTGCAAAAGTTGCCGGTCGACAGCATTGATTTATTGGCGCTCAAACAGGCGGGTGTCATCCATCCCGGTGCGTTGACTGCGAAGGTTATACTGTGCGGTGAAATTACCCGTGCAGTAAAGTTGCAGGGTTTGCTGGCAACCAAGGGTGCACGTACAGCGGTCGAAGCCGCTGGCGGCAGCATCGCTGCGTAAGGTCAGTACGTGAGTACAGTTGCCAAGGGTGTGACCAAGAGTAAATACGGCGACTTGAGCAGCCGTCTTTGGTTTCTGCTGGGTGCGCTGGTGGTGTTCCGCATCGGTGCGCATATTCCGGTGCCGGGTATCGATCCGACGGTATTGGCGGATTTGTTCAAGTCGCAAACAAACGGCATTCTGGGCATGTTCAATATGTTTTCGGGCGGCGCGTTGTCGCGCTTTACCATATTTGCCCTGGGTATCATGCCGTATATCTCTGCATCGATCATCATGCAGTTGGCTGCGATAGCTGTGCCGCACCTCGAGCAATTGAAGAAAGAAGGCGAAGCCGGCCGCCGCAAGATCACCCAGTACACCCGCTATGGCACTCTGGGCTTGGCGATGTTCCAGGCGTTTGGGATCTCGATGGCGTTGCAAACGCAGCACGGGCTGGTTTTAAATCCGGGCGCGATGTTTCAGTTGACCACAGTGGTGACTTTGGTGACCGGAACGATGTTTTTGATGTGGCTGGGCGAGCAAATTACCGAGCGCGGTTTGGGTAACGGTATTTCGCTGATCATTTTTGCCGGTATCGCAGCGGGTTTGCCACGCGCGATTGGCAGTACCCTGGAATTGGCCCGTACCGGCGCGTTTTCTGTCCCGCTGGTGTTGGCGCTGTTTTTCGGCGCAATCGCTGTCACGGCGTTGGTGGTCTTCGTCGAACGTGGTCAACGCAAGATTTTGGTGAACTACGCCAAGCGTCAAGTGGGCAACAAAGTTTACGGCGGACAAAGTTCGTACTTGCCGCTGAAGCTGAATATGGCCGGTGTGATCCCGCCGATTTTTGCCTCCAGCATCATCTTGTTCCCGGCGACGATTGCCGGATGGTTTGGTAGCGGGCAAGGAATGGGCTGGCTCAAGGACATCAGCGATAAGCTGTCGCCCGGACAGCCGATTTATGTGTTGTTTTATGCGGGTGCGATTGTGTTTTTCTGTTTTTTCTATACGGCGCTGGTGTTCAGCCCAAAAGAAACTGCGGACAACCTGAAGAAGAGCGGCGCGTTTTTGCCCGGTATCCGTCCCGGTGAGCAGACTGCGAATTACGTTGAAAAGATAATGATGCGTCTGACCATGGTTGGTGCGGTGTACATCTCTCTGGTTTGTTTGTTGCCGGAATTTTTGGTGGTTAAGTGGAATGTGCCGTTTTACTTTGGCGGCACGTCGCTGTTGATCATGGTGGTGGTAACGATGGACTTTATGACACAAGTGCAGTCCTATCTTATGACCCACCAGTATGAAGGTTTGCTGAAGAAAGCCAACTTCAAAGGCGGGTTGACACGCTAATGTCCAAAGAAGATGTGATTCAGATGCTGGGCGAAGTTGAAGAGTCGCTGCCCAATGCAACGTTCCGAATCAAGCTGGAGAATGGTCATGTGGTGTTGGGTCATATTTCGGGGAAGATGCGAATGCACTATATTCGTATTCTGCCCGGCGATAAAGTGACTGTGGAATTGACACCCTATGATTTGAGCAAAGCGCGCATCGTGTTCCGCGCTAAATAGTAAAGCAGGTAAGGAGAAAAAAATGAGAGTTCAAGCATCAGTAAAAAAGATCTGCCGTAACTGCAAAATCGTTATTCGTAAACGCGTGGTGCGTGTGATTTGTACCGAGCCACGCCATAAACAACGCCAAGGGTAATTGAGCCAAGGGTAATTGAGAAAGACCGGCCTTGAGTGTTATAATTTCCGTTTTTTAAAGATAGGGTAGCTGCATGGCACGTATTGCAGGGGTCAATATCCCCAACCATCAACACGCAGTGATTGCTTTAACTGCAATCTACGGTATCGGACGCACACGCTCGCAAGTTATTTGCGCGGCAGCCGGTGTGAACGCCGCCACCAAGATGAAAGACTTGACCGACGCAGAAGTGGAAAAACTGCGTGAACAAGTCGCCAAAATTACGGTGGAGGGTGATTTGCGCCGTGAAACGACCATGAACATCAAGCGTCTGATGGACTTGGGCTGTTATCGCGGCGTGCGTCATCGTCGCGGTTTGCCTTGTCGCGGTCAGCGCACTCGCACCAATGCACGTACCCGCAAGGGTCCGCGCAAGGCGATTGCCGGTGCCAAGAAGTAAGTTTGCTATAAGGGCGCTTCTAGAAACTCAGAGTTCGTCCAAATGCAAGGCGCGAAAAAATTATCGAAGCGCCGCATATGGCTAATATGTAAGCAAGAAAATTTTTGAGCAACACAGCAGTTGGAATGAAATCTGGATTTATAGAAGTGACCGTAACGCTTTAGAGGATTAGAGAATGGTAAAGCCAAGCACGAAAGTGCGCAAGAAAGTCAAGAAGAATGTAGCGGAAGGTATCGCGCACGTTCACGCCTCCTTCAATAATACCATCGTCACCATTACCGACCGTCAAGGCAACACTTTGGCATGGTCCACCAGTGGTGCGAATGGTTTTAAAGGCTCGCGCAAGAGCACGCCATTTGCTGCCCAGGTTGCAGCTGAAACGGTGGGCAAGTCTGCTGCTGAATGCGGTGTCAAGAATATTGAAGTGCGTATCAAGGGACCCGGCCCAGGCCGTGAATCCGCAGTGCGCGCATTGAACGCCGCTGGTTTTAAGATCACCAGCATTTCCGATATCACACCGGTGCCGCACAACGGTTGCCGTCCGCCTAAAAAGCGTCGTATCTAATTCGTATCTAATCTTTTGGGGAGAGCCGATCTTGGCTAGAAATCTTGATGCAAAGTGCCGTCAGTGCCGCCGTGAAGGCGAGAAGCTGTTCCTGAAGGGCGAAAAATGTTTTACCGACAAATGCGGTATTGAGCGCAGAGCCTATCCGCCCGGACAGCACGGTCAAAAGAAAAACACCCGTCTGTCGGAATACGGCGGCCAGTTGCGTGAAAAGCAAAAAGTTCGCCGTATCTACGGCGTGCTGGAAAGGCAATTCCGTCTGACCTACAAACAAGCGGAAAGCCAGCGCGGCATTACCGGTGAAAGCTTGTTGCAGATCCTGGAATCCCGCTTGGACAATGTTTCCTACCGCATGGGTTTTGGCGCATCGCGTGCCGAAGCACGCCAGGTAGTGCGTCACAACGGCATGCTGGTAAATGGCAAGCGTGTGAACATTCCTTCCTATCAAGTGCGTCCCGGTGACGTGGTTGAAGTGGTCGAAAAGTCCAAGGCGCAACTGCGTATCAAGGCTGCACTTGCTGCGGCTGAGCAGCGCGGTTTCCCGGAATGGATCGAAATGGATACCAAGGCCTTTAAGGGAACATATAAAGCCAAACCGCAACGTGCCGAACTGCCTGCAACCATCAACGAGCATCTCGTGGTTGAGTTGTATTCCAAGTAATCCAACGGGGGAGTAGCGTATGTCTAAGAATGAATTTTTGAAGCCCCGCATCATCGATGTGCAAAAGATTTCCGACACCCAGGCCAAAGTGGTGATGGAGCCTTTTGAACGCGGCTACGGCCACACATTGGGCAATGCATTGCGTCGTATCCTGTTGTCTTCCATGCAGGGTGCCGCACCGACTGAAGTCAAAATGGCCGGCGTGCTGCATGAATACGCCACCATAGACGGCGTGCAGGAAGATGTCGTGGATATTCTGCTGAACCTCAAGGGTGTGGTGCTGCGTTTGCATAACACCCCGGAAGTCGTGCTGACTCTCAAAAAAGAAGGTCAGGGCGTGGTGACAGCGGCTGACATCAGCGGCAATGCCGATGTCGAAGTGGTCAACCCCGATCATGTGATCGCCCACCTGACTGCCGGTGGCAAGCTGGACATGCAGATCAAGGTCGAACAAGGTCGCGGCTACGTGTCGGCGATTTCCAGACTGGCTCCGAATGAAACCCGCGCAGTCGGCCATATCGCGCTGGACGCGTCGTTCAGCCCAGTCAGCCGTGTGAGCTATGCCGTGGAAAGCGCGCGCGTGGAGCAACGCACCGATCTGGATAAGCTGGTGATGCACATCGAAACCAATGGTGCGGTCGATCCTGAGGAAGCGATTCGCAATGCGGCGCGTATTCTGGTGGATCAATTCTCCGTGTTCGCCGCGCTGGAAGGCACCGAACCGGTTGTTGAAAAGGTGCAGGCACCCAAGGTCGATCCTATCCTGTTGCGTCCGGTGGACGATCTGGAGCTGACTCCGCGTTCTTCCAATTGCCTCAAGGCACAGAGCATCCACTACATTGGCGATCTGATCCAGTACACCGAAAACGATCTGCTGCGCACCCCGAACCTGGGACGCAAGTCGCTGAACGAAATCAAGCAGGTTCTCGCCGAGCACAATTTGTCGCTGGGTATGAAGCTGGAAAACTGGCCTGCCGCTGTGGTTTGAGCGAATAGAGCAATTAAAGAAGTCAAGAAAGGCAAATCATGCGTCACCGTTTAGGTTTAAGAAAACTCAACCGTACCAGCAGCCACCGTCTGGCGATGTTTCGCAACATGACCGTGTCGCTGTTGCGTCATGAGCTTATCAAGACCACTTTGCCTAAGGCCAAGGAACTGCGCCGTGTTGCAGAGCCTATCCTGACACTGGGCAAGACCCCGAGCCTGGCAAACCGTCGTCTGGCATTTGCCCGTTTGCGTGATCGTGAAATGGTCACCAAGCTGTTCGACGAACTCGGCCCGCGCTACGCAGCACGCAACGGCGGCTACCTGCGCATCCTCAAATTCGGTTTCCGTCAAGGCGACAACGCCCCAATGGCACTGATCGAGTTGATGGATCGTCCCGCAGACGCAACAGCGGTTGATGCCGAGTAACAGCTGAGCTATTACAAAGCTAAACAAAAAGCCGGGGTGACCCGGCTTTTTGTTTGGTACACTTTAAGCTTCCTTTAAGCTGGTCACTCATCAGGGAGACAATCATGGCAAACTGGTACGCAGACAACTCACTATCCATCGGTCACACCCCACTGGTACGCCTCAACCGCATCACCGACGGCGCACCGGCCACCATCCTCGCCAAGATTGAAGGGCGCAATCCGGCTTACTCGGTCAAATGCCGTATCGGTGCCGCAATGGTCGCAGATGCCGAAAAACGCGGCCTGCTCGGCCCGGGCAAGCACATCGTCGAACCCACCAGCGGCAACACCGGCATCGCTTTGGCGTTCGTCGCCGCCGCACGCGGCATCCCGTTGACACTCACCATGCCGGAAACCATGAGCATCGAACGGCGCAAACTGCTGGTCGCTTTCGGCGCCACGCTGGTGCTGACCGAAGGCGCCAAAGGCATGAGCGGCGCGATCACCAAGGCCGAGGAGATCGCGGCCTCCGATTCCAAATACGTGCTGCTGCAACAGTTCAAGAACCCGGCCAATCCCGCCATCCACGAACAAACCACCGGCCCGGAAATCTGGAACGATACTGACGGCAAGGTCGATATATTCGTATCGGGGGTCGGCACCGGCGGCACCATCACCGGCGTATCGCGCTACATCAAGCTGACCAAAGGCAAAGCCATCATCTCGGTAGCCGTGGAACCCTCGGCTAGTCCCGTCCTCACTCAGCAACGCGCCGGTGAACCACTCAAACCCGGCCCGCACAAGATCCAGGGCATCGGTGCCGGCTTCGTGCCGGACAATCTCGACCTGTCGCTGGTGGATGAGATCGAACAGGTCAGCAACGAAGATGCCGTGCTGTACGCACGCCGACTGACGCATGAAGAAGGCATCCTCTCCGGCATCTCCTGCGGTGCGGCTGTCGCCGTGGCGGTCAAACTGGCCAAGCGTCCCGAGAATGCCGGCAAGACCATCGTCGTGATCCTGCCCGACTCCGGCGAACGCTACCTCAGCTCGATCTTGTTCGAGGGGATGTTCGACGAGAAGGGTGTCGCAATCTAGAAAAACAGTGCTGTTAGAATCCGTTCGGGCTGGGCCTGATGAAACGGCTGATAGGACAACTGATGAAACCACTGATAGGACTACTAGCCATCTGACTGATAAAACTACTAGCCATTCCACTAGGTTGTCAAAAGACGACAACCAAGTGGCTGGTTATAATCCAGCAAAAGACGCTGGGCAAGTCATTGGTTATAGCCATTCCGCTATGCCACCAAAAAACGGTGGCCAAGCGGCTGGTTATAGCCATCCCACTAAGCAACCCAAAGACGGTTGCCAAGTGGTTGGTTATATCGAAGCTTTTGCCAAGCAGTTTATTGGCAGTTGAAAGCAATTCGACAAGCTCAATGCGAACGGTTTTGAGGTAACTATTCCTCGATCCTGCCGCGCAATGTTTTTAGCTCTCCGCGTTTTGTTTTACTTTCAAGGCGCTTTTTCTTTGAACTTCTCGTTGGCTTCGTTGGCATCCGTTTTTTGGGCGAGATGCCTGCGCTGATGATCAATGCTTGGAGGCGAGCAAGGGCATCCTCCCGGTTCTTGTCCTGACTGCGATAGCGCTGCGCTTTGATGATGACCACACCGTCGCCGGAGATGCGCCGATCTGCCAGTTGCATGAGCTTTTCTTTGTAGTCATCCGGCAGCGACGACGCATTGATATCAAAGCGCAGATGAATGGCGGTTGAGACTTTATTGACATTCTGACCGCCCGCACCCTGCGCACGAATCGCATGCAATTCGATCTCGGCATCCGGGATAGCAATGTGATTGGATATTTGCAACATCAATAGCCACGCGCCAAATTACTTGTCCAGCACATGCTTCAAATACTTTCCCGTCACGCTGAGATTATTTTGGACGAGGTCTTTCGGTGAGCCTTCGGCGATGATGCGACCGCCGCCGTCGCCGCCTTCCGGACCGAGGTCTATCACCCAGTCGGCGGTTTTGATTACATCAAGGTTGTGTTCGATCACCACCACGGTGTTGCCCTGATCGCGCAGTTTGTGGATCACTTTGAGCAGCAGTGCGATGTCGTGGAAGTGCAGGCCGGTGGTGGGTTCGTCGAGGATGTACAGGGTGCGTCCGGTGTCGCGCTTGGACAACTCCAGCGAAAGCTTGACGCGCTGCGCTTCGCCGCCGGACAGCGTGGTGGCGGATTGTCCCAGCGTGATGTAGCCCAAGCCGACATCGAGCAGGGTTTGCAGCTTGCGCGCGATGATCGGCACGGGTTTGAAGAATTCGTGCGCTTGCTCGACCGTCATCTGCAAGATCTGGTGGACGTTCTTACCCTTGTATTGAATCTCCAGCGTCTCGCGGTTGTAGCGTTGGCTGTGACACACGTCGCACGGCACATACACATCCGGCAAAAAGTGCATTTCCACCTTGATCATGCCGTCGCCCTGGCAGGATTCGCAGCGTCCGCCCTTGACGTTGAATGAGAAGCGTCCCGGTCCGTAACCGCGTTCGCGCGACGACGGCACACCGGCAAACAGTTCGCGGATCGGCGTGAACAGGCCGGTGTAGGTGGCGGGATTGGAACGCGGCGTGCGTCCGATCGGGCTTTGATCGACGTTGATCACCTTGTCGAAAAATTCCAGACCGCTGATCTCGGCATACGGCGCGGGCTCGGTGTTGCTGCCGTACAAATGTTGCGCCACGGCGGGATACAGCGTGTCATTGATCAGCGTGGATTTACCGGAACCGGATACGCCGGTGACACACACCATCAGTCCGACCGGAAGATTCAGCGTCACCTCTTTCAAATTGTTGCCGCTTGCGCCGACGATTTGCATCATGCGTTCCGAGTCGGGCTTGAGGAATTTTGCCGGCGTCGGGATGCTGCGGCGGCCGGTCAAATAATCGCCGGTGAGCGATTGCTTGTTCTGGCAGATTTCCTCGGGTGTGCCTTGCGCCACGATCAGCCCGCCGTGTTCGCCCGCGCCCGGTCCCATGTCAACCACATGATCGGCGGCGAGGATCGCCTCTTCATCGTGTT
>OBLT010001099.1_pt1 | contig 17358 bp, 16 predicted proteins | sample 1518721 | NCBI WGS metagenome assembly OBLT01 (sample SAMEA3539307, study PRJEB22396) | soil metagenome | biome: tundra; feature: field; material: soil | place: USA | collected 2010-05 | depth 0.15 m | reverse complement strand
ATCTGCCGCTGTTCACGGTGCAGTACCATCCGGAAGCCGCGCCGGGGCCGCACGATTCGCACTATCTGTTCAAGGATTTCGTGAAGATGATGGAGGAGTGCAAACGGTGAGAAGTGCCGGACGGGTGCGATCGGCCGTTATAGCTGGATGTTGCGGCTTCTTGTTTCTGCTCAGCGCCTTTGCGGCCGACGTGATCGACATCCAGACCAGCCACCACACTGCGCGCGAACTCCAGGAAAAACTGGAGCTTGAGCAACTACTCAAGAAATACGACGTCAGCAAATACACCTTCACCCGCACGGTGATCATCGAGGAGCGGGCCATGAACCATGCTTTTCCGGTGCTGACGCTGAATGTGCACTTTCTCGGCTCCGATGACGAATTGCTTTCGTCGTTTCTGCATGAGCAGTTGCATTGGTATCTGGCGCAGCATCGTTTGGCGATGGAAGATGCCGTCCGCCGGCTTAAAGAAATGTATCCGCATGCTCCAGTTGGATTGCCAGAGGGGGCCGACACGGAATACAGCACCTATGGGCATCTGATTGATTGCTATCTTGAAATCCAGGCCGACCGCGACTTGATCGGCCGCGAGCGCACCGACCGGGTGATCAAGAACAAGCCGTGGTACACCTGGATCTACAAGACGATTCTGCAAGACGAGGACAGGATCGCCGCGCTGGTTAAGGCGGAGCGGTTGGAGATGAATTGAAGCAGGAGAGCCCAGCTGGATATTTTTCTTAAATTTGTCATCCCGAGCGTAGCGAGGGATCTGCAGGCTGTCAGCCCGGCCATACTGCGTGCGCCGAATAAACTGCGCGCAGCGAAGCATTGAAAGCGATGCGAGAAGAGAAACGCTATTACGTCTATATTATGGCCAGCCGCTCGCTGACGTTCTACACCGGCGTGACCGGAGACATCTATCATCGCGCGCTGCAGCACAAGGCCCGTGAAGTCGAAGGCTTCACAAAGAAGTACCGCATCAACCGTCCTGTGTATTACGAAACATTCAAGTATGTGAACAACGCCCTCGCGCGCGAGAAACAGGTTAAGGCCTGGACGCGCGCGAAGCGACTGGCGCTGATCAAGACTATGAACCCGGCATGGCAGGACCTGGCTGACGGCTGGGGTGAGCTGACAACACTGCAGATCCCTCACTTCGCTCGGGATGACAATTCTGAAAAGGGGAATGACAACTCTAAGAATGCAGCAGAGGACAGCAACGGCGCGGCTGACGCCGCTCCCCTCAAAAGCAACGCCAAGACCGCATAATGCCTAGACGAACTGACATCTCGAAAATTCTGATCCTCGGCTCCGGCCCTATCGTCATCGGGCAGTCGGCGGAGTTTGACTACTCCGGCACGCAGGCTTGCAAGGCGCTCAAGGCTGAGGGCTTTGAAGTTGTGCTGGCTAACTCGAATCCGGCCACCATCATGACCGATCCCGAGTCGGCGGACCGCACCTACATCGAGCCGCTGACGCGCGAATATCTCGAAGAGATTATTCGCGTCGAGCGCGAGATGTCGCCCAGCGCTGGCTTTGCCATTCTGCCGACCGTGGGCGGACAGACCGCGCTCAACCTCGCTATCGAACTCGCCGATGGCGGCGTGCTCGACAAATACAACGTGCAGTTGATTGGCGCCCAGATCAGCGCCATTAAGAAGGCCGAGGACCGTCTTGTTTTCAAAGATGCCATGCAGCGGATCGGGCTCGACGTGCCGAAATCGGCGCTCGTCAACAACCTGAAAGACGGCATCGAGTTCGCGGGCAAGATCGGCTTCCCGGTCATCATTCGGCCCTCGTTCACGCTGGGCGGCACCGGCGGGGGCATCGGCTACAACCGCGAAGAGCTGATGGAAGTGCTCGCCCGTGGCCTCGACCTTTCGCCGGTGCATGAGTGCCTGATTGAAGAATCGGTTCTGGGCTGGAAAGAGTATGAGCTCGAGGTGATGCGCGACACCAAAGACAACGTCATCATCATTTGCTCGATCGAGAACTTCGACCCCATGGGCGTGCACACCGGCGACTCCATCACCGTCGCCCCGGCGCAGACGCTCACCGACCGCGAGTACCAGGTGATGCGCGATGCGGCAATTGCCGTAATCCGCGAAATCGGCGTCGAGACCGGTGGATCGAATATCCAATTCGGCGTCAATCCGGCGACCGGGCGCATGGTAGTGATCGAGATGAATCCGCGCGTCTCGCGTTCTTCCGCGCTGGCCTCGAAGGCGACCGGATTTCCGATTGCGAAAATTGCCGCCAAGCTTGCCGTCGGCTATACGCTCGACGAGATTCCGAACGACATCACGCGCAAGACTCCAGCCTGCTTCGAGCCCACGCTCGACTACGTGGTCGTGAAAATTCCGAAGTGGCAGTTTGAAAAATTTCCCGGCGCCGACGAATCGCTTGGGCCGCAGATGAAATCGGTCGGCGAAGTGATGGCCATCGGCCGCACGTTCAAGGAGGCCCTGCAGAAGGGAATCCGCTCACTCGATACGGGCAAGCGGGTTGGGTCCCAGAAGATCGAGCCCAAGATTCTCACGCAGCGACTGGTCACACCGCATCCCGAGCGCTTGACCTACGTGCAGTACGCCATCCGTCAAGGGCACACGATCAAGCAGGTTGCGAAGATGACCTCGATCGATCCCTGGTTCCTCTACCAGCTCAAAGAGATTAACGACATGCAACTGGAGCTGGAAAAGCACCCGATGGAATCGATCCCGACCGAGGTGCTGCGCGAAGCCAAGCGCATGGGTTTCTCCGATGGACGTCTCGCCGGGACCTGGCGCCTGGACGGCAAAGGCGGCCAGGAAAAAGTCCGCCACTTCCGCAAGAAGCACGGCCTGAAGCCGGTCTACAAGCGGGTCGATACCTGCGCCGCGGAGTTCGAAAGCTACACTCCATATCTCTACTCCACTTACGAAGAAGAAGACGAAGCGGCGCCCACGGCGAAGAAGAAGGTCGTCATTCTCGGTTCCGGCCCCAACCGCATCGGGCAGGGAATTGAATTCGATTACTGCTGCTGCCACGCCGCTTACGCGCTGCGCGAGGACGGCTACGAAACCATCATGATCAACTGCAATCCGGAGACGGTCTCCACCGACTACGACACCAGCGACCGCCTCTACTTCGAGCCGCTCACGCTCGAAGACGTGTTCGCCATCTGCGAGCACGAAGGCTCCGGCGGCGCGCCGGTCGGAGTGATCGTGCAGTTCGGCGGTCAGACGCCTCTGAATCTTTCTCTGCCACTCAAGGCTGCGGGTGTCAACATCATCGGCACCACGCCCGAATCCATTGATCTCGCCGAAGACCGCAAGCGCTTCGGCAAGCTGCTGGAAGAACTCGACATCCCGCAAGCTCCCGGCGCCATGGTGGCATCGGTTGAGGAGGCGGTCGAAGCCGCGAAGAAGATTGGATTCCCCGTGCTGGTTCGTCCTTCGTATGTCCTCGGAGGGCGAGCCATGGTCATTGCCTACGATGAGGAAACGATCACGCAGTACATGAAGCAGGCAGTTGAGTATTCGCAAGACCGCCCCATCCTCATCGACAAATTCCTGGAGGATGCGATTGAGGTCGACGTGGACGCGCTCTCCGATGGCGAGGACGTAGTGATCGGCGGCATCATGCAACACATCGAGGAAGCTGGCATACACTCCGGCGACTCATCCTGCGTGCTACCCACGGTCGATATTCCCGAGGCGCTGCTGACGCGCATGCGCGAATACACGTTCAAGCTCGCCCGCGCGCTCAAAGTGATTGGCCTGATGAACGTGCAGTTCGCGATCCCGCGCGGCAACGGCACGAAGAATGATGCCCATCACGAAGCCACGGTCTACGTCCTCGAAGTAAACCCGCGCGCCTCGCGCACCGTGCCCTTCGTTTCCAAGGCTACGGGCGTACCCATGGCCAAGATTGCCGCGCGACTCATGACCGGACGCAAGCTGCGCGAGTTCCTTCCGGAATACATTGAGCGCGGTACAGATCTGGACACAGGCCGCTGCTTCTTCGTGAAATCGCCTGTCTTTCCCTGGTCGAAGTTTCCCGGCGTCGATACGGTTCTTGGCCCCGAGATGCGCTCCACCGGAGAAGTCATGGGCATTGCCGACAATTTCGGCGAAGCCTTTGCCAAAGCCCAGATTGCCGCTGGCCAGAAACTGCCGACCGAGGGCACAGTCTTCATCAGCGTTACCGACCATGACAAACCCGCGATGGTCGAGGTCGCGCATCGGTTCGTCGACATGGGATTCAAACTCGTGGCCACGCACGGCACGGCCGACATTCTGGAAGAAGCAGGCTTGGCGGTCGATCGCGTATACAAGGTTAAAGAGGGCCGGCCTAATGCGGTGGACCTGATCAAAGCCGATCGTATCCAGTTGATCGTCAACACGCCGCACGGTCCCGACCCCTACTTCGACGAGAAAGCAATTCGCCGCGCCGCCGTCACCGGCCGCATCACGACCATTACGACGCTCTCGGCTGCCCGCGCCGCCGCCGAAGGTATCTCGGCCCTGCAGCGCGGAGAAGTGCGCGTGCAAGCTCTGCAGGCGTTGCATGCGGAGAGAATCGCTACGAAATAGTTTTCGCATGACCAAAGCCCCTTTCGTCCTCATCGCCGTCCTCGGCCTTCCCATCTTCATCGCTTCTGCCGTCTTTGGCCCGACCGCCTTCGATCTTGTTTTCCATCGCCGCCCGCCGGAACGCTTTCTGATTCCCGCCGGATACAGTGGCTGGGTGCGCGTCGATTTTCGCCAAAAAGCGGCGCCCCCGTTGCCGATGGAAGACGGCCGTCGTCTGCTTAAACTCAATGCGCAAGGGACGCTGCAGACTTCCTCCGATCCGCTGTCGGGCCACGGCAAAGACGATTTCTTCTACTACTCAGGCGATCGCCGCACGCCGCTCTCGAACGCCGGCGTTTGCAAAGGCGGCATGGTCTGGCAAATTGAGGCCCCGGTCGACGGCCGCAATTCGACACCATTTACACGCTTCTTCGTCGGCAGCGAGGACCAATATCGCCACGCGGTCGACCCTACCGGCAACTGGCCCGCATGCGAGTGATGAGCCTCCTGGAGCGACGGGCGTCCCGCCCGTCCAGGATTGTGCAGTTCGTCAATTGTCTGCGGTCACCACAACTCCGAGTTAGCCATCGATGCTACGATTGGCCTGATTCGCGCGTGAGAGGAAATGTTCGTCATCGTTGCATTTCATGCCCTGATGTTGCTTTTCGGTCTGGGCATGGTGAGTCGAGCTGTACCGCCGCAACTCGTCAGTAACGGGCTCGGCTATTTGCATAATACGATCGGCATCAGCACGCCTCCACTGGAACAGGTGCGCATGGTTGCGCTGATCTGGCTCGGATCCGTAGTCGTCATCGTTGACGGATGCCTTGTCCTCCTGGTGTTGATCACGAAGCTTTTGCACTGAGGATGACATCGGGTTCGGTCCGGCGGTAATCTGTAGACAGATCGTTACTGGAGTTCACATGCTCTTATCCGGAATCTTTCCGCCTATCACCACGCCCTTCTATCCCGACGGCGAGGTCTACTACAAAAAGATCGAATCCAACGTCGAGCGCTACTCACGCACGCCCGTCGCGGGCATCGTCGTCCAGGGCTCGACCGGCGAAGCCATCCTGCTCTCCGACCAGGAGCGCCGCGACGTGCTGAAGGCCGCGCTGGCCGCCGCCGCGCCCCACAAAGTGATGATCGCGGGCACTGGCGTTGAGTCCGCACAAGAAACTCTGCGGCTCACCGAATACGCCGCTGAGCTCGGCTACGACGCCGCCATGGTGCGCACTCCGCACTATTACAAGAAGCAGATGTTGCCGGCGAATCTGCTGGCTTTCTATCGCACCGTCGCCGACCGGTCCGCGCTCCCGATCATCATCTACAACTTCCCGCAGGCCACCGGATACGACATCCCCGCCGAAGTCGTGATCGAACTCGCGGGCCATCCCAACATCGTCGCTATCAAGGAATCAAGCGGCAACCTCGACAAAGTGAAAACCATGGTCGAGGGCACGCGCAACAGCAACATCAATGTAAAGAGGCAGGTCACGGTGACCGAAACGTTCGAGGCCGTAACGCCGCGCATGCTCAAGGCCGCAGCTGCCGAAAGCGAAAAGCAAAGCAGGGAACTGGTAAGCGTCGCCGCGCTAGCGGGTACCGCCGAATCAATGGAGCGACGGGCGTCCTCGCCCGTCCCCGCAGACGGCACTACGAAACCTTCATCCGCTGCCGTGACCGTCGTAGGCAAATTGAAGACCCGCCAGAAAGAGGTCGGCTTCCAGGTCATGGTAGGCGCTGCTCACCAACTCGAACCGTCGCTGGGACTGGGAGCGGTCGGCGCCATCCTTGCTTTGGCCTGCCCTGCGCCCACCGCGTGTTACGAAATCTATGCCGCGTTCAAAGACGGAGACAACGCGCTTGCCCGCGAAAAGCAAGAGCGTGTAAAACTTGCTGCCCAGCGCGTAGTCGGCGAACGCGGCGTCCCCGGCGTGAAATACGCCATGGATCTCAACGGCTATTACGGAGGTCCGTCGCGCCTGCCATTCTTGCCGCTCTCCGGCGAGCAAAAAGCCGAAATCGAGAAATTGATGGCGGGGATTAAGAGCTGAGGATTTGTGCAGGAACTGGCGGCCTGGGGCATCACACCCGCTTGTGATCCACGTCACAAGTCCCTATAATTAGAACGAACGTTCGAACGTATGCCCACCCTACCCGCAACCCGCGCCTCCCGCCGTCAGAGCAGAATTCCAAGCCCGGCGGCCGGCCGTGCGCCTGTGACCCGTTTCGATCGCCGCCTCGGGCAAATTCTCGACCACGCGACGGAGGTCTTCTGCCTCAAGGGATACGAAGGCGCTTCCATGCGCGATCTTTCTCGCGCTACAGGCATGTCGCTGGCGGGACTTTACTACTACTTCGAGTCCAAAGAGCGATTGCTCTTCCTGATTCAGAAGCACACCTTTACCACCATTCTCGAAAAACTCAAAGCGCGGCTCGAGAATGTCACGGATCCCGAGCAGCGCATCCGCATCTTCATCCTGAATCACCTCCAGTATTTCGTGAGCAATCAGCAGGGGTTGAAGGTGCTATCGCATGAAGACGAATCTTTGAAGGACGGCCCGGGCTTGGAGATCGCCGGCATCAAACGCGAATACTACCGCATCTGCCTCGGCCTGATGGAGGACCTCCGGCGCGGGCGCGGCCTAGATTTCAACGCACGCACTGCGGCGCTGAGCCTGTTCGGTATGGTCAACTGGATCTACACCTGGTACAACCCGAGCGTCGACGGCAACGCCGAAGCGCTTGCGAAGCAGATGGGCAACATTGTTCTCGGGGGCATCGTGCATGGCGGCAAGCCCGCAAGAAGAGTTAACGCGAACAAGCAGTCGTTAGTCGATGGTCGTTAGTCGTTTGCAAACACAGTTCGCTGACGACCAACGACTGACGACCAACGACTATCGAAAAAGAGATACGCGAAACCAATAAGGAGCAATTTATGGCGACCACCATGCAGCCGGCCACCGGCGAAACCACCAAGCAGCTCATCAACTATCGCACCGACGCCGGTGTGGCCGTGATCGAGATGAACGATCCTCCGGCGAACACCTACACCTACGAAATGAACCGCCAGCTCGATGAGGCCATCCTCCGGGCGCGCATGGATAACGGCGTGCACGTGATCGTGCTCACGGGCGTGGGCGACAAGTTTTTCTCCGCCGGCGCCAACATCAAGATGCTGGCCTCGGTCGATCCCACGTTCAAGTATTACTTCTGCCTGCACGCCAATGAAATGCTGCTGCGGCTCGAGCACACGCCGAAACTCGTGATCGCCGCCATCAATGGGCATTGCGTCGGCGGAGGACTCGAGATCGCGATGGCTGCCGACCTCCGCATTGCACGCAAGGACGCGGGCAAGATCGGCCTGCCCGAAGTCAACCTCGGCGTGCTTCCGGGCACCGGCGGCACGCAGCGCCTGTCGCGCCTGGTCGGGAAAAGCAAAGCCATTGAACTGATGATCACCGGCAATACATTTTCGTTTGAAGAAGCGCAGGAATACGGCATCGTGAACGACATCTTCGAGCGCGACGGCTTTATGGAGAACATCATGGAATACGCGCGCCAGTTCACGCCACCCAACAAGGCCGCAAAAGCTGTGGGACGCATCAAGCGCGCCGTGCAGACCGGGTGGGAGATCCCCATGGAATCGGCGTTGGCGGTCGAGCGGGAGAACCAACAGATCCTGTTCCAGAGCGATGACGCGAAAGAGGGACTCGCTGCGTACGTGGAGAAGCGTCCGGCGGTGTTTACGGCCAAGTGAGAGCAAGAGATTGAACCCTGTGGTAAAGATTTCGAGGTCTTATGCCAGGCAAAGTAGCAAGAATCGGAAACTTCAGCGACTGGGTCGGGCTGTTCAACGAGTGGCGCAAGGAAGTTGGCGTCAACAAAGACGACGTTGAGGCATTCCACTTCGATACTCTCTACGGCGCGATTGAGACCGAGGAGATCCAGTTCGGTTCCTACAAAGGCCGCAACAAGTGGGAGAACCTGCGCCAGGTGCCCACGCAGCAGATGCGGGACGCGCTCATGAACATGATCATCTATCAGGGCGACACCGAATTTGCCAGCGTGGAGCAGCAGCGCAATCTGTTTGAATCCGCGCCCACGGAATACGATCGCCGCGCCATCACCCGCGTCATGATCGAAGAGATGCGCCACGGTTGGCAGATGTGCGCCTTGCTCATCGACTTCTTCGGGTCTTCCGGCAAGGTGGAAGCCCAGAAGATGCTGGAGCGCCGCGCCTTCGAAAACAAGCGCCTGCTCGGCACTTTCAACGTCGAAGTCGATAACTGGCTGGACTTCTTCACCTACACCGACTTCGTAGACCGCGACGGGAAATTCCAGCTTCAGATGCTGAAGTATTCCTCGTTTGCGCCGCTCGGACGCTCGACCTCGTACATGCTGCGCGAGGAAGCGTTCCACATGGGAACCGGCAACGATGGCCTGCGCCGCGTGGTCGAAGCGGGAGTGATTCCGCGCTGGCTCCTGCAGAAATATTTGAACAAATGGATCTCGAGCTCGTTTGACCTTTTCGGCACGGATCATTCCTCCTCGGCGCATTGGGCCTACGTCTGGGGAATCAAGGGCCGCTACGACGAACTGCAGAACGATAAGCCTGCCGACCTCGATGACCTGAACGACTACAGCCGCCATTTATATCGTCAGGAGGTTGCAGGATTGGTGGAGCGCTTGAACGCGTTCCTGAAACCCGGCGAGAAAAAGTTCTATACGCCCGACATCCACTTCAACCGCAACATCGGACGATGGGCAGGGAAGAAGCACCACTGCGAGACGGGCGAGCCGTTGGATGACCGCTGCTACGAGCAGCACTGCGAGGAGAATCTGCCCGGCGCGAAGGATAAAGAATTGCTGCTCGACATCATCCGCAATGAAAAGAAGTGGATCAAAGAGAAAGTGGGCGCGCGCGATCCGCTGTCGACCATTGGCGAGCCCCGGAAGTCGGCGATTAATATTTAGCTCGTGTAGGGCGGACACTCTTGTCCGCCCGCACTAACCCCATCACGGAGGCACGGAATCGAAGAAAAAAACAGGAACGGATTTTCCGCCGTCCACTCTGTTCCTCTGGACCCCCCTGTGATAAAGAACTACTGCCGAAGATGACCACGGCCGCCACAATTCGAGTCGAAGTGAATGTCACGGTGCCCATTGCCCGGGTCACGCTGGTGAACCCGCCTCTCAACGTCATCGACCTGCGAATGACGCGCGAACTTTACCAGGCTCTCACGGACATGGAAGCCCGCTCCGACATTTCCGCCATTCTCTTCGAAGGCGACTCTGCCAACTTCTCCGCCGGTGTGGATATCAAAGCGCACCTCCCCGACAAGATTCATGAGATGCTCAGGAGTTTTCACGCGGTGATTCGCGCGATCGTGACCTCGCGCAAAGTTACGATCGCCGTCGTCCGCGGCGCTTGCCTGGGCGGAGGCGCGGAACTGGCCGCCGTCTGCGATATGGTTTACACGGCGCGCGATGCCACGTGGGGATTCCCTGAAATCAAGCTGGGATGCTATCCGCCGGTCGCGGCTGTGATACTGGCCACGCTGATCGGTCAGAAGCGCGCCGCAGAACTGATCCTCACCGGCCGCCAATTTTCGGGAGACGAAGCCGCAGCGATGGGCCTGGCGACTCGATCGATCGCAACGGAAGAGCTCCAATCCGATGTCGAGCGCCCGCTTGCCGAACTCCGCGCATTAAGCCCAGTCGCGCTCGCCCATGCCAAGAAAGCCATCTACGCGTGGGATGCGATTCACTTTGATAAAGGGCTGGCTCGGGCGGAGAAGATCTATCTGGAGGAACTCGTCTCGACCGAAGACGCGCGCGAGGGTATCATTGCTTTCCTCGAAAAACGGCCGCCGAAATGGACAGGCAGATAGAAAACGCGAAGGTTAAAAGCGGGCCGAAGCAACCCTACAGTTCCGGCCACCTGATGTGCCGCACGCCTTTGTGGGGCGTGGCCGGCTTCCTCGGTTGCGCCTACTTCACCTGGCTTTCTTTCAGCCACGTCACGCGTCACGAGTATGACTGGCCGCACGACTGGTGGACTGCCGCGACCTACATTGTCTGGATTCTCTTGCTGGCCGCGTTGGCGCTCGACACGCGCTGTTTGCGCGAGCGCGTGTTTTTCGGCGGACTCGTTGTCAATTTTGTAGCCGGTTGTGGGCTGACGCTGTGGCACAACGTTCCCTCCGCAGAAGTGCGTACCGCTCGCATTGGTACCGGCGCGCTCTGGGCGCTGGCCGCCCTGGTGAGTCTGACCACGCTGGCAAGTGCGCCTGAGTTGCGAAAAAACAGCTGAGCGTATCCCAATTGTGGATTGCATTATGGACTTCGAGATTTCTCCCGGGCAGGTCAAGTCGCTGCAGAAAAACGGCGAAACATTTACACTGCTCGATGTTCGAGAGCCTTGGGAATACGAAGCCTCGCGCATCGAAGGGGCGAAGCATATTCCGATGGGCGACGTACCGACGCGTGCTCATCAGGAGCTCGATCCCGATGATCACATTGTGGTCCTGTGCCATCACGGGGTACGCTCGTTGACGGTCACCAACTGGCTGCGCCAGCAGGGATACGAAAAGGTTCAATCCATGCGCGGCGGGATCGACGGCTGGGCGCGGACAGTGGATCCGAAGGTGCCGCTGTACTAGAAGCAGCGATGGAGCAATTAGCTTTTAGCGAAAACCAAAACCTTGATTACCGATTGCCACATCCACATCGAGCCGCTGGAACTTTTCAAACCGCACGCTCTTGCACTAATTAAAGGCGCGCGCGCAAATTTCGACGAGATCATTGAATATTGCCGTTCGCCGAAGGCCTTCCTGAAATATCTTGACGGTTGCGGGGTTGATCGGGCTGTGCTGATCAACTACGTCGCGCCGGAAGTGATGGGCTTGACGTCTGCCGTCAACCAATTCGTCGCCGACTACACGAAGCATGATCCGAAGCGCCTGATCTCCTGCGGCAGCCTGCATCCGCGGCACACTACCAACATCATGGCGGATGTCGAGCACATCCTGCGCCTTGGCCTGCGCATGATCAAGATCCACCCACCGCATCAATTGCTGTTTCCGAACGATTATTTGAATGGAGTGAAGGAACTCGAAATCATCTACCGGGCTGCCGAGGCCAACGGAATCCCGGTCATGTTTCACACCGGGACGTCGGTGTTTCCGGGAGCGCGCAACAAATACGGAGACCCGATCTACGTTGACGATGTCGCCGTCGATTTCCCGAAGCTCAAAATAATACTGGCGCACGGCGGCCGTCCGCTGTGGATGGATACAGCGTTTTTTCTCCTCCGCCGGCACGCGAATGTCTATCTGGAGATCAGCGGCATTCCGCCAAAGAGTTTGCTGACATATTTCCCGCGTCTTGCTGAGATTGCCCACAAGACGATGTTTGGCTCCGATTGGCCGAGCCCCGGCGTGGAAGACGTCAAACGAAATCTGGATGAGTTCAAGACTCTTTCCATCAGTGAAGAGATGCGCGAGCAGATATTGAGCAAGACGGCGGCCTCGATCTGGCCGGTATAAGAGCGCTCGCCAGCCACTAAACGGGCGTCTGATTTTCAGAATGAGTGCAAAAAAACTTGAACCGCAGGGAACACAGAGGAATCACGAAGGTCTTTTCCCTGTGTTCCTCCGTGTCCCCTGTGGTGAAGGTTTTGAGTTCTATTCTCCTGCCGCCTTGGCTGCCGCTCTCGTGCCGGTCAATTCGTTCGCCAGAGCATCGGCGCCGTAGATTTTGCGCAGCGCTTCGATGATGCCGCGCGAATCGACACTTACCGCCCGTGCCTGGCGATCGTCGTAGTAGAAGTTCAGAACCAGCGATTGGATATTGCCGTCGAAAATAATTCCGACTACTTCGCCCGCTTTGTTTACGGTGGGGCTGCCTGAGTTGCCGCCGATGATGTCGGCCGTAGAAACGTAATTCAGAGGCGTATCGAGCTTCAGTTCCGACTTCATCTTCGGCCAGCTGCCCGCCAGATTGTACGGAGGCTTGTTCGCGTGCTCCTCGGCATGTTGGTAAGCGCCGCCGAAGGTGGTGAAGTAGGGAATCTTCTTTCCATCCTCCGCGTAGCCTTTCACCGTGCCATAACTGAGGCGCAGAGTGAAGGTCGCATCCGGAGGCTGGGTGAATCCCGATTGGGCAAAGCGCGCCCGGGCGATGTTTGCGCCGTCGCGCCGTACCACCGCATCCACCTCGTCGTCATAGCGCTTGCGGAGCGCTCGGGCCTCGGCATCCACGCTGCGCATCAGGACGATCAGAGGATCCGGACTCGCATCCACCGCTGATTTTCCGCCTTCATAAAGTTGCTTGCGGACCGCCACATCTTCCAACTTTGTGCCGCTGATCAGGGCCTTGGCAGCGTCTTCGGGCGACTTGCCGCTCAGCGACGCTTTCACCACCGGATGGTCGGGTCCAAGCGCTTCCTGCATCTGGGCCAGCGCGAGAGCCAAAGTCGCAGTCTCAAGATTCTTGTAGACGGGCGCCGTGCTGAACAGCTCCTGCTCCAGCGAGGGCCGGGCAGAATCGCGATACTCGCGAAGACGGTCGCCGTTCGGTTTCGACTTTTCCTCTGCAACCCGCACCAAAGTCCGGGCGTATGCCGCCAGATCCGAACTGAACCCACGCATGCGCTCGACATAGGTAAGCGGCTCATAGATTTCGCGGTTCACCTTCGTAGCGTTCGAAATTTCTTCCCAGGGGTTGGGGTCGTTCGGGTGCTTATCCATGTAGGCTTTTTCCCGTTCGCGCTCCGCCGTGTTGATCTGCGAAAGCACGGACAGGTCCTTCAAACCTTCTTCCTCGCCGTTAATCGCCTTCTGTGAATTCTGCAACCCGAAGATTTCCTCTTGCGCGATGCGCGCGTTTTCCGCCGATTCCGCACTGAACTTCTCCAGCATGGCGATCCGCCGCTTGCAAAGGGCAAGGAACGAGGGATAAGCGGTGTTTTTCAGAAACTGCAATTGCGCCACAGTTTTGAGCCGATCTGTGCCTCCCGGGTGACCGGAAACGAAAATCAGATCGCCATCCTTGACTCCCGCTTTCGACCATTGCAGGTAGTGGTCGAGATGGACGGGCTTCTCGTTCTCATAGATACGGAAGAAGGTGATGTCGAGGTCATAGCGCGGAAATGTAAAGTTGTCTGGATCGCCGCCGAAAAAAGCCGCTTCAAATTCGGGAGCAAACACCAGGCGCACATCGGTGTACTTCTTGTATTTGTAGAGGTTGTAAACTTCGCCCGAGTAGAGCGAGACCACGTCGCAGCGCAGGCCAGTCGACGTCGTGCAATCTTTTTCGATGGCGCTCATGGCGGAGCGCTGTGCCTGGCCAGCGTCGGCCGTGGACATGGCTGCCGTGGCAGCGGCTTTCACCTTCGCGGTGACATCGTCGATGCCGACCAGGACGTTCAGTTCCAGGTCAGGGCACTTGGCTTCGTCGGCCTGGGTTTTGGCGTAAAAACCGGTCTTCATATAGTCAGCGCCGGAGGTGGCGAGTTTCCCGATGCAGTCGGCGCCCACGTGATGATTGGTAAATGCCAGGCCGTCGGCCGACACGAACGACCCAGAACCTCCATTATTAAACCGCACCGACGACAGCCGGAGATGGTCCAGCCATTCCTGCGACGGCAGAAAGCCGTATTGCTTCTGGACTCGATCTTTCGGGAAGGCGTTGTATAACCACATACCCTCGTCGGGCAGCGCCAGGGGCGTTGCGAGGGCAGTGATAAGGACAATGATGAAGCCGAAAATGAACAGTCTAATCTTCATGAATTTCTCCGCGTAGTGCTGGGAATTCCGCTAGAGGTCCACACATCCTCCAGCGACAAAGGGCGAACTAACGATTTTACGCCGCGCGCGCTTCTAGGCCAAGCATTCTAGGCCAAGCACGCTTGGAAACTGCCGGCGGTTTCGCGTATAAATGAGGGTTGCCCAGCGGCGGTTCTGCGCGTACGAGCAACCTAGATTGTTCCGCACTGTAAGCGAGGAGCCATGTCCAGCGTTACGAGCCTGCACGCCCCCAAAGGACTGGAAGGCGTTGTCGCTACCACATCCAGCATTTGCTACATCGACGGTGAGCAGGGAGTGCTCGCCTATCGCGGCTATGACATCCACGATCTCGCCGACCACTCCACCTTCGAAGAAGTCTGCTACCTGCTTTGGTTTGGGCGTTTGCCCAAGTCCGACGAACTGAGGTCTTTGAAGCAGCGCATGGCGGAAGAACGAAAATTGGATGCGTCCATCAATCATCTATTGCAGTTGGCGCCGAAGCATGCGTTGCCGATGGATGTACTACGCACGCTGGTCTCGGCGCTTTCTTTTTACGATCCCGAGTACAACCGCAACGATCACGACGCGAACGTTAACAAAGCGATTCGCCTGACTTCCCAGCTCGCCATGATCGTGGCCAACTACGACCGCATTCGAAAAGGGAAGCCGGTGGTGGAGCCGGATCGATCGCTCTCGCACGCGGCGAATTTCCTGCTCATGCTCAACGGCACCGTGCCCTCGAAGACTGCCGAACGCGCTCTTGACATCGCACTTATTCTGCACGCCGACCATGAGCTGAACGCTTCCACTTTCGCGGCCCGGGTTACCGCTGCAACCCTTTCCGATATGCATTCCGCGGTGACCTCCGCCATCGGTACGCTCAAGGGGTCGCTGCACGGCGGCGCCAACGAGGCTGTCTTCAAAATCCTAAAGGAAATCGACGCCAACGGCGCGGAGCCCGTCGAGTACGTCAAAGGATTGCTGGCGCAGAAGAAGAAAATCCCCGGCTTCGGACACCGCGTGTACCACACGGAAGATCCGCGAGCCACGCACCTGCGGCAGATGTCGCGCGACCTCGGTCATTCCAGCGGCGATCCCAAGTGGTTCGAATATTCGCAGAAGATCGAAGACTTTGTACGGGCCGACAAGAAGCTCAACGCCAATGTGGACTTCTATTCCGCTTCCACCTACCACACGCTCGGCATCGAGGTAGACCTGTTCACGCCCATCTTCGCGGTCTCTCGCGTCGGCGGCTGGACCGCACACGTCATCGAACAACTCGATGATAACCGGCTGATCCGGCCGCGGGCGGATTACATGGGCCCGGTGTATCCGCAAAAATACGTGGCGGTGGACAGGCGCGTGTGACGTCGCGGGCCGAAACGAAGCCGCCAGCTGATCTTCCACAGGTCCCGGCCTTCTCGGCCTCGGCTTCCGTGTGGTCGAGCGATCTGGCAATCCTCATCTATCTAGCGGTGGGAACCGTCATCGTCCATCTGCTGACTGGCGGACGCTATGGCTTTCATCGTGACGAACTGGCCACTCTTGACGATGCGCGTCACCTGGCATGGGGATACGTTGCCTACCCTCCGATCACACCCTTTTTCGCTCGCCTTGCGCTGACTCTGTTCGGAACGTCGCTGGTTGGCTTCCGATTCTTTGCAGCGTTAGCGCAGGCGATCGCAGTCGTTCTCGCCGGCTTGATGGCTTGTGATCTCGGCGGGGGCCGCGGCGCGCAACTTATCGCCGCGGCGGCAGCGGTTCCATTCTGCCTCGCCAGCGGCGCGCTGATGCAGTATGTCGCGTTCGACTATCTGTTCTGGGTGCTCGCCGCTTACTTTGTGCTTCGTCTGCTCAGGACCGAAGACCCGCGCTGGTGGCTCGCCATCGGCAGTACCATCGGTCTCGGCATGATGACGAAATACACCATGGGCTTTTTCGCCATCGGCATTGTCGTGGGTGTACTGCTGACGAAAACCCGCCGGCATCTGGCCAGCAAGTGGCTTTGGATTGGCGTTGCCTTGTCCGTGCTGGTTTTTCTGCCCAATCTGATTTGGCAAATCCAGCATCACTTCATCTCGCTCGATTTTCTGAAGCATATCCACGAGCGCGATGTTCGCATCGGCCGCACGCAAGGCTTCCTGCCCGACCAATTGAAGATCACGCTTCTCGCCCTTCCGCTCTGGCTCGCCGGACTCTACTTCTACCTGGTCTCGAAGGCAGGCAGCCGCTTTCGGATCTTGGGATGGATGTTCGTCGTCCCACTGGTTTTGTTTGTCATTGCCAAGGGGCGCGGATACTACATGGGCGCCGCGTATCCCATGCTCTATGCCGCGGGCGCTGTATGGGGCGAACAGCGTTTGCGCTCGCTCCGCCGAGCCTGGGCTGGCGGCGTACGGACTCTGGCATGGACGGCGCTCGCCGCGGACATGATCCTGGTCGCAGCAATAACGATCCCTCCGGTCCAAGTCAACTCAGCTCTTTGGAAGTTTGCCAGCAAGAACAATGGCGATCTCGTTGAAGAACTCGGCTGGCCAGAACTGGTGCAGGCTGTAGCCCAGATCCGAGACTCGCTCCCCGATCAGGACCGCGCCCACCTCGGCATCATGGCAGGCAACTACGGAGAAGCCGGAGCCATCAACCTCTACGGCCCGCGCTATGAACTGCCGCAGGCCATCAGCGGCATCAACTCATTTTGGCAGCGTGGATACGGCGATCCGCCACCGGAGACGCTGATTGTTCTCGGCATTTCTCGCGGTTTTCTCGAACGCAACTTCGCTTCCTGCCAACTCGCCGGGCATACGCCTAACCCCTACGGGATTAAGAACGAAGAAACCGGCGACCATCCTGACATCTATGTCTGCCGCGGTCTGCGCCAGACTTGGCCTGAGTTTTGGTCGGATTTTCAGTACTACGGGTAATGAGTGAGCTGCGGCTGTGTCGTTGGTGATATCGGGAGTAGAGTCGAGAACAGGCGCAGTGACTGTAGTCTCCCGGTGGATATTCGGCGT
>OBLT010001093.1_pt1 | contig 17408 bp, 8 predicted proteins | sample 1518721 | NCBI WGS metagenome assembly OBLT01 (sample SAMEA3539307, study PRJEB22396) | soil metagenome | biome: tundra; feature: field; material: soil | place: USA | collected 2010-05 | depth 0.15 m | reverse complement strand
ACCTGGCAAGTTGCCTTGGGGTCTGTCGACTATCGCGGCATCGCCTGGTATCGGCGGACCTTCGATGTTCCGATCGCTTGGCAGCATTCCGCGGTGCGAATCGAGTTTGAAGCTGTATTCCATACCGCCATGGTGTGGATCAATGGCAGGCTCGCCGGAGAACATGCCCGCAAGGGTTACACGGCTTTTACCTTCGACATCACGCAGTTCCTCCGCTGGGGCCAGCCCAATACGGTCGCGGTGCGTGTGGATAGTGCCTTCAACGATCACATGCTGCCGCGAGGACGTTCCAGCGATTGGGCCCACGATGGCGGAATCTTTCGTCCGGTCCAACTGCTGGTCACGCCGAAGACTTTTGTCGAGCGTATCGACGTTGAAGCGGTTCCCGATCTTGCCGCCGGCGAAGGGAAACTAACCATCACCGCATACGTTCGAAATACTGGTTCACGACCATGGAATGGACGGGCCTCGTTCCAGGTCTTCGATGAAGAGCCTGGACTTGCGGTCTTGAACAGTTCAGAAATTTCGGGTCTCTCAATCCAAGCGGGGGCGGTGCAGACGGTGCTCTTTCATGCGTCCCTGCCCCACGCCAAGCTCTGGCATTTTGACCACCCTAACCTTTATCGGATTGATTTCTCGATCACGGATGAGCGCGAATCACACCAGTTCTCGACGACGTTCGGAGTGCGAAAACTGAAAGTCAAGGACGGAAAATTCCACCTGAACGGAGAGCACGTCCGGCTGATGGGTGTGGAACGGATGGCGGGCAGCAACCCGGAATTTGGCATGGCGGAGCCAGAGGAGTGGATCAGGCACGACCATGCCGATATGAAACATCTGAATTGCATCTTCACGCGTGTCCATTGGCCGCAGGACAAGCGGGTGCTTGATTACTGCGATCGTCACGGCATTTTGATGCAGGCCGAGGTTCCGGCTTGGGGGTATGACACGTTTCAAGGCATGGGAGCGGGACCCGATGCCGACATCATGCAAAACGGTCTGGAACAGTTGCAGGAGATGGTCGCGCGCGACCGGAACCATCCTTCGGTTGTGGTCTGGGGTCTATGCAATGAAATCGCCGGCCAAAATCCTCCGGCCTATCAATTTGCCAAGCGCATGTTGGAGGAAGCGAAACAACTCGACCCGGGCCGGCTCTGCTCTTATGCTTCAAACTCGTTGGGCGAGACCCCCGAACGCGACGTGGCGGGGCTCATGGATTTCATCGAGACGAACGAGTACTTCGGGAGCTGGCAAGAAGGCCCTCCCGAGGCGGTGGCCAAGCATTTGGACGATCTCCACGCGGCATTTCCGGGCAAACCGGTGGTGATTTCAGAGTACGGATATTGCGCCTGCACCGAAGACCGTCCCGAAGGCGACGGGCGCCGGATTGACATCCTTCGATCCCACGATGCGGTCATCCGCTCCAGGGACTACGTCGGTGGCGCCATTTTCTTCTGCTACAACGACTACCGGACTCATGTGGGCGATCGCGGCGTCGGGGCACTGAAGCAGCGTGTTCATGGGGTCGTGGATATCTATGGTCGCCCGAAACCCTCCTACGAAGTCTTGCGGCTGGAATCGGGTCCGATTGAATCGTTGTCCGTTGAAAACCAGCTAAACGTTTTTCATCTCCTCGTTCGAACACGGCGCGATATGCCGATGTACACTCTCCGCGGATACAGGTTGCGCGGTGTCCTTTACGGTGAAGGTGATATCCCTGTAGAGCAACAGGAAGCAGAACTTCCGGAGACCGCCCCCGGTGGCGAGGTCAAGATTGAAATCAAGTTTGGCGAGTCGGGCGTGCCACTTCGAGTAAGATTTGACGTGTTTCGACCGTGTCGCTTTTCGGTGTTTTCTTTGGAGTGGGAACCGTAATGCGGAGAAGCATGCCGGTCCCCATTGGGCAAGAAACGAGCTGGACGATTGGCTCGCTTTTCCTGCTCAGTCACCTGCCGGCGTAATCGTGATGTTCCGAAAAGCGACGTGTCCATCTTCACTACCCTGCAGATAGATCGGGCCGGGTAGTCCTTCGTGACTATCCAAAGCGCCGCCTGTAATACCCGGAATTTCCTGCTTGTCAATAATGGTCTGACCGTTCTGCACGACAGTGACCACGCGGCCCACAAGTGTGATGTCGTAGGTCTGCCATTCTCCCGGCCGGCGCGGCTGTTCGGGCAACGGAGCCAGGAAGCCATACACACCTCCCGTGCGCATGGTCGGTCCTTCTGGCACGGGATCGTCTTCGATTTGAACTTCGTACCGACCGCGCAGATAAATACCGCTATTCGATTTCGGCGCGCAATTGAATTCGACATGTAACTTGAAGTTCTCGAACTTCGCATCGGTGATAAGTTCGGGGCCATGTCCGGGACTCACGAGCGTTCCGTTTTCGACCTTCCAGGTAGCGGTTGCATTCGGATCGCTCGGCCGCCACCCGCTCAGGTCCTTGCCGTTGAACAATGACGCCGGCTTCCCCCACTTTGGTTCGGCCTTTATCTTCAGGTCCGGCGCCCTCTCTCCCGTCCATTGCCACGGAGTCCCATCCTGCCCGCTCGTCGTCCCGCTCATTTTCTGCCCCGACAGTGTGCCGACAAACACCATGTCGTCTTTCCTGTCTTCTTCGTCCTTGGGAGAAACGAATGTTATTTGCCCATTTGAGAGCTCGATTTTCGGCAGCGGCCGCGCGTGTCCCCAACGGCTCACCAGAAGCGCTTTGAGCTGCCCACTTTCCTGAGTTATCTCCAGCCACGAGGGATATTCGCGACTCGGAGTCTTCAGGGTCAGATCCCAACGCCCCAGAAACGGCTGAGCCGACACGGTTGTTTCCGCGGAGTTGTTTTGTTCGGAATACACCTGCATAGAAAGCGCCAGTACTAACATGGTTAGCGCGACTGCGCTCCGCCGAAGATTCATATCGTTTCGACTCCTTTTCGCCGAGGTGACTTACCGCCAAATATTCCCACTAAGAACTGCGTGGCTCCTACGACTTGATACTTTGCGAAGTTGAATCCCAATACACCGGCTTTTTCCTGAAGTAGGATTCATTGGCCATGTGGCAGCCGAGAGCGGCGTTGTGCCCGAACACCGCATCCTGCAGCACCGGCTTCCGCGACCGGACGGCCTCGAAGAAATTCCAGAGGTGGGGACGCAAATCGTCATAATCGTTCCCCTTGAAGATCAAGCTCTCGGGAGCTGGTTCCTGCCCGGGTCTGGGATCGTGTTCCTCGTGCCACTGCGCGAGATAGGGTGTCTTGAGACGTGCAGGAAACGACCCCGAATAATAGCTCGGAGAGAGATCCACTCCGGGTTGCGGAGAATAGCTGAGCCCGAACTCGGAGAGTTCGATGACACCCTTGGAGCCCATAAAGCGAGTGACTTCGGTCGATTCGGTATCCAAGCTCAAGCGCATGTAGACCGGAACATTGGCGTACTCGAAGAGAACGGCATGCACATCTGGCATATTGCGTCCGTCCTTCCAGCGGTAAATACCCCCGAACGCCGAGACCCGTTTGGGAATCTCATTGATTCCGAGAACGGCTTGCATTCCGCTAATCAGATGCACGAGTAAGTCGCCCGCAACCCCGGTTCCGTATTCCTTCCAACAGCGCCAACGCGCAAAGGCAAGCGGATCGAAAGGCTTTTTCGGCGCGGTTCCGAGCCAGGTATCCCAATCCAGATTTTCGGGAGACAAGTCCGCCGGCGGCGGATATTCCCATGCGCCTGTGGGATCATTCCGTCCCAAGGTCGCTTCCACCAGGCTCAACGCGCCGATCGCACCCCGGTCGTAAAGCTCTTTCGCTTTGGCGCATAGGACTGAACTCGTCCGCTGCGCGCCCACCATGACGATCCGGTCCGACTTCTTTGCGGCTGCGACAAGAGCCAGGCCATCCGCTGGAGTATGGGAAAACGGCTTCTCGCAATACACATCCTTACCGGCGGCCACAGCGTCAACCACGACCTGCTTGTGCCAGTGGTCCGGCACCGCCACGATGATCGCGTCAATCTCTTTGTTGTCGAGCAGGTCCTTGTACCGGCGCGTCGTCGGAATCGGTTTGCCTGCCAGTTCCCGAGCCAGTTCGTGGCGGCCATCGTAAAGGTCGCAGGCGGCCGCGCACTCCACTCCCGGAAGCTGAATCGCTGTCGTGAGCAGGTTGCTGCCTTCCATTCCCACGCCGACGATTCCAAAACGAACGCGATCACTCGCGACCACCGGGGTAGTCGACGCAAACAGCGACTCGGAATTCAGGAGTATGACATTTGCGGCAAGCGTTGCGCCTGCCGCTCCGGCGGTTGTTTGTAAGAACTCACGGCGCGAGAACCGATACTTTTTCATCATGTGACCTCCCTGGGTACTGCTTGCAGCCCATCGCAGTTCGCAACCATGCTGGTCGGCGAGCTTTTATGAAACAAGTTTGTTGTTCACTAATACCTTCACGGAGTTTGCCACGTAATTTTACCTGTGAGCCCAATCCGCGCTGAGGAACTTCCGACATATACGTTGAAGTCCACGGCGTCCACCGTCCAGTCATGATTCTTGATGTTGTAGTAAGCGAAGGCCCTGCGATCGAGCGTGAGTGAAACACGCTGGGTTTCGCCCGCATTCAGTTGCACCTTCGTGAATCCCTTCAGTTCCTTCACGGGCCGGGGAACCATGGGATGCGGTTCGCCCACGTACACTTCGGCAACTTCGGCGCCGGCACGATGGCCGGTGTTCGTCACATCGAAGCTGACGGTAACGGGCTGATCTCCCGAAACGGCGGCCGGAGTCACTGAGAGGTTTTTGTAGGCAAACGTCGTATACGAAAGTCCGTAGCCGAACGGGAACTGCGGCTTGACGGCGGCCTTGTCGAAGTGGCGGTATCCGATAAACATACCCTCCGCATAAGCGGTTTTCTTGTCGCCTGCTTTGGGGTAGTAATTGTCATGCGCGGGATTGTCTTCCCAAGTGCGCTCAAACGTGACGGGCAGCTTGCCCGATGGACTGTATTCGCCGAAAAGCAATTGCGCCAGCGCCATGCCTTGCGCCTGGCCTGCATACCAGGTTTCGAAGAGCGCGGGAACATGACCGAGCCATGCATTCACGTCAACCGCGCCGCCGGAAGTGAGGACGACAATTGTGTTTTTGTTGGCAGCGGCAATCTGATTAATAAGTTCGTCCTGCACCGGGGGAAGCTGGAAGGTGCGGTCCGCACCCTCGCTCTCACTGTCGGGATCGAAGCCCGCCGCCAGCACCACTGCATCTGCCTTGGACGCTAGCGCTTTTGCCGTGGCATTCACAACCTTATCTGGACGCACGATGCCGAGTTTCACGCTCGGACCACCCCAGCTCCAATGCACGGAGTATTCAAAACGAATCTTGTGCGGCCCCGCCGCCAGCGGCAACCGTTCCTGGCTCACCTGCGCACGAGAGAGTTCCCAGGTGTCGATCACTAGTTTGTCGTCAACGTATAGTTTGTATCCGCCGCCTTCGCCGGGGCCTTGCACGAAGAAGAGGTATTCGCCAGCATCGCTGGGTGTGAAGTATCCCGACCAGCGCGCCGACACTTCGTTTTGATTGACGCCATCGCCAAGCGAGCGATCGGCGTTGATGTGTTGATCGGTACGATGAACCGAAGGCTCCCCACTTAGATTGATATTGTTGAACGCCTCAAGTTTGAGGCCCGGTTCTTTGCCCGCAGCGTCGATCGAGAAGGCCGTAGCATCGGCCATGTCGCCGAGAGATGGAATTCCGCGATCGTAATAAACGGTCGCTCCGCTGCCGAGGTAGTCCGCGATGCCTTCCAGATAGCTCACCGCGCCAAACGGACGCACGCCCGCGCTGCCTCCGCCAACTACCGGAGCGGGATAGGCATCCGGTCCGATGACAGCGATCGTTTTGATTTTCGCTTTGTCGAGTGGAAGAAGGTTGCCGTCGTTCTTGAGCAGCACCATGCCGGAGCGTGCGGCCTCAAGCGCGACCTCCCCACCCTTGGCGTTGTAGAGCGGCACGGACAAATCCGTCTGCTCGCGATCGAGCCAGCCGAAGCGAATGGCGGTGCGCAGGATGCGGCGGACTTTGTCGTCAATCGTAGCCTCGCTGACCTTGCCAGACTTCACGGCCGGGAGGAGGTTGGCGCGATTCATGAATTTCCCCGCCGGCATTTCGAGGTCGAGCCCGCCGTTGGCCGCAGCCACGCCGTCGTAGGTCGCGTCCCAGTCGGACATGACGATGCCCTCGAAGCCCCACTCTTTCTTCGCGACATCGTTGTTCAGATAACCGTTCTGGGTTGCGTGCTGGCCATTGATGAGGTTGTAGGAATCCATGATGGCGCCCACGTGCGCTTCTTTGACGGCAGCCTCAAACGTGGGTAGATAGATCTCGCGCATGGTACGCTCGTCAATAATGGAATCGGCATCGTGGCGCAGGAATTCTTGGTTGTTACCCATATAGTGCTTGATGGTCGCGCTCACCCCCTGACTCTGCATGCCTTTGATGTAGGCGACGGCCGTGCGCGAAGCGAGAAAGGGATCTTCGCCGTAATATTCAAAATTTCGTCCGCACAAGGGCGAGCGCGAAATGTTGACGCCCGGCCCCAGCATAAAGTGAACGCCGCGGGCGCGCGCGGCCTGGCCGACGACCGCGCCCATGCGCTCGGCGAGTTCCCGGTCCCAGGTGGCGGCCAGACCCAGGCCGCCGAAAGTCGTCGAAGGCCCGTAATTGCGGACACCAAAGGGCCCGTCGGCCATCTTCAGCGCGGGCAGTCCAATGTGCTTGATCTCGCGAATGTAGAACTCGTTGACGCCGCCGATGAGATCGATTTTTTCTTCGAGTGAGAGTTGTTTGAGCATGGCGTCCGCGCGCGCTTCGATGGCAGGAGTGGAGACGGAAGGCGCCTGGGCCCAGGCAAGGAAAGAAACGAGAAGAAGAAGGACGACAAATTTCAGCTTGCGTGCCATGGCCGACCTCAGCAGAAATTGTAGTTCACGCTGGAAAAAAGCCCGCGGCCGGAGCCGCGGGCGTCAGGGGACAGGAGCAAATTAGAAGTAGAACTTGGCGCCAAGCTGCACCACGCGAAACCCTCCAGGGCCAGTTCCGTAGGTAGTCGCTGGCGTTCCCCAGTTGGATGCCTTCGAGAAGGCGATCGATTGGCTAGGACTCCACTGTTCCGGGAAAGAATTCACATTGACGCCGTAATTCCTGCTGGCGAAGTTTGTGTGGTTGAACGCGTTGAACGCTTCGAGGCGGAGCTGAATGGAATACCGTTCACCCATGGGAATGTTCTTGAACAAAGACATATCCCAGGTCTGCATTCCAGGGTCGCGAAAAGTGTCCCGCGATCCGCGGATCTCAGTGCCGATCGGGGGAATAACGAAATTTCCACTCCTATCAAGCGTGTAATAAAAGGGGATCGCGCCCCACATATTCGAACCGTCAAGAGCTCCGGACTCGAACGACCAACCATTGCTTATGTCAACCGGTGTGCCTGTCGTGAGATTGGTCACGCCGCTTAACTGGTAGTTGTCAGTGATATAGGACAGCCACTTTGGACCACCAAAATGCTTGTTGATTCCGGGTATGTCGTAAACGTAGTTTGCCGCAAATACGTGGGTACGATCCCATCCCGCCGCACGGTAGTCGAGGGCACGCGGGCTGAAGGGATCCTGCATGTCCTGATCCGAGTTCGCTGTGGTTAGCGACTTCGACCAGGTGTAAACGGCGCCGAAGGTCAGGCCTTTGCTGAAGCGGCGCTGCAACGAGGCTTGCAGCGAGTTGTAGTTTGAGGTGCCGTCAAATTTCATGTAGGAAATCTGTCCGTACCCCTTGTAAGGAACCAGAAGGGCATTTGTGGACGCGGGATGCCCGTACGCATAAATTCCGCTGAACTCAAGACCAGCTGCCGAGTAAATCGGATTCAGGTTCGGCTCGACGGCGGGGACCACGCCACCGGCGTAATTAGCTGGGTCCTGGGCGGCCCTGGTAAACGCCGTGCCATAGGGGATCGCATTGATGTCGTGCGAGGTGACCAGATGGCGCGACAGCGTGCCGACGTAGGCAATATCGAGCGTCGTGCCGCGGGCGATCTCGTGCTGTATGCCGAAGCTGAAGCTGTAAACCGTCGGCACCTTGCCGCCCCGCTGCGCACCGACAACATTGCCCAGCACGCCGGCCGACGAGCCCTGCAGGGTTGGAAGGTCGGCAATCTGGCCCTGGCTTATCTGCGGTGACTGGACGATTGCGGGATTGTTAAAGACGGGGTTGAAGATCAGGTTCCCCTGGGTGCGGTCGTGCATCATACCCACCCCGCCGCGAAGCACCGTCTTGTGGTTGTTGAACAGGTCATAGGCAAAACCAAGGCGCGGTTCTGGCATGATGCCGCGGCTGTTCCATCCGCCCGTAGGGATGGTGTTGTTTTTGCTGTACGTCATGCCGTCGAGCGGGTCGCCGGAGCCGGGGACGATGCTGCCGCCGTCCGTGATCGTCACGGCCGTGGCTGGGTTGTACGTCGCCGGATCGAAGAGCGCGATCTGGTTGTTGGCGTCATACTGGGGCGGAATCCAAGCGAATCTCATGCCGTAATCGAGCGTCAGACGTGAGTTCACCTTCCACGTGTCCTGCACGTAGAATTCCAGTTGGTTGTACCGAAATTCGCCCAGCGGACGCGCGGTTGACTGTAGAAAGCCGGGATTGCCGTTGAATAATCCGAGCAGAGCGCTGGCATATGGATCACCGCACACACCTTCGCAGGACGAACTTCCCGTGGAACTGGACTGGAACTGAAATTGCCCGTTGATGTTGTTCCAGGCAATCTGGTCCTTGCGATTGCGCTGGTAGAACAAGCCAAACTTGAGCGTGTGGTTATGCCGTACCCAGCTCAGATTGTCGTTGACGTTGATGGTAGTGTTGGCCTGATGCCAGGGCATGGAGCCCAGATAGCTCCAGCCAAAGTTGGTGTTGTTCAAGCCGTTGAAGCCCAAATCCGGAATGGCTTGATCGGAGGGAACCGGAAAGAGCAGCGGCAGGGTGATGCCGTTCTTGCCGCGCGAGATGTTGCCGTTCGACCCGGTTACCAGCGACTTGGTGACACTGGGCCCAATCGAGAATTCGTTCAGCAGATTAGGCTTGATGGTGCTGAGGACGTTGACCGAGAGATTCCAGCCGGGGTGGTCCTGGATGCAGCCGCCGGGGAAATTGATGGCCGCCAAACAGTCCACCGCGCCTAGGCCGTTGGTCGAGAACGGCGCCACCTCGTGATCACTGTTATGGATCCAGCGCGCAAAGAGCCGATTGCTGGCGTTCAGTTGATAGTCCCCGCGTAGGATGTCTTCGCGGCGCGGGTCGGTGTACGAAAGTGCGGTCGAGTAGTTGTAGTTCAAGCCATTACTGCCAAATCCGGGAACGTTCGGCAGCGGATAAAGGCTCAGAATCTTGGAGATCTGAGTGAACACCGCCTGCTGGGCCGCCGGCAGCGTCGAGGGGTCGATCTTGTTGCCTGGGAACGGGTTGCCAGTCGTGGGGTCGTACACAACGATGGCCTGACCATTGCCGTCCACCGACTGGGAAAAGTCACCTTGACGCTCTAGTTTCGTGGGAGTGTAGAACTGCGTTGTTCCATTGATCGGAATCAACTGCCGATAGAATTCTTGACTCCAGAAAACAAAAAGCTTGTCTTTCTTGATCGGGCCCCCAAATTGGTAGCCGATGTAGTTATAGCGATACAGCCCTGGAGTGTTTGGATTGCTTCCAAGTAGCTCGTTTTGCTTGTTGAACCACTCATTGGCGTTCAACCCCTCATTACGATGGAAGAAACGGCCATTGCCATGCCATTGGTTGGTCCCAGCTTTCGTGGTGATGGCAATCTGGCCGCCGGCAGCCTTGCCGAACTCAGCCTGGTAGTTCGAGGTCAGTACTTTGACCTCCTCGATGGCGTCTGGATTGATAGTCACGTGGGTCCCACCGTTGTTCCCGGTGTCAACGTTGGAGGCGCCGTCAATAGTGAACTCATGCTGGTTGGAGCGCGTGCCATTGATGTTGAAGGAGTCGATTCCGCCCGTGCCGGAGGCGTGACCATCGACCATGCCAGATACGCCGGGGATGAGCTTCAGATAGTCCAACACATTGCGGCCGTTGAGAGCGACATCGTTGAGCTGTTTGCCGCTGATCAGGTCGGAGCGCTCGCCGGAATTCGATTGCAGCTGGATCTGGCCGACGTCGGCGGTGACGGTCACCGATTCGGCGGCCGCTCCGACCACGACTACGAGTTCGCCCGCGTTGAGTTTGTCGGCGGCGCTTAGGACAAAGCCCGATGATTCCAGCTTCTTGAAGCCCTCCGCCTCGACTGTGATGGTGTAGGTTCCCGGAAGCAGGTTGGGAGCGACGAAAGAGCCATCACCGCCGGTCACGACGGTTCGCGTGATTCCGTTGTCGGGGTTTGCGATGGTGACGGAGGCATCCTTGATCATGGCGCCAGTGGAATCCTTCACGGCACCGGAGATGGTGCCGGAGGTGACTTGCGCCAGCAGAGGCGCACAGGCGAGGCAGGCGATGGCGGCAGCGATCAGAGCAATTATGAAGCTGCGGCGGGCAACGCTGACAATAGGGTTCTGGGATGGACGCGACATGGGTTCCCTCCTGGGTAAAATGCTGTCGGCAAACGTGGGGCAGATCGATTATTCGCGAGACGTTCCACATTACGTCTGTGACGCCAATCACATCGCCCTTGAAAATAACCGCTTTAGTTAAGCACAAAAGCGGTTTAGTATTATCCGTCCGACATTAGGCATCTGGACCGTGCCCGGTGTCAAGAGGTTTCTGGGTGGAGGCAGAATTAATGAGGCAGAGTCTATGAAAAACTGGAAGCTGCTATTCTGGGACGCCCGATTTTGAACGCTCCCGCTTTGAACGCGGTTCGAAAAGCGGTTTTTAAGCAATATGACAAAAGCGCGCACCAACAACGGTTCAGGAACGACTCTGCCCGTAAAGCCTGTGAGTCTGCGGTCGCTAGCTGAGTATCTAGAGTTGTCGCCGGCCACGGTTTCAGTGGTGATTAATGACTCGCCGGCGGCCAAGGCGATTCCGAAGCATACCAAAGATCGAGTGCTGCAGGCGGCGCGGAAGCTGGAGTATCGTCCGAATTTCTTTGCCCGCTCGTTGAGCCTGAAGCGCGGATTCATGGTGGGCGTGCTGGTGCCCGAGATCAGCGAAGGCTATGCAGCGTCGATCATGCGCGGTATCGAAGACCAGCTGTTGAGTGAGGGCTACTTCTATTTTGTGGCAAGCCATCGCGGCCAGCGGGATTTGATTCAGGAGTATCCGCGCATGCTGATCGATCGCGCGGTCGAAGGCCTGATTCTCCTGAACACTCCGGTGGTACAGGCGCTGTCTGTGCCGGTGGTGGCAATCTCGGGACATCATCGATGGCCGGGCGTAACCAACATCGCGGTCGATAACAAGAAGGCGACCTTTGCCGCGCTCGAACATCTGGTCACGCTTGGCCACCGGCGCATCGCGTTCTTTAAAGGGCATCACGGCAGCTCGGATACGGAATATCGGTGGAAGGGAATTCTGCGAGCGGCAGCGCAACTTGGCATTGAAGTGCGTCCAGAGCTAACCATTCAATTGCAACGGGACGCGAAAAATCCTGGGCCTTCGCTTCCTGAAGAAGGCTATGCAACCGCGCAGGAGTTGCTGGCCGCCGGGAAGCGTTTTACCGCATTGTTTGCCTTCAACGATATTTCGGCAATCGGCGCGGTGCGTGCGTTTCGCGATGCGGGATTGCGCGTGCCGGAGGATGTTTCGGTGGTGGGCTTCGATGATATCCAGGCGGCGGCATATCTGACTCCACGACTCACCACGGTGCGGCAACCGCTGCGGCAGATGGGAGAGATGGCCGCCAAGCAGTTGTTGATGCGGATTTCCAATGGCCATGCCAAAGCGCCGCAGCTGATTTCGATGGCGCCTGAACTGGTCGTGCGCGAGTCGACGGGTCCGGCTCGCGTGTTGTAGACGGAGTAAAGCGTGGACCGTAGTCAGAGAACTTCAGGGCTTTGCCGATTCTTTTTTTGTGGCTTCCAACGGCTGGTAGACGCGCACGTAATCCACCAGCATGCTTTGCGGGAACACTGTGTTGGAGTCCGGGTTTCCGGGCCAGTCGCCACCCACCGCCAGATTAAGGATCAGAAAGAAGGGCTTGTCGAAAACCCACTTCCATCCGGGTTTGAGGTCGGCGCGCGTGCGGCGCACGTAGAGATCCTTATCAACGTAGAAGCTGATGGACTCGGGATCCCACTCGATGGCGAAGATGTGGAAGTCTTCGGCGAAGCGCTGCTTTGCGGGGAGTTTGTAGGGTGCCTCGATACCTGTGTCGCCGATGTATCCGGGTCCGTGAATCGAGCCGTGAATGATGCCGGGTTCCTTACCGATGTTCTCCATGATGTCGATCTCGCCGCATGCAGGCCAGCCGACCTTATCGATGTCGTCACCGAGCATCCAGAAGGCCGGCCACATCCCCTGACCGTAGGGAATTTTGATGCGGGCTTCAAAGCGGCCGTAGGTTTGGGAAAATTTGCCGAAGGTTTTGAGACGCGCCGAGGTGTAGTTTCGTTTGACTCCGTCTGGGCCAGTGTACTTTTCCGGCAGCGCCCTGATCACCAGATTGCCATCATGCACCGATGCGTTCTCGCTGCGATCGGTATAGTACTCAAGCTCCTGATTGCCCCAGCCGTCGCCGCCGGTTTCAACAACCCACTTGGTGCGATCAACGGAGGATCCGTCGGGACCGTTGAATTCGTCGCTCCAAACCAGCTTCCAACCGTTGCTGGTTGGGGGAGCCGCAGGGTTTTGAGAAAAGCAGGTTATTGCCCGGCTAATAACGATGAGCGCACACAGCGAGAGAAACCGTATCCGTGTCGTTTGCATAAAGAACTCCGGGTGCTAAGCGCGTTGCGGTAGAACGCGGCATTCATGAGTTGTGAGTTGGCACATTATTGCAAACAAACCAGGAGAATGCGATGTCGATGGAAAAAACGAGGCGGGAGTTTTTAAGATCTACTGCTGTGGGCTTAGCAGCCGTCGCCACGGCTCGCGCGTTGCCCGTCGCCGGCATCGACGCCCCAAGCCAAGCGGGAGAGATTGCTGCCTGGGTGACGAGCGGAAAAGGTCGCTTTGCCCCGACGAGTGGGCTTCGGTGGCAGACCGCGTCCGCCAAGCCTCCCGAGCAAGCGATTGTTCTCAATCCGGACAAGGAGTTTCAAACGATTCTCGGTTTCGGCGCGGCATTTACTGACGCTGCCTGCTACACCTTCAACCGGCTCTCGCCGTCGGTGCGCGAATCCCTGTTTCACGAACTGTTCCATCCATCGGAGATGGGGCTCAACGTTTGCCGCACGTGCATCGGATCGAGCGACTACTCGACCAAGGTATACAGCTACGACGAAGGAGAAGCCGATCCAGAATTAAAGCGCTTTTCGATTGAACAAGACCGCCAGTACACTCTGCCGATGTTGCGCGAGGCCCGAAAGGTGAATCCGGAGATTTTTCTTTTTTCGTCACCGTGGAGCCCGCCGGGCTGGATGAAGGCCGGAGGGTCGATGCTGGGCGGTTCGATGCGACGCCGGTACATGCCGGCCTACGCACATTACTTCCTGAAGTTTCTTCAGGCCTACGCTGAGGAAGGAGTTCCGATTCAGGCCGTCACACCACAAAACGAAGTGGACACCGACCAGGATGGACGGATGCCGGCATGCATTTGGCCGCAAGAGTACGAAATCGAGTTCGTACGCGACCACCTGGGGCCCTTGCTCGAAAAGCAGGGCCTCTCGACGAAGATCTGGATTCTCGATCACAACTACAATTTGTGGGGCCGCGCGGTGGCGGAACTCGATGACCCAGGCTTGCGGAAGTACTGCAATGCGATTGCCTGGCATGGCTACGTCGGAACTCCGGAGATGATGACCAAGGCGCATGAGGCTCATCCAGACGCGGAGATGTATTGGACCGAAGGAGGGCCGGACTACACGAGCCCCGACTATTTAACGGACTGGGCAAAGTGGGGAGAGACTTTTACCGCGGCTCTGCGCAACTGGTGCGGGGCGGTTACCGGGTGGAATCTGGCGCTGGACGAGCTCGGCCGGCCGAACATTGGGCCCTTTCCTTGTGGCGGTCTGGTGACGATTCACTCCCAGACTCGGGAAATCACGCGCAGCGGACAATACTGGGCGTTCGCGCATTTTTCCCGCGTCATTCGCCGGGGCGCACGCCGCTTCGATTCCGAGAGTACGCTGACTGGGATCAGCCATGTGGCCTTCGTAAATCCGGATGGAACACGGGTGTTGGTGGTGATCAACCCCGGACCCGCGCAAACGGCAACGGTGCAAATCGGAGCGATGAAGGCGGACATTGCTCTGGACAAGGATTCCGTGACCACATGGGTGTGGTCGAAAGCAGGGTGAGTTTGGCGAATTCCATGTCAGGTGTTCAGTTCCAGCCCGCAATCGCCGGGACGCAGCTGATTTGCTTTCTGGCTCTCAGTCTTGTGGCGTGCGGGGGTGGCGGGAACCAGTCGGTGCCGTTTAACCCGAAAGGTCCGAATGCGCAAGTTGTCGTGACCACGGGTGACCAGGCCATGCTGCTCCAGCCTCGACCAACGGTGACGTTCGGGACGGGCGGGAGCCAGAACTCGCAAGTCATCACCGTGAATGAGGCCACGCAATACCAGACGATCGACGGCTTCGGCGCTTCGCTCACCGACTCCTCTGCCTGGGTGATCTGGAACGATCTGAATTCTTCGCAGCAATCCGCGCTGATGCAGAAGCTGTTCAGCCCGACGACGGGGATCGGCCTGAGTTTCCTTCGCCAACCGATGGGGGCCACCGATTTCGCGGTAAACGGCAACTACAGTTATGACGATGTTCCAGCTGGGCAAACCGACCCGCAACTCGTCGATTTCTCCATTGCGCATGACACGACTTACATCATTCCCTTGTTGCAGCAAGCGCTCGCGATCAACTCCGCCGCTAAAGTGGTGGCGCTCCCGTGGAGTCCGCCAGCATGGATGAAGGTTAGCGGCACGATGAATGGCGGGAACGTGAACACAGTTTACTTTCCCAGCTTGTCACAGTATTTCGTCCTGTATCTGCAGGCGTATCAGCAGGCGGGAGTTCCGATTTACGCCATCTCGGTGCAGAACGAACCGCTGAATTCGACCAGTTCTTACCCGAGCGAGTATCTGGCTGCCAGCGACGAATCAGATTTCATTGCCAACTATCTTGGGCCGGCGCTGAACAATGCCGGCCTGGGCGCGGTGAAGATTCTCGCCTATGAGCATAACTGGGACAACACAGATTATCCGGAGTCCGTTCTCGCTAGCTCTGCTTTCCCCTATGTCGCAGGCAGTTCCTTTCACTGTTACAACGGCGATGTGAGCGCGCAATTGGCAGTGAAAACCGCCTACCCCGGCAAGGACATCTGGTTCACGGAATGTAGCGGCACGGTGGGGTCTAACTTCGCAGGTGATCTGGTGTGGAACTCAGAAAACCTGCTGATTGGCGCAACCCGCAACTGGGCGCGCAGCATTTCACTGTGGAACCTCGCCCTTGATCAGAACTCTGGACCAACAAATGGCGGCTGCTTGAATTGCCGAGGGGTGGTGACCGTGGACCCCCGCACGTCTCCAGCGACCATAACCTACAACGTTGAATATTACGTGCTCGGCCATTTGGCTAAGTTTGTCGTTCCGGGGGCCCACCGCATCGATTCCAACACGTTCAACGCCAACGGGATCGAGGACGTTGCATTTCAGAATCCCGATGGCTCTGTCGTCCTATTCGCGCTGAACTCGGGGAGTGCCCCAGAGACCTTCTCCGTGAGTTGGAAGGACTCCTACTTCAATTACACTCTGCCTGCCCAATCGGTTGCGACCTTCGAATGGAAGTAACCACGAATCTCGCATGGGCCTCCAGATCGCCGGGATCTGGACTCCGCGATCGGTGAATTACACTGGATGGCTTCCTTCTGGAAGCCCATCCCTCTTTTGAAAACTATGCGAACTCTGCTGATCGTCAGTGCGGCTCTTGTACTTGCATCTCTTGCCGTGGCACAAGCCCAGCACGGGCTCAACCTCATGCCCATGCCGTCCTTTGTCCAACCTGGAGTTGGGCAGCTGCCGGTTGATCGATCTTTCTCCGTTGCGATCACGGGTTTCAGGGATGCAACGCTGGAGCGCGGAGTACAGAGGTTTGTTGCCGAGCTTTCTCGCCAAACGGGAATGTCCCTCAAGCAGAAACCTGCCGACTCGACCAATCCGACTCTGCTGATCTGCGCCGGTCACGGCAGTGAGAGAGTGCAGAGACTCGGTGAGGATGAATCTTACGAGCTAGTGGTCAACGAGTCAGTTGCGAAGCTCACCGCACCCAGTCCTCTGGGCATCCTGCATGGCCTTCAGACCGTCCTTCAACTGGTGGAGACCACCGCAAACGGATTCGTCGTGCCGGTGGTGACGATTAAGGATCAGCCCCGGTTCGCCTGGCGCGGCCTGCTCATTGACGTTGGCCGCCACTTCATTCCGCTGGACGTGCTCAAACGCAACCTCGATGGAATGGCAGCGGTGAAGATGAATGTTCTGCACTGGCACCTGTATGACAACGAAGGTTTCCGCGTCGAGAGCAGGCGTTTCCCCAAGTTGCAGGAAGCTGGGTCCGACGGGCTGTATTACACGCAAGACGAGATTCGCGACTTCGTGGCCTACGCCCATGATCGCGGAATCCGTGTGGTCCCTGAGTTCGAAATGCCGGGCCACAGCCGTTCATTGTTTGCCGGATATCCGGAACTCGCCAGCGGGCGGGGTCCCTACAAGGTCGAACCCGGCGGCGTTGATGCCGTCATGGATCCAACGCGGGAGGAGACGTACAAGTTTATCGACAAGTTCATTGATGAGATGGCCAAGCTCTTCCCGGACGACTATTTTCATATTGGCGGAGACGAGGTCAACGGCCAGCAGTGGGACGCCAATCCGAAAATCCAGGCTTTCATCCATGCTCACGGGATGAAAAACAACCAGGATCTACAAGCTTACTTCAATCAACGCTTGCAGAAGATCTTGAACAAGCACCACAAGATCATGATGGGATGGGACGAGGTACTGCATCCTGATTTGCCGAAGACCGTCGTCGTGCAGTCCTGGCGTGGGCAACAGTCGTTGGCAACCGCGGCTCAGCAAGGCTACCGCAGCTTGCTCTCCTTCGGTTACTATCTCGACCTGATGTGGCCGGCTTCGCGGCACTATACCGAGGACCCGATGAGCGGCGCGGCGGCTTCGCTGAATCCAGAGGAGAAGAGCCGCATCCTTGGTGGCGAGGCTTGCATGTGGTCGGAGTGGGTTACTCCCGAGAACATCGATTCCAGAATCTGGCCGCGCAATGCTGCGATTGCTGAA
>OBLT010001092.1_pt1 | contig 17414 bp, 9 predicted proteins | sample 1518721 | NCBI WGS metagenome assembly OBLT01 (sample SAMEA3539307, study PRJEB22396) | soil metagenome | biome: tundra; feature: field; material: soil | place: USA | collected 2010-05 | depth 0.15 m | reverse complement strand
AGTGGTCGGTGTCGTCGTCGCGCGGCATCGAGACGACCCGGCGGGTGGCGTCGGCCAGGTCAGCGCGGAAGGACGGGTCAGCGGCGCTGCCGCCGGCCACCTCGACGGCGCGGCCGAACCCGCCGGTCTCGTCGAGCACGGCCAGGCAGCGACGGCTCTCCAGGACGATGCCGTTGACCAGCGCGCGGGCCAGGTGCTCCCGGCCGTGGCTGAGGTCAAGGCCGACGATGGCGCCGCTCAGCAGGGGGTCCCACAGGGCACCCTGCTCGCCGGGACTCAGGTAAGGAAGCAAGACCGGGGCGTGCGCGGGGTCGGTCCCGGCCGCCAGCGCGACCAGGCCGGCCGCGGTCAGGCCGCCGCCGAGCCAGCCGGCCAGCCAGGTGATCGCGCTGCCGGTGGCGAGCAGGTCCATCTCGACGCCCCACCGGCCGGGTTCGGCCATCGGCGTGACCAGGAACCGGTGGGCCGGGTCCAGGACCAGCCGGTCGCTGATGCCCAGGATGACGCTGCTGGTGCCGGCGATGTAGGCCACCTGGCCCGGCTCGCGGACGCCTAGCCCGAGCGCGCCGAGCACGGAGTCGGCCGCGCCCAGCACAACCGGGATCGGGGCGCAGCCCAGCCGGGCCGCCAGGTCGGCCCGCAGCGGGCGGCTGGTGGTGCACGGGCGCACGGCGGGCAGCCTCGGGACGCGGCCGGTCAGGGCTGCGGCTAGGCACGCGGTGTTCCAGGTGCCCGTTTCCAGCTCGTAGCAGCCGTAACCGGTGGCGGTGCTCGGATCGGTGGCCAGCTCACCGGTCAGCCAGCCGAACAGGTAGTCCTTGGCCGAGGCGATGGACGCGGTGACGGCCGCGCGGGCGGGATCGGCCCGGGCGATCCGGCCGAACATCGGCAGCAGGTAGCGGCCATCCACCCACTGGCCGGTCAGCCGGTACAGGCCGGCGGCGCCGCAGCGGTCGCGGAACTCATCACCCAGGTCGTCGGCCCGGCTGTCCTGCCAGGTGACGGCGGGACCGTTCGGCTGCCCGTCCGGGCCGAGGGTGACCAGAGCGGGAATCATGCCCGACAGGCCGATGGCACGCCAGCGGCCGGCCGGGGTTATCTCGGCGAGCTGGGCCACCGCCTGTTTCACCGCGCGCCGCCAGTCGCCGGTGTCCTGCTCGGCCGCTCCGGCGGCGGGCCGGCGGGTGGGGTAGGCCGCGCTGCCCCGGGCCAGGATCGCGCCCGAGGCGGCGAGCGCCACCGCCTTCAGCCCGGACGTGCCGAGGTCGAGCCCGATGTAGATATCCCCGGCGTTCGTGGTCAGGCCTCCTGACCCGGTCAAGGCTGACCCTCACCGTCCGCGCGCGACCACGGCGAAGGCCTCCTGCGCGGCGCTGAGCATGTCGTCGACGTCGTCGGCGGTGTGTACCAGCGACAGGAACAGGTTCTCGTACTGGCTGGGGTGGAACAAGACCCCGCGCAGCAGCATCTCCTGCCACCACCGGGTAAACAGCTCCTCGTGGGCGTAGCGCTGCGCGTCCCGCCAGTTCCTGATCGGCCGCTCGCTGAACCAGACCTGGAAGACCGTGCCGAGCCCTTCGACGATGACCGGCAGGCCCGCCTCGGCGGCCAGCTTGCGCAGCCCGCTCATCAGCGTTTCGCCCAGCTCGCGCTGCCGCTCGTACAGGCCAGGCTCGGCCAGCACATCCATCGTCGCGCTGACCGCGGCACACGCAATCGTGTTGGCGTTGTAGGTGCCCGAGTGCGAGTAGCGGCCCTCGGCGATCATCGACATCGCCCCGCGGGATCCGCCGATCGCCGCCACCGGGAACCCTCCGCCCAGCCCCTTGGCCATCGTGGTCAGGTCGGGCGTGACCCCGAAGTACTCCTGCGCGCCGCCACGCGCGAACCGGAATCCGGTGATGACCTCGTCGAAGATGAGCAGCGCCCCGTGCCGCCTGGTCTGCTCGCGGAGCAGCTCCAGATAGCCGGGCTCGGGCAGGATGCAGCCGGTGTTGAACACCGCGGGTTCGGTGATCACCGCGGCCACCTGGTCGCCGCGCTCCTGCATCACCGCCACGAAGCTCTCCGGGTCGTTCCAGGTCAGCACGATGAGCGTGGCGGCCAGCTCGGCCGGGACACCGGGGCCAGACGGGACCGGGCGGGGCATGCTGGCCGGGCCGGCCAGTTCCGGGTCCACGTGGTTGCTCCAGTAGACGGTGTCCTGCCAGCCGTGGTAATGCCCCTCGAAGCGAATGATCAGCCGGCGGCCTGTGTGCGCGCGGGCCAGCCGCACGGCCGTGCCGACGACCTCGCTGCCGGAGTTGGAGAACCGGACCAGGTCCACCCCGGGCACCGCCTCGGTGACCTTCCTGGCCGCCTCGATCTCCAGCTCGTACGGCAGGCCGAAACAGGTACCAAGCTCGGTGACGGCCTTCTCGACGGCCTGGGTCACCGCCGGGTGCCGGTGGCCCAGGATCATCGGGCCCAGGCCCAGCAGGTAGTCGACATACTCGTGCCCGTCGACGTCGCGCACCCGGGACCCGAGGCCTTCGGCCAGGAACGGCGGGTACGGCTTCCAGCCGAACTTGACGGTGCGCGCGCTGCTCCCGGCGCCGCCGGGAATGTAGCGGCTGGCCTCGGTGAAGAGCTCGCCGGAACGCGCTGTCCTGTGCCGGTACCGCTCGTCGAAGGTTGACTCGTCCACAGTGGTGGCTCCCGTTCGGTGTGGCTAGCAGTGTGGGGACGGGGCCACGTCCAGCGCCGGGTTCTGGTCGAAGAACCCGGCCGGCTTGAGCATGAACCCGGCCCGTTCGACCGGCATGACCGGCCAGTCCTCGGGCCTGGTGATGTGGTGGCTGCCGACGGTGTACCAGAGCACCACGTCGGTGTTCTCGATCGGGCGGTCGGCTTTCGTCCAGGCCGGGAGCCCGGCGCCGCCCGGGTGCTGGTTCGGGTAATCGCCCGCGGGGAACCGCTCATCGGGATGGAAGGGGGTGACCCACAGATGCTTGGTAGCGAACAGGGCACGCTGGGTCACCGGCGAGTCGGGGTGGCTGAACGACAGCACGCTGGGGCCGGGGACGAGCTTGTAGGCGGGCTCGTGGCCGAGCTGAGTCCGGTGGTTCGGGTTGGCCACCAGCCAGTACCGGCCGTGTACCGGGTCGATGACGCGCTGCGCTTCTGACTCCCGGCGCAGCGGCCGTTTCACCGGCCGGAACGCGTTGCCCAGCGGGTTCTCTGGCCCGAGCGGGACCGCCTCGGTCGCTACCTCGTAGACCGTGTTGGCCAGCCCGTCCACCGCCGTGTCCATCCGGACGGACAGGAAATGCTGATGGTGGGCGGCCAGGGTCTGCGGGGCGACCAGCGTGCCGAAGTCGCTGGTTTCCCCCGGCGGCAGAGCGCTGGTCAGGACGATGCCGGTCAGCTTGACCTCGAACTCGATGGTGCCGTCCTGATAGAAGTACCAGTAGAACGCGTACTCGTAGTTGTCCGCGGTGATAACGAACGAGACGACCAGGCGGCGGCTGCGGCGGGTCTCGGTGGTGCCCAGATCGGCGTCGAAGTGCTTCCACAGCAGGCCGGCGTCTTCCTCGTGCAGGCAGATGGCCTGGCTGATCGTGTACGGATCGCCGTTGCCGTCGGCCAGCTCGACGTCGAAGTAGCGGATCTCGCCGAGGCAGTCGCAGCCGAGCTCGAGTGAGTTGGTCAGCATCCCGATGCCGAACTCGCCGATGTCGAACGCGTTACGCCAGCCCTGGTAGGGCCGCGGGTCGGCGTAGGGGATGAACAGTTCGGCCACCGAGGCACGCCACAGGATCGGCCGGACCTCACCGGCGTCCTCGTATCCGACGGTGTGCAGGACCAGGCCCTCCCGGGCGTTGAAGCCCAGCCGGAGTCGCCAGCGCTGCCAGCGAACCTCCCAGCCGTTGACGTCGAAGCTCGGGCCCTCGGGCTGGATGATCTCCAGCGGCTTAAGGTCGGCTCGCAGCGGCCCGGCCCGATCGGCGGCATAGGCGCCGGAACCCGGCGGCAGCGGCACCGGGCCCGTATCCTCCACCCGCAGGACCGTCATGTCGTCCAGGTCCACGATGGCGTGCAGGCCATGGACCGGCTTGGCGTAGGGGTTGTCGTCCGGCCGCTCGCGGTAGAACAGCAGGGTCCACACCACCCGGCGGCCCGCCTCCTCCGCCGCGGTGAACGTGCCGATCCCCCAGGGCTCCACCCGCACGCGTGCAGGATCGGTGATGCCGCGGCGCTCAAGTCCGGCCTGGATCCGCGGGTCCTCCCTGGTCACGACCCCGCACCGGACGCATTCCGCCGAGGTGAAGGGCGCCCGCGCAGCAGCGACGGACCGCCAGGACGGGACGGAGCCGGCGGCGAGAGACACCACCGCCTCGTAGGTCAGGTGCTGCCGTGGTTCCAGCAGGACGACGAAGGCCTGCCGCGGCACCGCGGCGCCCGGGCCCGGGCCCGCTGGTTCAGGCGTAGCGAAGACCACCTGGTCCTTGGGCGGCTCGTGCAAGGTAACCGAGACGAACCGGGCCTCGGGGGTCACCGGCCGCTCTCGGCGCAGGATCTCGACCGCCAGCCTGATCTCGGCGGCGTCCAGGGGATCGAGCGGATGACGCGTTACCACTGGCATTCCTCCCGCGGGCCGGTGCCATCTCGGTCGGCGGCCCAGCTCAGCTTTATCATTTAGCTCACCTTTATCATGACGCGCTTTGACGTGCGCGCCGTCCGCAGTGGCGCAGTTTGGAAAGTTCATCACGGTTTCGGCCATTTTGCGGCATCCTTAGGGAGCGCGGCGGGGCGGGCCAGATCTGGTTGATAGCTTTTAGTAATTAACCAACCACGCCTAGTGGGGTAAAGAAGCTGGTCAAGTTACGATTCGCAGCAGACGTCAAATCTATTCAATGACAACAGAACAGTCCGCCCGCACAAGACGGCTTGTGCCGTATCCTGCCTTTGCCCACATATAGGGCAATTGCCGAGAGGAGAGCACGTGGAACGACCTACGGCCGCCCTAGCTGGGCTAACGCCTGCGCCAGCGGCCAAGCTGGAACCCGATGCGATCGGGACCACCCAGGACACGATCATCGGCATGGCCTCGTCCGCCCCGGCGGCGACAATGGCGGTGACGATGGCCGGGCTGGCCGCGGCGGCCGCCTACGGCGGCGGGCCGGTTATCCTGCTGTGCGGCGTCCCGATGCTCATCATCGCCAACTCCTACCGGCGGCTGAACCTGTGGAACGCCAACTGCGGCGCTTCCTTCGAGTGGGTCGGCCGCGCCATCAACCCGTACCTCGGCTTCATGACCGGCTGGCTGATGCTCGCGGGCTACATAGTCGGGACGATCTCCGTCGTGGTCGTCCTCTCACCAGCGGTGCTAGCCGTCTTCGGCGCCACCGCCACCAGCGCGTGGCCGAATATCGGGATCAGTACCATCCTCATCATCGTCATGCTGGTGATCGCGGTGGCCGGCATCCGAATAACCGCGCGCACCCAGGTCGCCATGGCGGTGTTTGAATACATCGTCCTCGTCGGCGTCTCGATCTGGGGGCTTGTGTTCGTCCTCAGCCACCATGCGGGCACGTTCCCGATCACCTCGAGCTGGTTCAGCCTGAGCGGCATCGGAGGGAAAGGCGACCTGACCGCGGGCCTGCTCATCGCGGTCTTCATGTACTCCGGCTGGGATGCCACCATTTACGTCAACGAGGAAGTCAAGCACCGGCGGGTCAACCCGGGCCGGGCCGCCGTCTTCGCGGTCGCGATCCTCGTCGTGCTGTACATCCTGCCGCAGATGGGCTTGCAGGGAGTGGCGTCTCCGGCCAATTTGCAGGCCAACGCCTCCTCGGCGCTGATCTACGTCACCCAGGTGATCGGCGGAAGCGCGTGGGCCAAGGTGATGGCCTTCGCGCTGGTCCTGTCGGTGATCGCGTCCACCGGCACGGGCATCGTGGCCAGTTCCCGGATCGCCTACGGGATGGCCAGCCATCGGGTGCTGCCGCCGGTCCTGGGCCAGATCAGCCGCCGTTTCAACACCCCCGCGATCGGCAGCATCATCATCGCCGTGATCCTCATCGCGGCCACCTGGGCGTACCTGCTCTCCACCTCGATCGCGAACGTCTTCACCGACGTGGTCTCGGTGACCGGCCTGCTGTTCGCCATCTTCTACGTGATGACCGCGCTCGCCGCGATCGTGTACTACCGGCGGCGCATCTTCAGCCGGGTCTGGGACTCTTTGCTCGTCGGCCTCCTTCCGCTCGGCTCCGCCGCGTTCCTGTCCTGGGTGGTCGTCAAGTCGCTGCAGAATGCACCTAACGCGTGGAGGTACGCGCTGGCCGGCATCGTGGTGGCCGGCCTGATCATGATGTTCATCGCGCGGTTCGTCTTTCGGTCGCAGTTCTTCCAGCTGCCACGGGAGAGCGCGTCGAAGAATCCCGACGAGCGCCGCTAGCCGGCCGACCTGTAATCAGCCGCTGGCCCTTCCTCGCAGTACGAGGAAGGGCCAGCGGCTTTTATCATGCTGGTGCTCGCCCAGCGACTGAAGTGGAGGTACCGGCCAGGACATGGTCATCGGCATGGCCAGGTCGGGCTGAAGGCGCCGTTCTTCCAGCTCCCGAGGGAGAGCGCGACCAAGGAAGCCTAAGGAGACGTCGAAATGACACGCCCGCCCACGTCAGGGCTCGTCTTCTCCAGCAGGACTTGCCGGTTCGCCGACCGCGGCCCGGGCTTCGCTGATGCCTCGCTGGAAGCCGGCCAGCCGGTCCCTGGCCGCAGCAGGCGACCGGTTCGGCACGACGGTTTCCGTGCTCGTGCTCGGGATGGCCCCGGGGACCAGGTTAGCGTTCGGCAGCCGCCTGGGGAGCCCCGCTGCTGTCGGGGCGCCCGCGGCGGGCGAATCGACTGTCTCCGCGGCATTCCAGCCTTCGTCTGCTGGTGACGACCAGCGGTTTGGGCCCGTGCCCGTGGCACTGAGGCCGGAAGAGCTGCCGGAAGAGCTGGCAGCCTCGCGACCGCCCCTGAACCAGTTCGATTCGACCGCGTCGAAGATGGGCAGCCTGCGCCTTTCCGAGGAATCTTCGGCGGGCGGTATGACCACCGCGGGCTCGGCGAAGCTCTTCTCCGGCCCCATAGGCGCCTCAGTCCCCACCGAAGCACCGGCGGCCTGCTGCGAAGGCTCGCCCCGCCACTGCGGGGCGCGGCCGGTCAACGGGCCAGGGCGCCGGCCCGTATCGGATGTCAGCCGCCGGCCGAGTGGCATGTCCCGGACATCGTCGCGCGGCGGCACGTACTCCGGCGGCACGTACTCCGGCGACCTCGGCACCGTCACCCTCTGCTCCGCGGCGACGAGGCCGGGATCGGCCGCCTGCTCATGCGAACGCGGCCTCGACCCGGCGTTACCGAGCCTGCCGGGCCGTACCGGCGGAGCCGCGCCCTGGTACGTGATGATCTCATCAGGTAGCCAGGTCAGCGCCGTGAGACCACCGAACTCCGCCTGCTGCAACCGGATCTTGATGCCATGCCGCGCCGCGAGCGTGGCGACCACGAACAAACCCAGCCACTTAGGGACGTTGATATCCGTGGCCGGCGGGTTTTCCAGCCGCCAGTTCGCGTACGCCAGCTCTTTCGGGGCCATTCCGACACCCCGGTCGGTGATGTCGACCAAGACGCCGCCACTGGCCAGCCGATGGCCGGAGATATCGACGGGCATGTCCCCCGCGGAGAACGACGTGGCGTTTTCGATCAGCTCGGCGAGCAGGTGCACCACGTCGTTGACGGCGGGTCCGGACACCGCGATGTCCGGCTGCGCATTCAGCGAGACACGCTCGTAGTCCTCGATCTCGGACGCCGCGGCCCTGATCACGCTCACCAGCGGAATCGGCTGGTTCCAGTCGCTGGGTACCTCGTGACCGGCCACCACGAGCAGGTTCTGCGAGTTGCGGTGCATACGGCTGGCGATGCGGCTCATCTTGTACAGGTTCGCCAGCCGCTCCCGGTCCTGCTCCCCCTGCTCAAGGTTCTCGATCAGGCGGATCTGGCGTTCCACCAGGGACTGGCTGCGGTGGGAAAGCTTCACGAACATGGCGTCGAGCCTGCCGCGGAGGGCGGCCTCGTTGGCCGCCAGCCGCAGCATTTCGCCGCGCATCTGATTGAAGGCGCGCGCGACCTCGCCTATCTCGTCCGCGGAATCCACGTCAATGGGTTCGATCTCGGGCGGCACGCCCTCGCCATTGTTCTCGCTGATGCGGCGGATGGCATCAGGCACCCGGACCTCGGCCACCTCCCGCGCCCCGGCCTGCAGCTTGCGGATCGGCCTGACGACGGACCTGGCTACGACCATCGTCAACCACAACGCCAGCACCAAGACGATGACCGCCACCAGGCCGGCCACGATCGCCAGCAAGATAGCCCGGTCACGTACTGAGCTGGTCGCCGAGTGGATCGACGTCCGTTGCGCAGCATCAGCCATGCGGACCACGCAGAAGGCAACGACGGCGACGGCGACGGCCGGGATGATGACGAGCAGTATCAGACGCGAGCGGACCGGCCAGTCTTTCAGCTCACGGCGCGATCGGCTGTGCCCGGCCGGCCCGCCGGTGCGTGCGTGCTGGTGGCCTACGGCTGGCTGACGGATATCGCCCGGCGGCCCGGCCAGGCTGGCCTCGTGCCCGGCGGCCGGTATCGGCGTCCCGGCGGATTCCCGGTGGAACGCTCCGGCGCCGCCGTCGCGAGCGTCTCCGCTCGCCCATGGGCTGGCGTCGTGCGCCCGCCCATCGTCGTGCCAGTACGCACTCTCGCTCTCGGTCCTGGAAAAGTCCCCGAAGACCAGGAAGGCGACGATGAGGACCAGGACCCCCGTCAAGATTCCGGGCAGCATGCTACTCACATCCAACCGGTGACTGGGCCATGCGCGCGATGCGGCGCATGGTGCGAGGCTGATGCTGCCCGGTCACTGTGGGACCGGGGCGCTCGGTCTCAATGACGACCGGGAGCCGATCCAGCCGCGGAACCGACATAGCAATCCCTTCCCAGCAGCCTGTCCTGGCCATACCGTCACATTGCCGCCCTAACTCTAATAGGTAATCAGCTGGCGCATGCTGGTTCTTATTTAGATAGGAAAATTCGTACTTTACGCGTTAGCTGCCTGAACGTGACGAAGCGCAGGATTTGTACGTAGAACTATAGTTATGTCCGTTTAGTCTAATTTAGCATGACTGACGTGCCGGCGGGCTCCGTAACGACCGCGCTGTCCGCGGTCCAGGGTTGCGGCTCCCCGGCTGACCCGACGAGGTCAGGCGCCGGCGATGTTGGCCAGGCTCTGCTGGACCGCGTGCGTCAGCGGGTCCCCGTAGGGCAGCACCCGCTCACAGCGTCCGCCGACATCGCGGAGCAGCGCCACCGCGTCGCCGACCCGGCCCACCGCGTAGTACAGGTGCCCCAGGTTCGCCAGCCGAGCCAGGGTGTCCACGTGGTCGGGGCCCAGGACCCGCTCTGAGTCCGCGCAGCACTGCTCGGACATCTGCATCGCGGACGGCATCTTGCCGGCGGCCTGGTAGGCGGCGGCAAGATCCGCGCTGGCCGAAATCGTATCCGGATGGCCGCGCCCGAGGACCTTCTCCCGCTCGGACAGCACCCGCTTGTACTGCGAGACGGCATCCTTGACCTTGCCTGCCGCCAGGTACGCCGCAGCCAGGCGGTCCCGGGTGGCCATGGTCTCGGGATCACGGGCGCCCTGGACCCGCTCGCGATCGGCCAGCGTCTGGCTCAGCAGCCGGATCGCCGCGGTGGTATCGGCCGCGGCCAGGTAAGCGGCGGCCAGCTCGTCGCTGATGTTAAGGGTGTCCGGGTGGCCGGGCCCGCGGAACTGCTCGCATTCGGTGACAGCACGGTGCAGGACGGCCACCGCGTCGGCGGGCTCCCCCGCCATGATCAGGGACCGGGCCAGGTTGACGCGGGCCGCGACGATGGCCGGGTGCCCGGGGGCGAGCTCACGGCCCCGCTCGGCCAGTACCCGCTGATACCAGGTCACGGCGTCGGCCGCGTATCCGCCGGCGAGGTACGCGGCGGCGAGCTGAGCGGCTACCACCAGGGTGTCAGGATGACCGGGGATCAGCTTGCTGTCGCAGCGAGCGGCGAGCTCTCGCCAGTGCTCGACGGCGGGCCCGACCATGCGGGCGCTGTCCAGGCTACGGCCGGCCCGCAGCATCAGCGGGTGGCATCCATCGGCCCACAGCACATCGGTGGCCGAGCCCTGCAAGCTAGCCGCGTTGACCCGCAGGCTTTCCGCCGTCCACGGCTGCGGTTCCTCGGCCGGCCACGCTTCGAGCAGCGCGCTCGCGGCCGCCCGGGCCGCGGGGTCCTGGACCTGGGCGGGCGCCGCCAGCCTGATCGCCCCCTGGAGCACCGAGCTCATCAGGATCGTCGGCGGCGATTCAGCCCGGTTGATGATGATCAGGCCGGCCCGCTCGATGGCGAGCAGCGCGTCCCAGGCGGGCTTCGGGTCGACCGCCGTCGAGAACGGAGTCACGGCTCCGCCTAGGTAGCCGGCCACGGCCGGCGTGCTGAAGATCGATCCCGGTATACCGTGACCGTCGAGGAGCGCGACGAAGACCAGCATCGACCGGACCGAATCACCCGGCAGCAGCGACTCCGCCTGCCCCAGGGACAGCGTCCAGGTCACCGCGGCCGCGGACGGTACCTCCCCGGCCGCGACCCCGATCTGCTGCCGCCTGCGGGCGAAGTAATCCCGGTAGTCCCGGCAGGCCAGGGTCGAATTTGCGACCACCGCGGACGCCTGGGCGAGCGCCAGCGGCTCACGGCCGAGAGCCTCGATGAGGTCAATGGCGCCGTGCCGCTGCGCCGGGTTCACGCTCAGCCGTTCGGTCAGGCAGTTCAGCGCCTCGCGGACGCTGAAGAACCCGACCGGCATGACCTGCGTGCCGCGGCGCCCGATGACCGCGGAGTGGGGGCTGGTGGCCAGGACCCGGCCGGCCGGGCCTTCCGGCCAGAGCCCGTCCAGGTCGACCGAATCGGGCAGGTCATCGAACACCACCAGCCACTGCTGGCTGGTGGCGCTCAGCCAGCTGACGAAGCGCGCCACGATCGACTCCGCGGTCCCGGTCGGCTCGATGCCGCTGGAAGCGACCGACGCCTCGACGAACCCGGACAGGACGGACGCCCGGCTGGTGGCGTTGACCCAGATCAAGATGTCGATGGCTGCCGATCGCCAGAGCGACTCCGCGATGATCACGGCGATCTGAGTCTTGCCGCAGGCCCCCAGCCAGTTCTGCGGGCCCTCGGCGAAGGCCGAGCCGGGCACAAGAGCCACGGACGCACCGGGCACGACCGCGTCCACGATGCCGCGGGCGGTATCGGGCCGGTCAGTAAATCCCTCGGCCAGCGGAGGCACATCGCCGACCCGGAACCGTCGAGTACCTGGCTCCGCTGGCATTCCTCCTGAGGGCACCACAGCCCGCTACCCCATCTATTCATCCGCGTCGAAAACGTTCTCGGAATACTCAATCAATAACATGCGGAGGTTCAGGCACGGGGAGCCTTATCCATATCGGGATCTTCACTAACACCCCATTATGCACGTGCACCAGGGTTTCGATACAGCTCTATCGGAGGTCCGGTGCACGTGCTACTAGGTTGAGTAGGGGCGCTACTGAGGGTAGGGGGCAGTCGTGATGGGGGTTGAACAGCGGGTGCTGATTGGTCCGGGGTTCCCCTGCTGTCGTAGTTAGCTTTCGTTCCTATTGTGGCAGCTGAACGCCAGAGTTACTGAAGTGACGGTCGGGACTACTGGGGGTCGGCCACCGACGCGAGCAGGACCGCGCGGGCCTGGGCGACGGCGGCCAGCATCGCACCGCGCAGCACGGGCTCGCCCGGAACCCCGGTCGGCACCACCCGGGGGCGGGCGGGAAAGATGCTGGCGACTCCGGCGGCCACCCGGTCTGCCAGGGCGGTGCCGCCGGCCTTGCCCACGTCACCGCCGAGCACGACCAGGCCAGGATCGAGCACGGCGCAGACGGAGGCGACTCCGACCGCGACCCGATGCGCGAGCTGGTCGAGGAAGCCGGCGCCGCGGGACCCGGACGACAGGGCGGCCTGGACCGCCTCGGCCGCCGTGGGCGCGGCCAATCCGTGTTCGGCGGCCAGCGTGCGCACCGCGCTGGCCCCGGCCAGGGCCTGGAACCCGCCGCTGGCCGGGTGCCTGATATCGGTGTGCAGCGGAGCCCCGTGCACCGGCAGGTAGCCGATCTCGCCCGCCGCTCCGGCCGTGCCCCGGTGCAGTTTCCCGCCCAAGATGGTGGCCAGGCCAAGGCCGCCGCCGAGCCAGACCAGGACGAAGTCGTCGGCGCCGACCGCGGCGCCTGCGGCGCGTTCGGCCATCGCGGCCAGGTTCACGTCGTTCTCGATAACCACCGGCTTGTGCCAGGCGCCCCTCAGCGCGTCGAGCGCTCCTTCGTGCCACGCGGGCAAGTTGACCGCCAGCCTGGGCTCACCCGTCCGCGGGTCGACCACGCCCGGGCTGCCGATCACCAGCGCGCTCAGCCGGCCCACCTCGACCCCCGCGCGGGCGCAGACCCGCTCGACGGTGCCCCGGACGATCTCGACCGGATCGTCCGCGCCGTTCGGATTGACGCTCACGTCGGCCACCCGACGGCCCGTGACGTCGGCCACCGCGGCGCTGACCATGTCGGACTCGACATAGAGCCCGGCGACGTAGGCGCTGGAAGGGACGACCGAATACAGCGCGGCGTTCGGGCCCCGGTTCCCGGCCTGCTCGCCCGCGATCATGACCAGGCCGCGTTCCTCCAGCCTGGTCAGCATCTGCGACACCGTGACCTTGGAGACTCCGGTGTACTCGCTGATCTGAGACCGGGTGAGCATCTCGCCGCCGAGCAGGAGGTCCAGCGCCGCCCGGTCGTTCAGCTCGCGCAGCAGGCTCGGCGTGCCCGGCCGGACCCGTGTTCCCCGCGTCTCCAGGTGAGCCTGTGTCTCCGGGTGAGCCTGTGTCTCCGGGTGCGGCCGTGGTTCAGGGTGAAGCTGCATCGCGTTCCCTTCGTCACGTCAACGGCCGTAAGGTCTCGATCCGGCAACGGGGTCTATCTTATAGGAAAGTTTCCGGTTAGTTTTTTTGTACGGCTATCCAACATTTCAGCACCCCCGAAGGAGTGCCAGCACAGTGGGACTCAGGAAAACACCAGCGGCACTCGCCGCACTCGGCGCGGCGGCGGCACTCGCGATCGCGGGATGCGGCTCAAGTGGCTCGTCATCGGCCGGGACGAACCCGGCGACCTCCGCGGCTCCCGCCCAGCTCACGGTGTGGCGGATGGGGGCATCGGTGCCGTCGGAGGTCACCTGGATGAACGGCGTGGTCACGCAGTTCCACCAGGATTACCCCGCTTACGCCAAGACCCAGGTCAAGGTCGTCTGGGTGCCGTGGACCAACGCCACCGCAGACTGGACCAACGCCCTGGCCAGCGGGAAGAACGCGCCGGACGTCACCGAGCTCGGCAACACGGAAACGCCGGCCGAGGCCTCGATCGGCGCGCTGGCCAACATCTCCAGCTTCGTGAACGCCTGGTCGGTCAAGTCTGACGTGGTATCCGGCATGCTCGCGAACGACACGCAGAACGGGAATGTCTACGGGGTTCCGTGGTTCGGCGGCGTGCGCGGCATCTGGTACCGCACCGACCAGTTCAAGGCGGCTGGCATCACCAGCCCGCCGGCCAGCTGGGCGCAGCTCGTCGCCGACGCACAGAAGCTGATGGCCAAGAACCCAGGCAGCTACGGCCTCGGAGCCCCGAGCAACGACACGGACGCCATCGCCAGCTTCATCTGGGGCGCCGGCGGCCAGATCGCCACCGAGAGCAACGGGAAGTGGACCGCCCAGCTGACCTCGCCCGCGGCCGAGGCCGGGATCAAGTTCTACGCCGACCTCTACCAGACCTACCACCTGTCCCCCGCCAAGTACGTCGGCCAGACCGAACTCGGCAACATCGGGGCGACGTCAGGCGGCGCCAACGAGGACTTCGCGCTCGGCAAGCTCGACCTGTACATCGACGGCCCGTGGGCTTCGGCCAACTTCCCGGCCAACGCGGTGGGCAAGTCGGACTGGGCCTCGTTCCCCATCCCGAGCCAGAACGGCCCGAACCCGGCGCCGGCCTTCGCGGGCGGTTCCGACCTGGGCATCTGGGCGACGAGCAAGTACAAGCCGGCCGCCTGGGACCTGGTCCAGGTCATGGACAGCACATCCAACGCCACCTCGTTCGCCAACCTGCAGGGCTTCTTCCCGCCCTACACCTCCGCGCTGACCGGCGGCGCCTACTCAAGCAGCCAGCTCATGTCCGGCTTCGCCAAGGCAGCCTCGAACACCCAGATCTCGCCGCTGAACGCCAAGAACTGGGCCACCGCGGACTCCACCGACTACGTCATCCCGACGATGATCAAGGCGCTGATGAACGGGGCCCCGTTTGCCGCGACCGTCAGCAAGGCCAGCACTCAGCTCCAGAACATCCTCAACACCGGCAGCGAGAGCTAGCCGGGTTGCTGTCCCCATAGTGAGAACCGTTCCGGGGGCCGCCGGCCAGTACACCGCGCGGGAGCGCGGCGCCGCGCTGATCCGCCGCCGTCACCTGGCGCCCTACCTCCTGCTGCTGCCCTCGGTGGTCGCGATCGGCGCGCTGGTGCTCTGGCCCGCCATCCAGATCGGGCTCTTCTCGTTCCAGAACTACGGGCTGCCCCAGGTGACGGGCGCCGCGGGCACCGACTGGATCGGCGCGGGCAACTACACCGCGACCTTGTCCGACCCAGAGTTCTGGCTGTCGCTGCGGATCAGCCTGATCTTCGCGGCGGTCGTGGTGCCGCTGACGCTGCTGACCGGGACCGGAGTCGGCTTGCTGCTGAACCGGCTCGGCCGCCGGATGGCGACGTTCGTGTCCGGCGCCGCGCTGCTGGCCTGGGCCACGCCCGCGGTGTCGGCCAGCGTCATCTTCGTCTGGCTGGCCGACCCGGACGGCGGCGTGGTGGACTGGACGCTGAGCCGGCTGCCGCACTGGCTGGGCGGCGGCGCGCACTGGGCCAGCTTCAGCTGGACCAACTCCGCGCTGCCCGCCTACACGCTGCTGACCGTGCTGGTGCTGTGGCAGGGCTTCCCGTTCATCGCGGTGTCCGTGCTGGCCGGGCTGAAGACGATACCCGCCGAGCTGCACGAGTCCGCCCGGGTCGACGGCGGCGGCCCGTGGCGGATCTTCTGGCGGGTCACCTACCCGCTGCTCAAGCCGATCTTCCTGGTGCTGCTGCTGCTCTCGGTCATCTGGGATTTCGGCGTGTTCACGCAGGTGTACATCGTCATCGGCGAGCTCGGCAACCGGGACGAGTACAACCTGGGCGTCTACGCCTACGACCGGGCCTTCGCACAGCCGCCCAGCTACGGCGCGGCGTCTGCGCTCGCGTTCATCCTCACGGTGGTCCTGCTCATCATCACCGTCGGCTACGTCCGGGCATCCGTCAGGCAAGGAGCGATCCGGTGACCAGCATGCAGTGGACCAGGGGCAGGTCGCGGCGGGTGCGCCGGGCCGGGCTGAACGGTCTCGGGCTGCTGGTCGCGCTGGTGACCCTGTTCCCGATCTTCTGGATGGTGTCCACGGCGTTCAAGCCCGCCACTGAGATCTACTCGCTGACCCCGCACCCGCTGCCCGCCCATCCAACGCTGGCGAACTTCCGCACGGTGATCGACGGCAGCGTCATCGGCGTGCCGTACTGGAACTTCTTGAAGAACAGCCTGTTCGTCACGCTGGTATCGGTCGCAGCCTCGATGCTGATCGCCATGCTGGCGGCGATCGCGCTGGCCAGGTTCCGGTTCAGGCTTCGCACCTCGTACCTGATCATGCTGCTGATCGTGCAGATGCTGCCGCAGCAGGCCCTGGTCATCGCGCTGTTCCTCGACTTCCGCCGGCTCAGCCTGCTGGACAGCCTGGTCGGCTTGATCGGCGTCTACACGGCGTTCGCGCTGCCGGTCACGATCTGGCTGCTGCGCAACTTCGTGGCGGCTGTGCCGCGCGAGATGGAGGAGGCCGCCGCCATCGACGGCGCGGGGCCGGTGCGGATCTTCTGGCGGATCATGCTGCCGCTGGTGGCCCCGGGGCTGGTGGCCACCAGCGTGTTCGCGTTCATCTTCGCCTGGAACGAGTTCGTGTTCGCGCTGACCTTCCTGGGCACCGACACGGTGAAGTACACGCTGCCCATCTACGTGCAGTACTTCTACGGACGCGGCTCGGTGGACTGGGGCGGCATCATGGCCGCGTCCACCCTGTTCACCGTGCCGGTCATGATCTTCTTCCTGATCGTCCAGCGCCGGATGGCGGGCGGCCTGGTGGCCGGGGCGGTGAAGGGGTGAGCCAGGACGAACCCGCGGACCCCGCGCTGGCCCGGCTGGCCGACGCCATCCTCATTCCCCCGTTCCCCGGGCTCTCGGCCCCGCGCTGGATCCTGACGGCGGTTGGCCGCGGACTGGCCGGCGTCACCCTGTTCGGCCAGAACATCTCGACGCCGGACCGGGTGAGCGCGCTGACGGCGAGCCTGCGCGTGGCCGCGGCCGGGGACGACCCGGTGATCGCGATCGACGAAGAAGGCGGCGACGTCACCCGGGTGGCGTACTCAGCCGGCAGCCCGTACCCAGGCAACGCCGCGCTCGGCGTGGTGGACGACACCTCGCTGACCGGGGCCGTGTACCAGGCGCTCGGCGCCGGCCTCGCTGCCCTCGGGATCAACGTCAACCTCGCGCCCTGCGCCGACGTGCTCGGCTCGGCGGACAGCCCGGCCGTCGGCACCCGCTCCTTCGGCGCGGACACCGACCTGGTGTCACGGCACACCGCGGCCGCGGTGGCCGGCCTGCAGGGCGCGGGGGTGGTGGCGTGCACCAAGCACTTTCCCGGCCACGGCCGGACCGGGACCGACACCCACGAGGCCATCGCGACCATCGAGGGCGGCCTGGAAGAACTGCGGCGGCGCGACCTGCCGCCCTTCGCGGCCGCGATCAAGGCCGGCACCATCGCCATCATGCCCAGCCACCTGCGGCTGCCCGAGCTCACCGGCGACCTGCCCGCCACGGTCTCCGGTGCCGCGCTCACCGGCTTGCTGCGCGGCGAACTCGGATTCACCGGCGTGGTCGTCTGCGACGCGCTGGAGATGCGGGCGACCAGGGACGCCTTCGGCATCCCCGGAGCGGCGGTGCTGGCCGTGGCGGCCGGCACCGACCTGCTCTGCCTGGGGCGGGACGGCGGCGAGGACCAGTACCTGGCTGTTCGCGCGGCCCTGGCCGGTGCCGTCCGCGACGGGACGCTCGCGGGCGCACGGCTGGAAGAGGCCGCCGACCGGGTAGCGCGCCTGCGCGGGGGCCTGGCGCGCACCCGGTCAGC
>OBLT010001091.1_pt1 | contig 17425 bp, 16 predicted proteins | sample 1518721 | NCBI WGS metagenome assembly OBLT01 (sample SAMEA3539307, study PRJEB22396) | soil metagenome | biome: tundra; feature: field; material: soil | place: USA | collected 2010-05 | depth 0.15 m | reverse complement strand
GGGACGCCGTCCCCGAGCGGCCCCGCACCGCGGCCCTGAGCCCGGTTCTGTAGCGAAACCGGCCCGGCCAGCGTCCAGCGCCGGGCCGGGCCGGGCCTGCGTGCCGGTTAGCCGCCGGCGGGCGACAGCCTCAGGTCGGCATGGCGTCCAGCCGCCGCAAAATGACCCCCTCGCGCAGCGCCCACGGGCAGATCTCCAGCTGCGGCAGGCCGAATAGGTCCATGGCCGCATCAGCCACGATGGCCCCCGCGGCGAGCTGCGGGGCGCGCCCATGGGACACACCGGGCAGCTGCGCCCGTTCATCGGCACTGGTCTGCGATAGCCGTTCAGCGAGCTTTGTGACATCGGCGTGGTGCAAGATGCGCTTCACATACGGGCCTTCGCTGGACGGCGCCGCTCCGGCGATCCTCGCTAGCTGCCTGAATGTCTTTGATGTCGCCACCGCGTGGTGCGGGGGCCCCTCGCGCATCACCGCCCCTGCGGTGGCCGCGATCTCGGCCCGGACATGCTTGCGCAGCTGCCGCGCCTCCTGGCGCGATGGCGGGTCGCCGGCCAGCCAGTCCCTTGTCAGGCGGCCGCCGCCGAGTGGCAGGGAGATCGCCACGTCGGGTTCCTCGTCGTAGCCGGACGCGATCTCCAGTGAGCCGCCGCCGATGTCCAGCATCAGCAGCCGCCCTGATGACCAGCCGAACCAGCGCCGGGCAGCCAGGAACGTCAGCCGGGACTCGTCACGGCCGGGGAGCACCTGGATGTGCACCTTAGTCTCCGCCTCGATCCGGGCGAGCACCTCGTCACCGTTGACCGCGTCCCGCACCGCGGAGGTGGCGAACGCCAGCAACTGCTGCACGCCCTTGTCCTCGGCGATCCGCAGCGCCTCGTCAACGAAGGCACGCAGCTGCGAAGTGCACTCACCGGATAGCCGGTTAGCGGGATCCAGATGATCCCCGAGGCGCAGCTCAGCCTTGTGCGAGAACGCCGGAAGCGGGCGCGCCCCGCGGTGCGCGTCGACCACTAGCAGGTGGACAGTGTTGGATCCGACGTCCAGGACACCCAGTCGCATACCCTGACGCTACTCAACCCGCGGGCAAAGAGCATGCATACGGCCGAGGGCCGGCGCCGCGCGTGCCTGCGAGCGGCGGTATGTTCGGGACTATCGGATGCCGCTTCACTCGCTGGAGGCCGGAATGACCGAGAGCTCGCGCGGCAGCGTCAAGATCGAACCGAGCCGTAAACGCGTCCGCGCTTACCTGAATGGCGAACTCGTCGCCGACACGATCAGGCCGTTCCTGGTCTGGGAATGGCCCTATTACCCCGCTTACTACGTGCCGGCCGCCGACGTGCGGGCTGAGCTGATCCCGGCTGGCCAGACCGAGCATTCGCCCAGCCGTGGCGACGCGGAGCTGCTGCATGTCAAGGTGGCCACCGCGACGGCGGACCTGGCGGCCCGCCGGTATCCCGAATCGCCACTGGAGGATCTTCGCGGCCTGGTGCGTCTTGAGTGGGATGCGATGAGCGAATGGTTCGAAGAAGACGAACCGGTCTACACCCATCCGCGCAGCCCGTATGCGCGGGTAGACATCCTGGCGAGTTCACGGCAGGTCCGGGTCGAGGCGGACGGTGTCACGCTCGCCGAATCGCGGCAGCCGCGAATACTGTTCGAGACCGGTCTGCCGCCGCGCTACTACATGCCGCTCACCGACCTCCGGATGGAGCTGCTCCGGCCATCGGCCACCCAGTCGCACTGCCCGTACAAGGGCACCGCCGGTTACTGGTCGGTGGATACCGGCAGCGGCGTGCACGCCGACATCGTCTGGATCTACCGCACCCCGCTGCCGGAGAGCCAGAAGATCGCCGGGCTCGCCTGCTTCTACGACGAGAAGGTGGACATGTTCATCGACGGCGCGGCGCAGGACAGGCCGCGCACGCATTTCAGCTGATCATCAGGCCGGGGCGCCGGCCCCTTGATCAGCGATGCGAGCCCTTGACGGGCCGCGGCGCGCCGAGATCTCGCGGGACGCCGCCTCAGCATCGCGCAGCACGCGAAGGAGGTTGCGGCTGGTGAGCTTGGCGCAGTCCGCCTCGGTCCAGCCGCGGGACAATAGCTCGCCGATCAGCGCCGGGTAGCACGAGACGTCCCCCAGGCCGTCCGGCAGCTGGTCGGTGCCGTCATAATCACCGCCGATGCCGACATGCTCGGCACCTGCGACCGCCCTGACATGGTCGATGTGGTCGGCCACATCCGCCAGCGCCGCCCGGGGGCGCGGATGGAGTGCGGCCCACTCATCGGTGAGCTGGAGACGGTCGGCGAAGTTGTTCGGGTCCAGGCCGCGGCGCTGCATCTCGGCGGCAAGCCCGGCCTCCCACTCCCGGCAGGCCGGCGAGACGAACGCGGGCACGAAGGTGACCATGCACACGCCGCCGTTGCCAGGTAGCCGGGCGAGAATGTCGTCGGGCACATTCCGCGGGTGATCGCAGAGCGCGCGGGCGCTGGAGTGGGAGAAGATCACCGGTGCCGCCGCCACGTCCAGCGCGCCCGCCATGGTGCCGGCCGATACATGGGACAGGTCGACGAGCATGCCGAGCCGCTGCATCTCCCCGACCACCTCGTGGCCGAAATCGGTCAGGCCGCCCACGGCGGGCTGATCGGTGGCTGAGTCCGCCCAGGGCACGTTCAGGTTGTGCGTGAGCGTCAGGTACCTAACCCCGAGGGCGTAGAGCACGCGGAGCGTGCCCAGCGAGCATCCGATGGAATGGCCGCCCTCAGCGCCCAGCAGTGAGGCGATCTTCCCGGCCGCCATGATCCGCTCGATGTCGGCGGCCGTCAGCGCCAGCTCCAGCGCGGCCGGATAGCTGCGGATTATCTCGTGGACCAGGTCGATCTGCTCCAGCGTGGTGGCGACCGCCGCGTCGCCCTGGAGTTCTGCCGGGACGTAGACGGACCAGAACTGGGCGCCCACGCCACCGCGGGCCAGCCTGGGCAGGTCGGTATGGGTAAACGTCACCTCTGCGGCGAGATCGGTGTCGCCCAGCTCGGGCGCGCCCGCCTCGCGCAGTGCCCAGGCAAGGTCGTTGTGACCGTCGACGACCGGGTAGCGGCTGAGCAATTCGCGGGCCATGCCGAGATTACCGGCAGCATCGATATCCGTCACGGCTCCAGCGTAGGAGCGCCGGACCCGGCGGAGGAACCCGCCGGGGGAACCCGCCGGGCGAGCCGCACCGCCCTACCGGCGGCGGGAAGACGCTCGTAGCCTTGCGTGCAGCCCGCGCCCGGCTTCTGGGGGCCGATCCGGCGGGCGGAGGGAGAACGCCATGACCTCCGGGCAGGCGGCCGGGCACCGGGTAGCCGGGCCGGCCGGCAGCCTGCGGCGCGGCCGGCTCGTGTGGATCCTGGGCTTGCTCAGCGCATTCGCCCCGCTGTCCATCGACATGTACCTGCCGGCCCTGCCGTCGCTGGCCCGCGGCTTGGAGACGTCCGCGTCGATCGCCCAGCTCAGCCTGACCGCCTGCCTGGCCGGGCTCGCCGTAGGCCAGCTGCTCGCGGGACCGCTCAGCGACGCCCTCGGGCGGCGGCGCCCGCTGCTGGCCGGAGTGGCGACCTACACCGCAGCGTCGCTGCTCTGCGTCGTCGCGCCGGACATCTGGGCGCTGCTGGCGCTCCGGCTCCTGCAGGGCCTCGCGGGCGCGGCGGCCATCGTCATCGCCCGCGCCATGGTCAGGGACCTCTACGAGGGCAACGAGCTGGCGCGGTTTTACGCGTTGCTGCTCATCGTCAACGGCGCGGCGCCGATCGCCGCCCCGATCATCGGCGGCCAGCTACTGCGGTTCACCTCGTGGCGTGGCGTGTTCGCCGTGCTCGCCGTGGTCGGCGCCGTGCTGCTCATCGTGGCCGCCGGGTGGCTGCCCGAGACCCTGCCCGCCGCCCGGCGGCACCGGGGCGGCGCCCGCGCGCTGCTGCGCGATGGCGGACGGCTCGTCACCGACCGGGAGTTCACCGGCTACGCGCTGGCCAGCGGCCTCGCCTTCGGCGCGATGTTCGCCTACATCTCCGGATCGCCGTTCGTGCTCCAGGCCAAGTTCGGCGTTTCACCGCAGTTGTTCAGCCTGATCTTCGCGATCAACGGGCTCGGCATCATCGGCGCCGGTCTGGCGTCCCGCCAGATGATCGGCCGCCGGTCCGCGCGCGACCTTCTCACCATCGGGCTCACCTGCTCAGCCGGAGGCGGACTCCTGCTGCTGGCCGCCGCGCTCCTGCGGATCGGCCTGCCGCTCATCCTGCCGGCCTTGTTCGCCATGGTGTCCAGCGTCGGATTCATCCTCCCGAACGCAACTGCCCTCGCGCTGGCCAGGTACGCTCGCCAGGCCGGCATCGCGGCCGCTGTCGTCGGCGTGGCACAGTTCGCGATCGGCGCGGCCGCAGCGCCGCTGGTCGGCATCGCGGGCTCGCACAACGACGTGCCGATGGCGGTCGTGATCAGTGTCCTTGGCGTCAGCGCGCGGCTCAGCCGGCCAAGGGTCAGGGCGCCACGGCCCGGCGAACCGGCGGATGCGGCCGGGAAACCTGGAACGGCCGGACCGGCGGATTCGGGCGGACCGCCAGGTGCGACGGCCAGCGCCTAGGATCGCCGCGGCGGACGATCCCCCCGGCCGGACGCAGGCAGCGGCTATTGCCCTGGCACCGGAAGACCGCGGAACGGCCGGCTCCTCGCCGGCAGCAGCTCGGGAGGTGCTGCGCTGTCGCCGGCGCTCCCGGACGTCCACCGGCCGGTGAAGCACAGCCAGAGCGTCGCGACGAGGGCGACGACTAGCGCGATGGGGGCGATCCAGCGGGCGATGATGTTCGCGGTACCGAAGAGCCAGCCCGGTTTCAGGTAAAGGAAGTACGTCACGCCGGGCAGCTCGGCGAGGGTTGCCGCCGCGAGGCGGACCACTGCGATCCAGTCCAGCCGGGTGGCAGGCATCAGGGCCAGCAGCGGGAAGATCATGGCATCGAACCAGGGACGCTGCTGCGGCGAGAAGAACAGCCAGGCGAGCGACAGCGCAAGTGCGGGCCGTACGCTTGCCAGTCCGGGCGGCCCGGCAGGCAGCCGCCAGAGCAAGATCACCGCCAGCACCAGGGATGCGACCAGCGCCACGTCATCCAGCGGGCCAGCCGTCTGGGGCAGGGGCCAGCCCACCACCCTGGTCAGCAGCTGCCAGGGCTCGTAAAGATCGCCACTGCTGGCCGCACGGCCAGCCACCGCGGAAATCGCTTTCGGTCCGGCCACCAGGTAGCTGGGCACCAGCACTGCGGCTGCCCCCGCACCGAGCGCCACAAGTGTCCACGGCGAGCGCCGCGCAGCCCAGGCGAGGCCCAGCCCGAACAAGGCAAACGGTGCCTTGATGGCGATAGCCGCCCCGATCAGTACTCCGGCCAGCAGCCCCCGGACCACATTGACGCGGCGTAGCGCGAGCACGGCGAAGAACCCCAGCGCAGCAGCCAGCCCGTCGATGTGGCCGCCGGCCATGACCGCGAACAGCATCAGCGGGTTTACCGACCAGAGCAGGTGGGCGCGGGTCCTGCGCGCCGGGTCCCCGCGGAACACCCAGCCCATAGCCATGGCCACCGCCAGGAACGCCAGCGCATTCCACGCCTTGAGCCAGAACACGGTGCGGGGCGCCGAGGAGCCGCTCAGTGCTGATGCCATCCACTCCGAAGCGGTGCCGAGCGGGCCGTAGACGGACGGATTGTTGTCCCACGGATGCGGCGCGATCTGGCCCACCGGATCCCCGGTGTGCTTGAGATTCAGCGGCGTCATGACGTACGGGCTGTGGCCGAGCGCCGCGATCCGCCCGTAGACGGCATAATCGAGCAGGTCTGTCGAGCCCACCGATGGCACGAGCATCAGCGCGACGACAGCGATCGCGGAACCGATGACCAGCGGCCGGGATGACGGCCGCCACCCCCACCTGACCGCTAGCAAGGCCGCCGCCAGGCCAGCGGTGCCGAGCAGAACCGCTGCCCAGATCTCCAGCGATGTCTCCGCAGGCGACGGATGCACCGCGAAGGAGTACGGTGGCCAGCCGGTTGAGTTGGGAAGCAGCGGGACTGCCGCCGACCGCCCCTGGAGGCCGACCACGGCCACCACCGCGACGCTCACCCCGATGGCGGTAAGCGCGCCCGTCGCCAGCCACCGGGCGTCCAGGGCGCGCTGCTGGTCGTCGGCGTCATGCTGCAGGAGCACTGAAATAAGCCTCTCGCGAGAACATCCGGCATCGCAGCTACCCGGACTTGAGCGGCGCTACCTGCACCGCACGAGGTCAACGGCCCGGGAATCCAGAAAGTGCCTGCCATCCGGAATCGTACCGGCGCGGCGGACGGTCCCGGCGACCTGGTTTATCGATACCGTCAGAATTCACCGCGCGGCCGTCTGGGTGCTGTTAGCAAAGCCAGCGGCGCTGCAACCGCGCCTGGTCGCGGTGACCCTGGCTGACCAGGCCGGGCGCGCGCTCGGTGCCGCTCAGGCCGTCGGCGAGGACGGCTGAGGTCCGGCAGGCAGCTCGGTCAGCAGGTCAGGCGCGGTCTCCATGCCTGCCCGCCAGACCGACCTAGAAACGATCTTGGTCGGGTCGGCGCGATGCCGGTAGCGGGCGGCGATGTCGGTGCACTCCTCGAGTAGTCCCTCCGACAGCGTGGTCGGCTCCAGGCCCAGGGCGAGGAACTGGTCATTGCGAACGCAGAGCTCGTTCTCGTCAGCTTCCCGCCGCGGGTTCGGCAGGTACGCGATGTCGACGCCCATCGCGTCGCCGACCAGCTTGGCCAGCTCGAGGACCCGGTGCGTCTCGGTGATCTGATTGAGTACCAGCGGCCTGGACCCTGCCCCGGGCGGATTGGCCAGCGCGATCTCGATGCACCGCACCGTGTCGCGGATGTGGATGAACGCGCGGGTCTGGCCGCCGCTTCCGTGCACAGTCAGCGGGTGCCCGATCGCTGCCTGCATAAGGAACCTGTTGAGCACGGTGCCATAGTCGCCGTCATAGTCGAACCGGTTGATGAGCCGTTCGTCGCGGCCCGTTTGCGGAGTTTGCGTGCCCCAGACGATGCCCTGGTGCAGATCCGTGATCCGCAGCTGGTCGTTTTTGGCATAGAACGAGAACATCAGCTGGTCGAGCGTTTTGGTCAGGTGATAGACCGATCCCGGGTTGGCGGGATGCAGGATCTCCCGTTCGAGCTCGCCATCCGGCGTGGGCACCTTCACGGTCAGGTAGCCCTCGGGTATCGGGGCGGTGCCCGACCAGCCGTAGCCGTAGACGCCCATCGTGCCGAGGTGCACAAGCGCGGCGTCAATGCCGGTGGCGACGAGCGCCGTCAGCAGATTGTGGGTCGCCCGGACGTTGTTGTCGACGGTATAGCGCTTGGTCTGCGCCGACCGCATCGAGTACGGGGCTGCGCGCTGCTCGGCGAAATGCACGATCGCCTCGGGCCTGAGCTCTTCCAGCACCGATACGAGGCGGTCGTATTCGGTGGCGAGATCAAGGTTGACGAAGCCGATGTCGCGGCCCGAGATGTCGCGCCAGACCCGGATCCGCTCCCCAATCGGGCGGATTGGCGTCAGCGACTCCACTTCGAGTTCGACGTCGATCTTCCGGCGGCTGAGATTGTCGACGATGGTGATGTCGTGGCCACGGTCGGACAAGTACAGCGTGGTCGGCCAGCCGCAAAATCCGTCACCGCCTAGAATCAGGACGCGCATTCCGACTCCCATCATCTTCGGCCATTGCAGCGAATCATCTTCGGCCATTGCAGCGAAGCCCGCGGCCGTTGCCGTGGGGCCGGGGCCAGCTGGATAGCACGGCCAGTCCTGGCGTCCCGTGCCGGGCAGTCTACCGGGACACGCCGCTACCTGACGTTGTTGCTGGTAGAAGCGCCCATGAAGCACCCTGTCTCTAGAGCCAGGCCGACCGGTGGCCGGCCGGCGCGGCGGCCCTGGCTCCGATTACCGCGGCCATCGCCGGCTCCGGGCTGCACGGGCATGGCTGCGTGCTGGCCGGATTGAGTGCGACCTTCTATCGTTTGGAGGTGACTGCACAGCAGGGCGAGCGCGAGCGGCGGACGTTCCCTGCTCTTGACCCTGAGCCGCCGCCTCGCCCATGGTGGCGGCGGCTGCTGGCGCCGGTGGCCGTGATCGTGATCGTCGGCGCGGTCGTCGCAGGGGTGGCGGCGGGGCTGTTCTCCTCGGGCAGGCCGGGTAAGGCGGCGGGGCAGCATGCCGCTGCGGCTTCCCCCGGCGGCCGAGTCGTGGCGCTGACGACCGCCGGCACGCTCACGCTGGCGGATCCGGACGGCAAGCACGTGACCACGGTGAGCGCGCTGGGAAACGTGGGCCAGTACGCCTCCCTGTCGCCGGACGACCGTTTCGCTTCGCTGGGCAACGGCCAGGTGGCCATCGTCAGGCGTGCTGCCGCGCTGGCTCCCTATGCCGCGAAAGTGGCGCTGAGCAGCGATAGCCTCGCAGCGTGGCCGGATGCCTTCGCCGATCACGCCCGGGATCTCGTCATGCTGGCGGCCTACGGATACTCGGAGTCGGCCGTCAACCCCGTCTCGGTGGACTCGGTCGCCACCGGGCGCCCGCTCTCGCTGGGCACCGGCGATGTAGTGGAAGGCGACCCGCAGGCCGCTGGAGCGTTCCTGTCGGTCGCGGCTCCGGCGGCGGCGTCGGCCACGGTGACGCAGGTCAACGCGGACTCCAGGATCGAGCTGCGCGATGCCGGGCGGCCCGCCGTGGTACTGGCCACGGCTTCGGCGCTGAACCGGGACGTCGGCCAGAGCGAGCAGCCTCCCGTGGGCCTCTCGGCGTACCCGGACCCGGCCGGCGACAAGGTAGCGGTGCTCGTCGCCCCTGCGTCGGGCAGCTCCCAGGTGGGCATGGTCGTGCTGAGCCGCGCGGGTCACGTCCTTTACACGGTCGCCAGCACTCTTGCCGTACAGGGCACACCTGCCTGGTCACCGTCCGGCAGGTCACTGGCGTATGTCTCCAGCGGCGGCCACGGCGGACTTGCGCTGAGAATCTGGCCGTCCGGCGGGCAGGCCACCAGCCGGCCGCTCCCCGCCACCGGCTACAGCTACGACTCGTGCCTCTGGTCACCGGATGGGGCATCAGTCCTGTGCGCCGCCGCCGCGGACTGGGAGATCACCCGTGCTGGGGGCGGTGCGCTGGCATCGGTGCACGGTACCGGCCGCCCCATCGGCTGGCTTCCATGACGCGCCGGTTCCTGGCGAAGCCGGGCGTCCTGATCCCGGCCGGTTACCGGCTCCGCTGCCCGCGGCCGGCGCTCCTACCTGACCGCGCTCAGCATGCTCTCGATCTGGCGGAGGCGGTCGGTGATCTCGGCCACATCCGCCTTGGTAGCGTTCTGCTCAGCTGCCTTGAGCGTCAGCACCAGCTGGCCGCCGGGCTCGAGGTCGCCGCGCGCGATCTGCGAGGCATCGTCCCCGTTCTCCAGGCGCACCGCGTGGTCGAGCTCGCTCCGGCGCAGGCCCAGGCGCCGCAGGGCCCGTTCGACCACGTGCCCGTCACTGATCACGGTCGTCGGCCGCCCGTCGAAGATGCGCGCGGCGGTGGAACTGACCGCGATGAGGCGGTTCACGGCTGTGTTGACCGTCACCAGGGTGATGGCGCCGACAATGCCGCCGATCAGCGAACTGTCGTTGCCGATGACCGCGTTTTGTACCACATTGGACAGCAGGAAGATGACGACGAAATCGAAGGTGTTCATGCTCGCCAGCCCTCGCTTGCCGGTGAGCCGGAAAAGCACGGCGATCAGTGCGTAGACGATCACCGTGCGCAGGATCTTTTCGGTCACCGAGATCTGCCCGACGAACATGGCATGCCACATGGCGGCCTCCGCAGCTGTTCGAACGAACCGAAGGTCCGTCATTGTCCGGGAACTGTAGCGGCCTCAGCTACCCGGGCGAAGCGGGCCTCTCACACGCGGAACGTAATCAGCCCTGGTTAGGGAGCCCGGCCGCGGGCAGTGGAGACAGGCGCGGGGACCAGCCCGCATAGGAAGGCGTGATGCACCATGACAACGCCCCCAGCAGGTGACCAGAACACCGGTTCTGGTATCCCGTCTCAGGGCCCGGCACCGGGCCAGATGCCCGCTCAGCACGTGGTGAAGCGCACCCGCATGGGCGGGGTGTGGGTCGCCTCGGCGCTCTTCGCTGTCGTGCTGCTGCTGCTGCTGATCTTCATCCTGGAGAACGGCCAGAAGGTGGACATCGGCTACTTCGGCGCGCACGGCCATCTGCCGCTCGGCGTCGCGCTGCTGCTCGCGGCGGTCCTCGGCGTACTGCTCGTGGTGATTCCAGGAACGGGGCGCATCGTGCAGCTGCGTATCCTGGCCCGGCGGCATCGCCGGATGGACGGCCGCCGTGCCGCGGCCGCGCCTCCTGCCGCGGCCGGCCAGCCCGTTGCGGGCCCCCAGGCAGCGCGGTCTGAGCAGCAAGCTCAGCCCATCCAGCAAGCTCAGCCCGCCCAGCCGGAGCCGGGTCAGCCGGCCTTTCCCGAGCAGCCTGTCCCGCCCACGCAGTACCGGCCCTGATCACAGGCGGCTATGCTCGCGGCATGCTGCCGGGCGCTATCCGCTGACATGACGGTCACTGCGGCGTCACCTGCCGGTCCCGCGCCAGCTGTCGCCCGGCCATGAAACGCGCCGCGGTCGTCGCCAACCCCACGAAGTATGACGACAAGGAGAAATTCCGGGATCTGGTCTGCACGGCCATGTCTGAGCACGGCTGGGACGAGCCGTTGTGGCTGGAGACGACGGTCGATGATCCAGGTACCGGGCAGGCGCGCGCAGCACTGGCGGCCGGGGTCGACCTGGTGCTGGCCAGCGGCGGCGACGGCACTGTGACGGCATGTGCGGCCGCCATCGCGGGCAGCGGCATTCCGCTCGGGCTCATCCCGTCCGGCACAGGAAACCTGCTGGCCCGCAACCTCGGGCTGCCGCTCGAACTCGACCAGGCACTGGTCGTAGCACTGGCCGGCGCCGACAGGCCGCTGGATGTGGGCCGCGCGAACGGCAAGGCATTCATCGTCATGGCAGGCCTTGGCTTCGACGCGAAAATGCTCGAGGGCGCCAGCGAGCCACTCAAGAGGCGCATGGGGCGGGCCGCATACGTCTTCTCCGCGCTGCACCATCTGCACGACCGGCCGATGCGGGTGACCCTGCGGGCCGATGGCCGGCCGCAGCTGCGGCGGCGGGCCAGCGCGGTGATCATCGGTAATGTCGGTTCACTGCAGGCGGGCTTCCCGCTGCTCCCGGACGCGGAACCAGGCGACGGCTTGCTGAACGCCGTCGTGCTGACGGCGCGGGGATGGAAGGCGTGGCTGGCCCTGGCCGCGCATCTGCTGCTGCGACGGCAGGCGACCAGCCGGGTGGCCCGCATCGCCTTCAGGGAGCTGCGTATCGACGTCGACCGCCCCCAGCACTGGCAGCTCGACGGCGATGTCATGGGCAGCACGCGGCAGCTGCTGATCACTGTTCAAGACGGCAAGCTGCTCATCCGCGTGCCGGCCGCCACCGCCTAGCCCTTGCAGCCCTCCTGATCAGCCGCGTGGCACGCATCCACAATCAGGAAGGCGGCCGCGGCGGCCGCGGCCAGGTACCGGGGCCGGCGCGGTGCGAAATACGCCGTACTGGCAAGCGCGCCCAGCAGCACGATGCGGGAGTCATCTCTCAGGACCGCGTTCTCCGGCTCCGGGAACGGCTCGACAAGCGCGCCAGCCGGCCCATGGACCGGGCTGGCCTGGATAGGCCAGACTGTCGCCATGAACCTGCTGATCGTGCACCAGCGGCTCTATGAGCGCTCCGGCGGCCGGATCGGCCACCGGCTGATCGGCGCCCCCTCAGCCCTGCTGCGCACGACCGGGCGGCGGAGCGGGCAAGTCCGGACATCCGCGCTCATCTACGCACGAGATGGTCGCGACTACCTTCTCGTGGCCTCCAATAACGGCTCCGACCGGCCGCCGGGCTACGACGGTTACCAGGCTAAGACCAGCCGGAAGATCCCGATCGTCAGGGTCACGCCGGCGGCTCGACCCTGACGCCCGCAACTGCCGACAGGACTGCCCGGCCGCGCGCGACGTCATCCAGCTGTCCGGTGCCTACGTCGGATCGCACCTGCATCATCGCCGCAAGCAGCGCAATGCGGCCGCCGCAGCGCCCGGCCGGACCGCGTCCAGCGCCGCCGTCTGAGGTTGGCAGCGGGGCGCCAGGGAAGACCAGGGCCATGGGCCTTCCGAGGCGCCCGCCGCAACCAGTCCAGCGCCGCCCGCTGGTGGTCACCGCAAGACAGGCTGTTGATTTCCTGAAAGGCGCGCCGGGTAACCGGGCACAGCTCCGCCGGGACCGGGCACCGAATCTTGCCGGGAGCGGCCACCGAGTTTGCCGGACCGGGCATCGAGACCTGCAGCAGGACGGGAGGACTGGCCAGGGTGCTTGACGGACTCGCCGGGTTCTGCGCCAAGGCGCTGGCCGAATGCGGCAGCGCATCGGTATCGGTCGCGGTCGCCCGCGGCGATGCCGTCGTCTGCGCGGCAGCTTTCGGCATGGTCGACATCGCCGACGGCCGGCCAGCCACCAGCGACACCGCCTACCTGCTCGCATCGGTCACCAAGCCCATCACGGCAACCGCCGTGTGCGCGGCGGCCGACGCGGGGCTGCTAGAACTGGACCAGCCCATCGAGACCTACCTCGGCGGCCTGCGTCTCACCCGGCCGCGCCACTACGGTGCCCCGACCGTGCGCCAGGTCCTGCAGCACCGTGGCGGCCTCGGGACCCACTACGACTTCCGGTACGCGGATTCGGCTGCCATCATGCCGGTGGCGCGCGAGGTCATGACACGATACGGAACGCTGTACCGCGAGCCCGGCACCCTATTCGAGTACTCCAACCTGGGATACGGGCTCCTCGACCTGGTCCTGCGCACGGTGAGCGGGCAGGAGCCAGCTGAGTTCGTCCGGGAGCGGGTCTTCGGCCCGCTCGGCCTGGCGAGCTGTCACATTGGCCCGTCATACGAGGGCCGCGCGGCTGAGGCGCTGCGCTACTCAGCTGACGGCCGCCGCTATCCGCTGGTTGACACCAGCCACCGGGGCGCCTCCCTCGGCTGGGCCACCGCGCCCGATCTGGCGATGTTCGGGCTGTCGCAGGCCGGCGGGCCCGGAGTCCTCGCGCGCGGAACTTCGGCGGTCATGCACACCGCGCTGCCGACCGATGATCACCGCCTCGGTTACGGGCTCGGCTGGTTCGTGTCCCGCGGGGACCGGCACACAATCGTCAGTCACAGCGGCAGCATGGGCGGAGCCGCCACCATGCTGATCGTCGTGCCCGACCAGCAGCTGTCGGTCTGCGTGCTCACCAACCAGACCGGCGTGGCCGCCCGCAGCGCCGTCGCCGGCCATGTGATGAGCGAGCTCGTGCCGGGATTCGCGCTCGCCGCGCTGCCTCCGGCTATCAGTGCCGAACGCGCCGTAAGGGCCGGGCCTGGGGCCTGGGCAGGACGCATCGATACCTACCTGGGTGCCGTGCCGCTGGCTGTTCGGATAACGCCCGACCTGCGCGCCGAGATCCGGCTCGATGGCGGAGCAGCGGTGCCGGCGCACTTCGTCGGCGGGTCGCCGCACTGGGACCTGCGCCTAGCCGCCCCGGTGCAGCTGCCCACGCCGGACGCACGCGTCGCCAGTCCGCTGCTCGGCCTGGAGCTCAGCGCCGATCAGGACGGCGGCCTCAACGGTGCCGCGCGAGCCTACTCCGACGGCGAGGGCGACGGCTGGCACGGCAATTTGCTCAGCCACTGGTGCGAGCTCAGGGCGGTGATGTGAGCTTCGCGCCGCGGTGTAATGGTCGCCATAACCGACGAGCAGCGGCCGCAACTCGGCGCCGTCCAGGAGGCGCTGTTCATCCCGGTGGTCATCGCGCCTGCCATTGACGGCGGGTGATCGCATACATGAGCCACTCGCGATCAAACTCGATGACCGAGCCGGTGAGCACCCAGCCGGCCCGGTCGAAGACGGTTCGCATGGCCAGGTTGGCCGGATCAGTCGGCGCTTCGACACGCTCAGCCGCCGCGTGCTCAAACAGCCAGTCCGTGAGCAGCACGACCGCCTCGCGTCCATAGCCCTTGCCGCGGGCGTGGCCCCGCAGGCCAATCCCCACCACGAACACCCCGGGATCCAGCGAGCGGCCAGGGGGCACGAACGTCTGGATACGCCCGATTGACTCACCGCCGAGGTCAACGCAAAGGTCGAGCCATCCGTTATGCATCTCCGCCGATCGCCGCAGCCGGGCCCGGAAGCTGGCCTCGTCGGGGGGAGTCGCGATGGCCATCGGATCGGATTCGACCATGGCCCGCCATTCCGCATCGATCTCGTCAGCCCGGATTGCCCTCAGCAGCAGGCGCGGTCCGCGGACCTGGACGTGCCCCGGCCGCCCCGGAGCGTGCTGGCCACCACGGATCTCCATCGCGCCAAGCCTAGTCACGGCTGGGCACGGGAACCACGGCTGCCGCAGCGGTGCCCCCCGCGCTACAGTTCTTCCGGCCTCTCTTCCGGCCTCGTTACCCGCGACTGAGGGTCGCCTAGTGAGCGGTCCCGCCACGCGGTGTCCGTGACCGGTACCCGCACCGCCGCGCCCCGCGTACGCGCAGGCTGGGGAGCTTGCCTGCGATGGCGGGCCCGTTGCGCGGAAGCCGGTGCGGCAGCCTCGTCCACGTCTATGCGCGTTGCCGCCAGGTAGGCGACGAAGCCGATGATCACGATGGTCAGGCCCAGGCTGACCGGCCCGCGGCCCATGTTGAGGCCGCTCAGGGGCCGTGGCACGCCCATCCAGTCCGCGAATGAGGCACCGAGCGGCCTAGTCACGATGTAGGCGAACCAGAACGCGACGATCGAGTTGAGCCCGAACCGCCAGTAGCCGACCGCCGGGACGGCGATCACCGCGGCGAACAGGATCCCCGAGGACAGGAAGCCCAGGTGCATGGTGTTCGCGGTCAGGTCACCCGCTGCGGTGCCGAGCGCGAATGTGGCCATCACGGTGGCCCAGTAGAACGCCTCCCGGCGCCTGGTGTAGATGCTGTGGATGGACAGCGTCATCTCGGACGCGTACCAGGTAACGAAGATCACGGCGAGCACGATCGCGAAGAACGCCGTGGAGACCACGTAGGGGATGTGCAGTTCGATGTGCAGCCCGTCAGCCGCCATGGTGCCGAAGACGGCGACCATCACGACGGCGGTCCAGTAGACCCAGGCCAGATAGCGGCGCACGCGGAACTGCAGCGCCAGCGAGACCACCAGGCCAGTGCCCCCCAGCGCCACCGCGATTACCGGCCCAAACCGGTGCGCAAGGTAGTCCGACGTCGCCTCGCCCATACCGGTGGTCAGCAGCTTGGTAATCCAGAAGAAGACCGTGACCTGCGGAACCTTGCTGGCCCCCCGCAAAGCCGCAGCCGGGGAGCTGTGCTGCCCGAGTTCACCTGCCGTCACGCTGGCAAGGATGCCACATCGATTGTGCGCGGGCGCCTCCAGTCCGCGCGGACGAGCCCGGCTCGGACCCCAGGACCAGCGGAGGCGTGCAAGTACATTCGTGCGGGCGATGCGGGTGAGCCGGCTGACCGCCGGCCTCGCAATTGCCGGCTCGGATCAGCGGGACAAGCGGTAATCGGCAATAGTTGCCGGGCAGCATGAGCGCGCCAGTCCAGCGTGCTGCCGGCGCTCTGCTGCCCGGACGAGCCGCCGAATCCCTTGGGGACCCGGTCGATGACCCGCCCGACGCGAAGGGAGCGGATGCCGTGGGCCTGGGCCCCTACGAGAATCGCATCCTTCCGCGGATCCTCGACGCCGCGTGCGGCGCGAAGACGCTCGAACCACTGCGACGCCGGGTCTGTGCAGGTCTTGCCGGGGACGTCGTCGAGATCGGCTTCGGCTCTGGACTCAACGTTCCGTTCTACCCGAGTGCTGTCACCCGGGTCGCCGCGGTCGAGCCTGCCGACGCGAGCTGGAAGCTAGCCCGCAAACGGCTTGTCGCGGCATCCGTCCCGGTGCAGCGGTCCGGCCTGGATGGCCAGTGGCTGCCCTTCGAGGACGGCAGCTACGACGCCGCCTTGTCGACCTGGACGCTGTGCACCATTCCCGACGTCGCCGCCGCCCTGCGGGAGCTGCGGAGGGTCCTCAAGCCCGGTGCGGCCCTGCACTTCGTTGAGCACGGGCTGGCCCCCGACGAGCGGATCCGCCGCTGGCAACGACGTCTCGACCCGGTGCAGCGGCGGCTAGCCGGCGGCTGCCACTTCACCCGGCCGATCGTCGACCTGCTGACGACCGCGGGCTTCACCATCAATGAGCTGGACGTCTTCTATGCGGAGGGGACCCCGAAGTTCGCAGGCGCCAGTTCCCTCGGCACCGCTGTCTCCCCTGACGGGACCGGACGGCAGCGGGCCGGCAGCACGCCGGATCGGCCTAACTCCGACGCCCACCAGCGTGCTGGTCTCCAGGGCATCGAAGGCCAGCGGCGGAAGCCCAGCAGCGCATGCGGGAGCTGATGCACGAACATGCCGAGCGCAAGTAGCCCGGCCGCCGTGGCAGCGGCTGTGCTCAGGCGCTTCCGACGACTATGCGCGTCAGGTGGTACAGACCGCGGTATCGATTCTGGCCGTCGCGCTCGGCCTTGGCGTGCTCAGTTGGCTGGGTGCCCTGGGCGCCCACTCGCGGCCTGGCGTCTGGTTCATCTTCGACGCCACGGATCTCGCTGCCGTGGCGGCCGCGCTGATATTCACCGTCGCGGTGCTTCGGTCGCAGGCACTGCGGCCGAAGCCGCGTATTGCCACCAGGACTTAAGCCCTGGCAAACCGCAAAAGTTCACGATCTCGGGCGCTCGGGCGGGGGAAGTTCTACCGGCGCGGCCAGTGACTGATGAAGCCCAGGTCTGTACAGCACACAAGTACAGCAACCCCCTGACAAGGACTGGCTGGCCCGGCCACCAGCAGGGCTGCGGGCTGTCGACCCGCGCCGCAGGTAGTTCGGGACGAAGAGTCGTGGCCCGTGCCACATACGTGCCACACACGGAGGGCTCCAACGGGCAACAGCGGTAAATCACGGCCACTCCCCCAGCCGGAGCTGCGCTTGCGCCCGCCCTGCTCACGCCAGGCCCGCGCCACCGACCTTCCAAGCTGGGGCTCCGGCGTGCGATCCGCGTGCACTAACGCACGGCATCCAGGGGACAGAAACGGGCTACAGCGGTCACTCGCAGCCACCGAACCCATCAGTCATAAGAATGCATCTGCCCAGGTCAGAGCGGTGAGAATTTGGTTGGTGGTCAGGGGCGGGGTCGAACCGCCGACCTTCCGCTAATGAGTGTTAGCGGGTTCGCCGTCCGGCAGACTCGTTAGCTGGTGGCC
>OBLT010001088.1_pt1 | contig 17448 bp, 17 predicted proteins | sample 1518721 | NCBI WGS metagenome assembly OBLT01 (sample SAMEA3539307, study PRJEB22396) | soil metagenome | biome: tundra; feature: field; material: soil | place: USA | collected 2010-05 | depth 0.15 m | reverse complement strand
CGTTTCTGGAACTCCTGGCGGCCGCCATTCTTTCCATCAATTTCAACTTCTTCGTGTTCCTGGCATTGTACCTGCTGTTCGCCATCGCGGCTCTCAGCTCGGGCGAGATCCGCCGGTCGATGCACAAGGCCGCCACGACCGCGCGCAATGGGCCCCGGCACTTTCACGCGCGGTTGGCGGCGCTTTCGATATTCGTCACCGTGGGGATATTGGCGCTCACCGGCGGGCTTTTTTTTCTACTGCCCCGCACCGCCGAGGCGGCGTTTTCGCGGCTCTCCTCACACCGCATCCACATTCCGGGTTTCTCCAACCAGGTGACGCTCGGCGATATCGGTGAAATCAAGAGCACGTCGCGGCCGGCCATGCATATTCGCCTGCTCGGCCGCGAAGTGGCCGGGGGGGTGAAATGGCGCGGCGGAACGCTCATCGATTTCGACGGAAGGCGCTGGTCGAACCCGAACCCGAATCCGGCACGCCAACCGATCCGCGTGAAGAACGGGCAAGCCGAGCTGGAACCGCCCGACAACCGGCCGCGTGGGATCAGCTACACGGTGGAATTCGACGAACTCGAAACCGACGCGCTCTTCTTCGCCGGCACACCGCAACGAATCTACATGCACGACGGCCTGCTGATCCCCTCTGACGGCGGGAATTACCGCCTGGGGCGTATTCCGCCCCAGGGTTTTCGTTACGAGGCGTACAGCCTGCTGGACGAGCCGCCCGAAACCGCGCCCATTCGCTTCCCTACCCCGATCCTCTCGCTGGCGGACCGGGAGCGGAATCTCCAATTGCCGCCGCTAGACCCGCGGCTCCCCAGGCTGGCGCACGAGATCGCGGCGGGAGCCGCTACCGACCTCGAACGGGTGCGCGCCCTGGAGCGCTACCTGCGTACCGAATTCGGCTATACGCTGCAATTGCCCAGCCGCGAAGTGGCCGATCCACTGGCGTATTTCCTGTTCACTCGCCGGAAGGGCCATTGCGAGTACTTCGCCTCCTCACTCGCAGTGATGCTGCGGAGCTTGGGCATCCCGGCCCGCCTGGCCACCGGCTTTCAGAGCGGCATTTACAATCCGATCTCCGATTTGTGGCTGGTACGCGCCTCCGACGCGCATAGCTGGGTGGAGGCGTGGATTCCCGGGCATGGCTGGGCCACCTTCGACCCCACGCCGCCCGACCCGAACTCGGCCGGATTCGCCTTCCTCACGAAACTCGGGTTGTACGTGGATGCCGCCGAGACCTTCTGGCAGCAGTGGGTAGTGGGCTACGACTCCGGCCAGCAACTCTCCCTGGTGGACCAACTCCAGCAAGGCGCGCGCCACCTGGGTATCCGTTGGTTCGATTCCATGAACGGGTTCGGATCGAATTGGGGAGACGCCAACGTAGTCCGGTGGGCCCGGCGCTTTGCCATCCGGATCGTGGTGGCGCTGCTGCTGGGAGTGTGGATCTGGCGGATGGGGCCTCCCCTCGTCCGCCTGCTGCGCATCCGTCACCGGGTGCAGCGGGTGCGGCGGGGAGAGGCCAGCGTGGCGGACGCGACGCTGCTCTACGAGCGCATGCTCCATCTCTTGAAGCGGCGCGGCTATCACAAGCCTGTCTGGTTCACGCCCGCGGAATTCGCCCGATCGCTTCCCCGCACCAGCTTGGGGACCGCGGTTTCGGAGTTTACCGTTACTTATAACGCGCTACGTTTCGGAGGCTGCATCGAAGCGGCCCCGCGCCTCTCGATTCTGTTGGATGAACTGGAGCGGCAGGAACGCCGGCCGTGAAACGTGGGGCAGGTCCTCGACCTGCCTGGTCAAAATCGGAGTGGGCAGGTTGGGTCCTCGGGTACGTGCCCGACGCCTTTTGCCGCGTCTGCCCGGGATTCCGGCTCGCGCGCAGACGCTTAGCGCGGCGCTTCGGACATCAGCGCCAGCAGGTTGCGGTCGGGATCGCGGAAGAACGTCATCCACAGGTCGTGGTCCGGCATGCGCGCAACCATGTGTGGTTCGCCTTCGAAACCCGCTCCACGGCCGCTTAGAGTCTCAAAAGCCTGTTGGATGTGGGGCACCTTGAAGTAGAGGATCGAGGAGTACGTTTCGGCGGGCCGCTCGGAAACGGAGAGCATCAGCCGCACCCCGGCACAGTCGAAGAATCCCATGTTGGGAACCTGAAACAGCAACTTCATCCCCAGGGTGTCCCGGTAGAACGCGATGGCGCGATCGATGTCCGTGACCGTGATCCCGATCTGCCCGATGGCGGAAAGTCCAAAGGGTGCGGCCGAGGCGGCGGCTTCCATACTCCTCCTTGAATGCGTCTATCATATCCGAAGCGCATCCACGTAGGGTAAGTCCTCGACCTTCCCGCCTGCCGGGGCGCCTGCCCGCATCCTGTCCTCGACGCCGGCTCAGTGGTGCGCCGCCACCCGGTTCAGGTGCCGTAGAAGCTGGAAGCAGGCTGCCGTGCGATCGGGGTCCGGGGCTTCGGTGGCCAGGGAATGGAGCACGCTCGCCAACGCTTCACGCCACTCTTCGTCGAAGGTGGAGCGCCTGGGCTCCACCCGGCGCCTATCTCTGGGAGCGCAGCTCGCGGTCCTTTGCTTGCAGCCTGGAATCCGCGTTGCCCGGGGTGACCTTTCCGGGCCGATGAAGGATGTCATATCCGCCTCCGATGGGCTTATCGGCCCGCGTTGCCGGTCTGTGAATTAAGGTTTTCGGCCAACCAGCCGATATAATTCTAGGAGTCCTTATGGTTCGCCTGACCCGGCTCAATCATTTGCCGGTCGTTCTGAATTCCGACCTGATTGAACACATTGAAGAAACGCCGGATACGGTGCTCACCCTCACTACCGGCCAGATCCTACGCGTACGCGAGACGGCCGATCAGGTGATCGAGCGCGTGGTGGAATTCCGCAGAAGGATTCACGGACCGGACGCACCGACGGGTGTGCTCCGCGAAAACAGCGTGACCCGAGACTGATATCAATGGCAGAAACTCCCGAACCCAAGAAAACTCCCGAACCCAAAAAAAAGAAGGCTCCCCAGGCAGGTCCGAAACGCGGCTCCCTCCGGCCGGACCTGGCCACTTTCGCCGGATTCGCCATGGCGATCGGCGGAATCGTGGGCGGGCTCCTGCTGGAAAAAGGGAGTATTCAGGACGTCGCGCAGGGCACCGCCGCCCTGATCGTGTTCGGAGGGACGCTGGGGGCTGTTTTGGTGACCACACCGCTACCCGTTTTCCAGCGCGCGGTGAAGCGCCTCGGAAGCGTGCTTTTTGAACAGGCCAATTCCACTACGGCGACGATCGAGTCCCTGATTCAGTACGCCACCAAGGCCCGCAAGAACGGCATCGTCAGCCTGGAGACGGAAGCCGCGACGATTGTCGATCCATTCCTGCGCAAATCGCTCAGCCTGGCGGTGGACGGCACGGATCTGCAGGAGATCCGCAAGATGATGGAGATCGATATCAACCTGAGCGAACAAACTTCCGAAGCCGAGGCGAAGGTGTGGGATGCGGCGGGCGGTTACGCGCCCACGGTGGGGATCATCGGCGCCGTCATGGGGTTGATCCAGGTAATGAAGCACCTGGAGGATATCAAGGAAGTGGGTCACGGCATCGCCGTGGCGTTCGTAGCCACAGTTTACGGAGTGGCCAGTTCCAACCTCTTCTTCCTGCCGGCGGCCAACAAGATGCGCGCCCGCATGCACAGCGCCTCGGTGCTGAAGGAAATGACGCTGGAAGGGGTGATGGGAATCGTGGAGGGACTGAACCCCACACTGATCCGAATGAAGCTCGCGGCGTTCGACACACATCCGGATAAGCCCAAGAAGGTTAAGGGCGTCAAGGTCGCCAAGGGTGCCAAGGGGGCGGAGCCGGCCTCCAAGGCCGGAGCGCCGGCGGGAGTATCGGGCGGAGCGTCCGCCGCGCCTGCCTCTGCGGGGACGTAGGACCAGGCCATGCGAAAAAGCAAAGCTCCGGCCCACGAAAACCACGAACGCTGGCTGGTATCCTACGCCGATTTCATTACCCTGCTGTTCGCATTCTTTGTGGTGATGTTCGCCTCCACCCAGGCCGACAAAAACAAGACCAGGGCTGTTTCTGAGTCGGTGCGGGAAGCCCTGGAGCACGGCCAGTTCAGCGCTGCGATCTCCACGGTGCTGGGTCGCGGCAGGCATGAGAACAGCAAGATGCCCGTGAATCCGGAGCGTGTCAAACAGTCGGAGAACCTGCCGCCTGTGGTGCCGCCGCCGTCGCCGCCGTCGTTGCACCCGGCCGACTTGAAGATGTCCCTCGCAACGCTGCAGGCCGGGCTCGATCGGGAACTGAAAGGCGGCAAGCTGCAACTCAAACTCGAAGCGCGGGGCCTGGTGATCAGCATGCGGGAAGCCGCCTTCTACAAATCCGGGGACGACGCGGTGGCGCCGGCCAGTTTCCCGATCATCGCCAAGATCGCCGCCGTGATCCAGGATTTACCGCAACCGCTGCGGATCGAAGGGCATACGGACGCCGTGCCGATCCACAACTCACGCTTCCGGAGCAATTGGGCACTCTCCTCGGCCCGCGCCATTGCGATGCTGGAGTTGCTGCAAGAGCGTTACGGCATACCCCCCGAACGCATGGCGGTGGCAGGCTATGCGGAAAACGCGCCCACCGACACCAACGAGACTGCGGAAGGGCGGGCACACAACCGCCGGGTCGACCTGGTGGTGCTCTCGGCCGATGCGCTGAAGAACGAACCGGCGTCGGCTCCGCCGCAACCGGTTCCACAGCAACCGCCATCGCAGCCTCCAGCGACACAATCGTCAGCCCCTCGGCTGTCGGCTCCGCAGCCACACCCTGCAGCCGGAGCCGCTGGCGCAAAGGAGCCTTAACCGCAGCGTCGCCCACTGGTTCCTGAGTTACAAGTAAGCTTTGTAAGTCAGGCCATGATGCGGGTAGGGTGTTTGAGCCTCGCTTCGGCTGGCCCAACCTGTGCGGGGTTTCAGCCGCTTCAGCGGCCCAGCCGGTCGGGGGCCGGCTCGCCGGCGCGATTGCCAGCCCCACAACTCGGGAGCTGTTCTCCGAGTTTTCTGCCTCGAGAACCTACAGACTGGCTCGAAAGCAGGAAGGGCGTGGCAAGTCGTCGGGACCGTACTGCGATGCAACCCAAATGGTGGCGAGTTGACCTTGCGCGTGAGCGCGGTCGCACAGCACCACGCGTCGGGACCATTCCACCAGTTCAGCGGTTTCGGCCATCCGGGCCTCGGTGCACGTGCCTTGGCCGATCTCCTCGCGGATCTCGGTGACATATTCGTTCCACAGGAGCGCCGCCCGGTGGAACTCTCCGCAGGCGACAGCCTGGCGGATCGGATCGGAGCGCTGGTGGTCCATACGCGTCACTTGTACATCTGGTCGGCGGTCTGCTGCGCCTGGAACAGGGAACTCATGTAGGAAGACTGCTGCTGCATGGAGGCGATCAAGGCATCGGCCTGGGCCATCTGGTTTTGCAGGTTGAGCTTGAGCTGGTTCACCTTGTTGGTACGATCGGTGATGTTGGCGCCCAGCGTGGTGAGCTGCGACTGCGTGTCCGTCTCGGAGAGCTTGAGAAGCCCGCTGGTCGGATCTTCCAGGCCACTCAGAGCGTCCGTCGCCGTCTTCAGGAATCCTCCGCCGGTGGCGGACCCGAGAAAGGTCGATACGCCCGTGGAATTACTGAACTCGGTACTCAGGAGTCCAAGGACATTGTAGGTAAAATGGCCAGTGGCATCCGATTTCAGCCCCAGAGCTTCCAGACTGCTGATTGCCCCATCGGTGGAGCCGTACGTCGAGATGCTGCTGAGGGCTTGGGAAAGCGTGGAGAGGATCGATTGCCCTTGTAGCGAGCCCGCCGATTGGCCGTGTTGTGCGGTGATCATGTCGACCGTGGCGTTGTAGGTCGTGGCAAACGTCGAAAGAGCGGTATCTAGTGCCGACGTGGACCGCGTGACCGTAACATCCAAAGCGCCGTTGCTCTGGCCCAGCAAGGTGAGATTCACTCCCTGTGCGACAGTGACCGTACGGCTACTGCTGGAGACCGTTTTGCCGGAGTTGAGGACCTCGTAGGTGGCCAAGGTCCCACCCACCTGCGTATTCTGGAGCGAGGCCGTCTTCTGGAGGTCCAGATTCATGGCGCCGGCCGTAGCGCCGGTGAGTTGGATACGAGGGTCGGAGTTGCCGCCCGGGCCGGCTACCACCAGAGCCTGGACCTGGTTGCCATACTGATTATTGATGGCCGCGGCCACACTCTGAGCACTATTGTCGGACGGTGTGATGGTGTAGGTCTTGCTCCCGATGATGAGATTGTACGCAGTTGGATTACCCAAGGGATCGGGAGTGGAGTTCCAGGTGCTAGCTGTCTGGCTGACCGGAAAGCCATTGCTGAGAGCTTGCTGCCGCTGTAGGCTGGGGGGTTGCCGCTGAAGATCCAGGTTCACCGGGGTGGTTGTCTTGCTGGTAAGTTGGATGCGGTTGTCCGCAGGGTTTCCGCCGGTAGCCACATTGACTACCGCGGCTGTTACCTGGCTGCCATACGTCGAGTTGTTAATCGCGTTCACTACCGTCTGGATGTTGTTGTCGGCTGGAGTGATGGCGTAACTCTTGCCACCGATGGTGAGGTTGTAGGTGGATGGATTGCCCGAGGAATCCGCCGCCGAGTTCCACGTAGCTGCGGTCTGGCTGGTGGAGTAGTCATTGACCGGAGCCTGTTGCTGCTGCAGCCCGGGAGGCGGGCCTTGAATGTCGAGGTTCAAGGGACCTAGCGTGGCGCTTTGGAGCGAGATGCGCCAATCCGGCGTGTCAGTCGAGCCGACATTTACCGCCAGGGCCTGGACCATGTTGGAGTATTGCAAGTTTATGGCGGACGCCACCGAGGCGGCGCTACTGCCGGTCGGCGTAAAGCTGTAACCCTTGCCTGCCACCATGAGCTCATAGGTGGATGGATTGCCCGAGGGATCCGGTGCGGAATTCCAGGTCTGGGAAGTCAGACTTTTGGCGTAGGCGCCGATGTTGGTGACATTGATCGTGTAGTCGCCCTCCACCGCTCCGTTGCCGATGGAAGCACTGACTGCGGTGGGTTGTGTGATCGTACTCTGAAAGTTGGACCCGCCGAGCGCATCCCCGATGCCCTGCACCGCCGTTTGGAGTTTGGCGAACTGGGCGTCCAGTTTGTTCAGATCGCTGGACTGAGCGGTCAGCGCAGTCTGCTGGGTGGTCAGGAGGTTGATGGGCAGAGAGGCGATGGCCACCGAGCGGTCGATGACGCTCTGAAAGTCCGCGGAATACGAACTGGCCCCCATGAAAGTATTGCTGTTAGTGCTGGATCCGCTCGTCGTGACGGGCGTACTGGCTAAGGAATTGCTGATCGTACCCATACATGACTCCAGGGCCGCACAGAACAGATTGTCCTGTGCGGCCCGAAGGTTAGGCCCGCGGGGCGGCCGCTAAACCCCGTCCCGCCGGGTCAGTTCAATGTTAGCCCCTCAGGAGTGCCAGAACACCCTGGGTGGCGGAATTGGCCTGGGCCATGGCAGCGATGGAAGCCTGGCTGAGAACCTGTGCCTTGGAGAGGTTGGCCGCTTGCATCGCGACATTGGCGTCGCGGATCTGCGATTCGGCGGACGAGAAGTTCGTGATTTGCGAATTCGCCAGGTTGATGGCGTAGCCCAACTGGTTTTGGCCGATGCCAACCGCTGCTTGGGCGCTACCCAGCTTGGCGACCGCGGCCGAAATCGCGGCGACCGCCGCCTCGGCGCCGGCTTGCGTATCGATGGACATGGTGGCGCCGGTGCCGTTGGTCTTCGAGGTAACTTGGATGGCTTGCGTCGGAGCGCCGGCATTGACGCCTTTGCCGCTGGCAGTGGCAGCCACGCCAATGGTGAAAGAGCTCAATGAGCTGACGAAGTTGATTTTCTCCACGGCGCCCACCTTTTCCTTCACCGCCACGATCTGCTGCAATGCCGGGTTGGAGGTGCTCTGTTGGAGCTGCCGGTTGATGTAGGCTACTGCATCGTCGATGCTGACGCCCGCGCGATTGGTGCTCGCGTTGTTCTGCAGCGTGATGGTATTCGTCTCCAGTCTCCCGGTGCTGTCGGTGGCCGAGAAGGTGAGGGCTTGTTTGTCGTTCCCGTATTGCATTGCCTGGAACGCTAACACGCCCGTATTGGAGATGCCGTAGGCATCCAGCGTGCTCATCGCTGTGGCGCTGGACGACGGGGATGCTCCGGTGAAACTGGATCCGGCGACCCCGAACCCGGTGTTCTCGGTGTGCGAGAACAATTGGCCGCTGTTGGTGCCCCCGGCTCCAAAGCCAAAATTCGCGAGGCCGGTGTTGCCACCAACCGCGCTGGTGGTCACCGATGCGGTAGTGCCGGTAGCCACGGACGTCAGGGTCAGTTGCCTGGTGGCCGCATCCCAACCCGCAGTCACCCTGCCGTTGAGCCCGTTGGTGGGATCGGTAGAGAGGGCGATCGCATTGTTGACAGCCGTCAGGAACGCGCCTGACGTAGTGTAGGAGCCAGCCGCCACCTGGAGCGTCTGCGCGACCAGGCCGTTAACCGCAACATTGAACTTGTCGTTGGTGTTGAGCGTTACCGTGATCGGTGTAGCCGCGGAGAAACTGGCGTCTGTCACTGTCGACGAGAGGGCGGCGGCGGTGGCGACTGCCGGCGCACCCACGGCATTCAGCCGGAACTGCGTGTTGTTGTTGGATAGAATGGTGATGAAGGGGCCGGTGCCGGTGCCGTCACTCCCCGTGGCGACCGCCTTCAGCCCGGCAGCCTGGTAGGCGGTGCCGTTGGCCGCGAACTGGGCATTGAGATTGTCCACAATGTCCCCGATCGAGCTATTCTGACCCACCACCGCGACCGGCGACGTCAGATTGAGCGTGCCATAGGCGCTGTTGGCGGTAGCGTTGAGCAGCACCGACGAATTGGCGCCTTTGGTGGTGGATGCGATGCTGATCTTGTAATCGTTGCTGACCGTCACCAGCGCAGTCCCACCGAATGCGCTTTGGATCTGCGCCGCAATCGATGCCACCGATGCGGGTCCGTCGGCTACGCCGGAATTGAGGCCGGCCGAAAGGCCCATCGTCACCGCCATGCCGGAGTTAGCCGCCGCGGCGTTGCCGCTGCCGATAACGTCCTTGGTTAGGCCGATATTCGACCAACCGGTGTTGGCCAGGGCGGCGTTGCCGCTGTTGACGACGTCCTTGGTTAGGCCGATATTCGACCAACCGGTGTTGGCCAAGGCGGCGTTGCCGCTGTTCAGGCCTGTGGAAAGACCGACATTCCCCATGCCAGTGTTGGTGGCGGTGGTTCCGGCGGCAGTGCTCCCGGCTCCATAGCCAAGAGTCGCCATGGCGTCGTTACTCGCGCTCGCGCTGACGTTCACAAAAGAGGCAGCGCCGTTGGTGCTGGTGGAGGTCAGGGTCAGTACGCCCGAGGAGGCCCAACTTGCCGACACCTTGCCGGCGATGTTTACCCCTCCAGCGAGGATCTCGGTGTTGATTTCTCCCATTAAGCTGGCTGAGGTTGCGTAGCTCCCCGCGGTCAACGTCAGCGTCACCGAGGGCCCGCCATCGACCGCGAGGGTGAACTGATCGTTTGCGCCTCCGGTGATCACGATGGGGCCGCCAACGATGTTACCGCTGCCGTCATCCGTCAGCGTCGAGAGGTTCGCCGCGGCTGTGGTATAAGTGGCCTGGCCGATGGCCACCGTAGAGCCGGCGCCCGCGGTGCCGGCGTTACGCGTCAGGGTGAGCTTATTGCCATTATTCGGATCCCAAGCTGCCGTGAGGCCGTGTCCGGAGACCGCATTCTGAATGGCGGTCAGGAACGTGCCTGACGTAGCGTACGAGCCGTCGGCAACCGTCAGCGTCACCGCGGCCCCGCCATCGTCCGCGATGGTGAACTGGTTGTTGTGGGCGGCGGCCGACACCGCGACGGGAGTACCCGCGAAATCGTGCGCCGACGTCAACGTCGATACTGCCGCGCCAAAAGTGGCGTCAGTGGCCTGGCCGATGAGCACCGAAGAGCCGGCGCCGGGGGTTCCGGAAGAAGTCAGGGTCAGCTTATTGCCATTATTCGCGTCCCAAGCAGCCGTGAGGCCGTGTCCGGAGACCGCAGTTTGGACAGCGGTCAGGAACGCGCCTGACGTGGCGTACGAGCCATCGGCAACCGTCAGCTTCACTGCGGCCCCGCCATCGACCGTAACACTGAACTCGTTGTTGTGGGCGGCGGCCGACACCACGAGCGGAGTACCGGCGAAATCGTGCGCCGACGTCAACGTCGACACTTGTGCGCCCGAGGTGGTGTTCGTGACCTGGCCGACGAGCACCGAAGAGCCGGCCCCGGGGGTTCCGGAAGAAGTCAGGGTCAGCTTATTGCCATTATTCGCGTCCCAAGCAGCCGTGAGGCCGTGTCCGGACACCGCAGTCTGAATGGCGGTCAGGAACGTGCCTGACGTGGCGTACGAGCCATCGGCAACTGTCAGCGTCACCGCGGCACCTCCATCGACCGCAACACTGAACTGGTTGTTGTGGGCGGCGGCCGACACCACGATCGGAGTACCGGCGAAATCGTGTGCCGACGTCAACGTCGACACTTGTGCGCCCAAACTGGCGGTAGTGGCCGCGCCGATGCTCACCGAAGAGTCGACGCCGGCGGTATGGGCGGAAGTCAGAGTCAGCGCACCGACTCCGGGCACCCCACCCACCGCCGCGTAGCTCGCGGTAACAAGGCCGGCCATACTGCCGCCGGGGGCGCTGGCGATCGCACTGGTGACAGCGGCCAGGAACGTTGCTGCCGTCGCATATGTGCCATCGGCCAGCGTCAGGGTCTTCGCGGTACCGCCATCGATCGCAACCGTAAACTGGTTGTTGAGGAGGGCGGCCGACACCGTCTTCGAACTGTAAGTGGACTGCACCACCGACGAGATTGCCGCGCCCTGAGTGGCGACCGTATTGGTGGACAAAGCAATGGCATGGTTGGTCACCGCGCCGTTGTTGATGACCGTGATATCGAGGTCTTGATTGGCCGCCGTGATATCGACCGTGCCGGCGAGGTTGCCAGGGGCGACGCCGTTGATGCCGGCGCTGCTGGTGAGGCTGGCCGCCACGGCGTGTGCGCCAGTGGTCATGTCGATGGGCGTCAACGCGGTGGCTTGCTGCCCGTTGAGGGAGACTTCCAGACCGTCGGTCAGGCCCACGGTAGTGGCGCTGCCAGTCAGGGCCGCGGCACTATAAGCGGCTCCCGCGGTGATGGACGTGTAATCGGCACTCTTGGTACTGTCAGCCAGGAACGAGCCGAGACCCAACAGATTCGCGCTGTCGCCAGTCACCTGAATATTGAAGGTCTGGCCGGTGGCGCTGGCGAAGTGCAGTTGGCTGCCGGGTGTGGAAGAACCGGTCATGGTCAGGCCTGCGGCTGTCAGTTGCGCGCTGCTGGAGAACTGCGTCTCCAGATCGGTAATGGCGCCGCTCGTGGACACTTGGCTGAGGCCTGCGGTGTTGACCTGCAAGGTCGCGGGGCTGGCCAAGCCGCCACCGGTCACGACGAGTTTCACGGTCTGGCCCTGAGCGAGGAGGCCATCGGTGGTGGTGGCGCCGGCCACGCTGGTCCCGGATACATCGGTACCCAGAGAACTCCCCGGGGCGGTCACATTTCCCAACAGGGCGTTGGCCATCTGATCGCCGGCTTGCACCTGGAACGCCGACGTGCTGGAACTGAACGCCAATTGCTGGCCGCCACTGCTGTCGGTGTGAACGGTGGCGATGATGTTGGCGTTCTTGAACGCTGTGGCCGCCGCGGTGGTGCCGTTGCCGGCGGATTGGATCGCACCGTTGACGGCCGTAACTAAGGTCGCTGTATCGGTCACGCCCGAGAGGTTCACCGATATTCCCACCTTGCCGGCATCGGAGAAACCGGTTCCCGAGAACTGCAGGGCGGCATAGCCCGCGGTGGCTTCATGGTTGCTGTTGTTGCCAATAATGCTCTGGACTGACGACCCTGAAGTGGAGCCGATATCGGTACCGCTATTCGTTCCGTCCGGTGCGTAAACGGTATTCACCGCCTGCATGCCCTTCATGCCCAGGCTCTGGCTGTCCACGGCCGACTGTGTCAGGTCGGATGTCACGGTGGCGTTACTCACGGCCGCACTGCCGGTGCCGCTGCCGCTGCCCGCCCCTAAGTAAACGTTCAACGACTTGGCGAAGGTACCGCCCGTGTTCAGACCGATGGAGGTAGCCTGGCGGTCGATTTCCGCCAAGTCCGTCTGGAACTCGCCATTCAGGGTTGCCCGGTTGCCGGTGAACGTGCCGGACGCCGACTGCGTCGCCAGCGTCTTCAGCCGGTCCAGGATCTGCGAAATGTTGTTCATTCCGCCGTCCATGATCTGGAGCTGGGCCACGGCGTCGTTGCCGTTGGCCACGCCTTGCGTCAATTCCGCAATGCTGCTGCGGAACTTGTTGGCAACCGCCAGACCCGCGGCATCGTCGCCGGAGGAGTTGATCCGATAGCCGGAGGTCAACTGCGCAATGGTTTGGCTTTGGAATTTGTTGGTGACGCTCAAATTCTGCTGAGCGACCAGGGAGTTTACGTTGGTTTGAAGCGAAATAGACATTGAGAATTCCTTTCCAATTTGGGGCCGGCTTCTTGCCGGTTACTGACCTTTTCGGACCGGTCCGGAGAAACTTGAGGTGCGCGCCTGAATTTTTTTCAGTAAGGAGGAAAGCTCCCATTCGGCTCCCGCCTTGGCGGCCGCAAGGTTCTGATCGCGCACCAGTTTCACCTCGCGGGCGATCACCAGCGTCTCGCGCGGCGCGCGAATCCCCACCTTCACCCGCGAGCGACCGACGTGCGCAATCACGATCTCGATGTCGTCGCCAATGAGGATGGTTTCACCCTCGCGACGCGACATCATGAGCACGCCAGGGCCTCTTCCTCCAACAGGGCGTGCTGGTGCGAATAGCTGGATTCCGGCGCCACCGCCTGTACCGCTTTCAGGTTTCGCAGGTTCACCACCACGGGGGCCAGCAGGTTGGCCGTGGGGCCGCCTTCCCCGATGGAAAGTACCGTCAGGCAGAGAACATCCTCTCCAATCCGCGGTTGCCGCATGGGAGACAATTCCAGTTGCCCCAGGTCCTCGCTCGCGACCTCCAGCCGGTATTGCGGATCGACCGCCAGCACCGGCATGGTGATAAAACACAGATCCGGAACCTCCAGGCTCTGCAGGAAGACCAGAGGAGCCGTGTCCGGAAACTGCAGGGCCACAAAGCGCCTCCGGTCGTCGAAGCCCGGAAGACCGCGCGGAAACTCGATGGCCGGCTCCGGACCGTAGGAAATACTGCCGAAATTACTCGTTTGCACTACTGGCATGTCGCCTCACTCAGTCCAGTAATCGGCAGATCCGGGGAGAACTTTAGTTATGCGCCGAGTGCCGCACGGGCATTTCCGGCTTGCGCTAGAATATTCAGTCATGCATTCCCGCCGATTCGCTTGTCTCCTGTTGGGTATCTGGTTCGCCGGCGGCGCTTTCCTGCAGTGGATTTCCATGGAGAACTACCGGGCGGTGGATCGCCTGCTCGATCAGCCCAATCCCGCCGCGAGCCTCCAGTTCAAAGCCCTCGGGCCCACGGCCACACGCCTGGTGCTGCGCTACCAGGTGGCGGAGCAGAACCGCTTTTACTTCGAAGCCTGGGAGACCTTGCAGTTGATGTTGGGATCCTTCTTCTTCTTTTTCCTGCTGTTCGGCACCCGGGAGGACAAGTTTTCGCTGCTGATGGCCCTGCTGATGCTGGTCGCGGTAGCGGTCCAGCGCTTCTACCTCACGCCCGAGATCACTTCCTTCGGCAGAATCCTGGACTTCGTGCCGGCGGACGTGTATGTTCCGGGACGCCGCCGGCTGCCGATCGTTCAGAGCGCCTATGCCGGGGTCGAACTGACCAAGTTGGGACTTGGGATTCTGCTGGCCGTTTGGATGATTGTGGGGCGGGGGCGGCGGCGTTCAGGACGGGACGTCCGGCAGGAGCTCGATCTGATCAATAAAGCCAATTACGGCCATGTCGATCGGTGATTGCGGCCGGCCCACGGCGGTCATGGCGCTGAATCCTTCGGTGGTCAGCAGAACCCTGTCTCCGACTCCGGCGTCCACCGCGTCCAGGGCCACCACGGCGTCACCGCGATCCGAGCCGTCCAGATTCAGGGGCTGTACCAGCAACAGCTTACGGCCCTCATGGCTGGCGTGCTTTTGAGTGGCCACCAGTTCGCCCACCACACGGGCAATCAACATGGCTTCACCCTTCCGCGCTTCGGCGGGGCGGCATGCCCGGCGCGCGTGCTCTCTTTGCCCGGGGCGGAGCTTGGCGCCGCCAGCGGCTTTACGTGCACGGAATCCACAATCCCTACAATCGTAGTGTCGGTGGGCGGCTCCGCCGGGAGAAAAGGAAAGCTGGCCTCCTTGCCGCGAACCCAGTAGACCATTTCACCCGATCCCGCCCCCGTGCAGTCGGTGCAGACGATGGGCTTCCCGGTATTCCGGAGCTCCGGCGTCAACGGCTGCACCACCAGCATTCGCAGCCCCGTCAGGCCGGGACTCTTGACCGTGGCCCAGACGCAACCGATGACGCGTCCCAGATACATCGGTTAATCCAGATGCACTTCATCGACAATGCCAATGATGGTGTTGTCGACGGGAGTGTCCTTGCAGCCCTCGGCCAGCCGGGCGGAACTTCCGGAGACTGCGATCACCCGCTCCCCCACCCCCGCGCCGACGGTATCGACCGACACCACATACCCGGACTCGTCCTTTCCTTCCGGAGAGACCGGCTTGAGGATGAGCAGTTTCTTGCCTTCCAGGCGAGGGTCCTTCCGTGTGGCAACCACGGTGCCCACCACGCGGGCGAGAATCATGACAGCCTTAGTCCGGCTACTTGCCGGCGCCCTGTGCCTGGGACTTGCCGATCGGCAGGATGTCTTCCAGGCTCTGGTGCGGCCGCGGGATGACGTGCACCGCGATGAGTTCGCCCACGCGGCGCGCCGCAGCGGCGCCGGCATCGGTGGCGGCACGAACCGCCGCCACGTCCCCGCGGACCATCGCCGTGACGTAGCCCGATCCGATCTTTTCCCAGCCGACCAGGTTGACCTTCGCGGCTTTCACCATCGCGTCGGCAGCCTCGATCATGGCAACCAGGCCGCGTGTTTCAATCATTCCTAACGCTTCGCCCATCTATGATCTCCAAAACTATTCCGCAAACAGGACCCAAGAGCCACCCCGCCAACTCAGGCGAGCATGCCCAGCAGGCCGGCTTAAAAGCCGGCTGACAGACGACAAAAAACGATCGTCTGTCCTACTCAAGCCAAACTGCGCGCCTTCAACGCTTCATCCACCAGGCCGATCAACTCCGCGCGCGTCACGTAGAACCGGTCTTCGCCGACGGCGTCCAGTTCTTCCGCGGCCACCGGGCAGCCCGGCTCGCCGCTGCTCTTGGCTTTCACTCCATAACGCGATCGTGAATCCAGGAGCTTATCCACTTCTACCCTCGGCAGCGCTTTGGCGCCCCCCAGCAATTCCGCCACCAGCGCGATGCGGGCGAAATGCTCCATGGTCTCCATGCGAAAGTACGCCTTGTAGACGTCCTCCCCGTAACACACCGCGCCATGGTTTGCCATCAGCAGCGCATCGTACTTGGGAATGAACGGAAGCATGGGTTCGGTCAGCGCGGGAGTTCCGGGCAGCCCGTAGCCCGCCAGCGGCACACACCCCAGCCCGATGATCACTTCCGGCAGCAGCGCCAGGTTCAGGGACCGTCCCGCCGTGGCAAAGCCCGTGGCCACCGGAGGATGCGCGTGCACCACAGACTGAATGTCCGGACGCATGTCGTAGATGGTGGTATGCATGGCGATCTCGCTGGTGCGCTCGGCCCGGCCGGAGATCTTGTTGCCCTTCCGATCCACGATGATCAAATCGTCCACATGCATCATCCCTTTACACACACCCGTGGGGGTGGCCAGGATACGTTCCGCGTCCAGGCGGATAGTGATGTTGCCATCGTTGGCGGCTACCCAGCCTTTTTGAAAGACCAACTGGCCAATGCGACAAATGTCCTCGCGGTGCTCGCGCTCGGTTTTCACCATGCAGAATCTTCGATTGTAGCAGAACACGCCGGGGGAACTGGAAACGGAATGGGGCGGCCGGGCGTCACTCTGGATTGAGGGAACAAACGGATGAAGGCGCTCCAAATCGCGCTCCTGGTAGCTGCCGGCGCCATGGCAGGCGCGGTAGTGATGAAGGTGTGGCAGAGGCCTCAAATGGCAGAGGCGCCCCCGCCCGTCGTGGGGCAGATCGAAAGGCCGGCTCCGGTCGCTGTAGAACCCGTCGAGTCGCCTGCGGTGGCTTCGTCCCAGACCGGGCAGCCGACTGGCAGGTGGGACAGGCCTCCCGGCCTGCCTGGACAAGCCGGGAGGCCTGTCCCACACAAGAGGCCCGTGTACACGCCGGCGCGGACCTACGCCGTGCCGCCGGTGGAAACACCCGAGCGGGTGGCTACCTCAAGGAACGAGCCAGCGCACCCGGCGGCGCCGGCGCCCACGCCGGAATCTCGAAGCTCGGGCGCTGGAGCAACTCCGGCGCATCCGCGGCTGGCGTCTCCCTTGCCGGAAACTCCTCAGGAACGCCCGGCCCCGCCCCCAACTCCACCCGCGCGAACGGAACCGGAGAAAGTGACTCCCGTTCCTCCGCCTCCGCCAGAGCCGCACAGGGTTACGCTGAACGCCGGCATGCTCATTCCGGTGCGCCTTGTCGATGGCCTGTCGACGGAGCGGAACAAGCCTGGCGACAGGTTCACCGCGACGCTCGTTAAAGAGCTGGTTGCGGATGATTTTGTGATCGCCGAGCGCGGCGCGCGGGTGGAAGGCAGGGTGGTGGCATCCGGCCCCGGCAAGACGAATGGTGTTGCCGGCTTGACTGTGGAGCTGACGCGGCTCGATACCTCCGACGGCCAGAGCGTCGGCATCCGAACCGAGAGCTTCGAGCGGCGCGCGGCGCCGTTGGCCGCTGGCGGTAAGATCGGGGCCGGAGCTGCCATGAGCCCGGCGGGTCGTGTTTTGCCGGGGCGCGACATGCCCGCGGCCCTGCCCTCTGCGACCCGGATTCCTTTCCGCCTGGGAGCTTCCGTGACGCTGACCGAGCGGGCTCAATAGAGGCGGGCGGACCGCCTGCCCCACCACTGAGAGTGCGGGACTTGCCTGGGGGTGGCGCAGGCGGTGCCACCTGCGCTCCTGGATTCTTCCTCAGCAGCGATCAGCCGTGTGAGGCTGACCGCTGACCGCTTCCTGCTAGAAGGCAAACGCCGCAACGTGGCCGATTGCCAATCGGCCGCAGATTGACAATCGGCCCCACGTCCCTACGACAAGCCTTTGGGCGCCATAGGCAAAGAGCGGATGCGCTGGCCGGTGGCGT
>OBLT010001085.1_pt1 | contig 17463 bp, 17 predicted proteins | sample 1518721 | NCBI WGS metagenome assembly OBLT01 (sample SAMEA3539307, study PRJEB22396) | soil metagenome | biome: tundra; feature: field; material: soil | place: USA | collected 2010-05 | depth 0.15 m | reverse complement strand
TGAAACGGCCGCCCAGGTGGTTCCTGCGTAGGCGTAAGGCGATGAACAAGTGCGGTTTACGGCGTCTTTTGCTAACTGTGCAGATGCCGCAATCTGGAGAGCGGGGATTTAGCGGCGTGACTTGGGAACCACTCGATCTTGAGAGGCGTCTTCAGTTCTTTCGCGGAACAGCAACGCCGCCCTTTCGAAGAATTTCTGCTTCGACCCGGAATATGTCCGGCACATTGATCTTTCCGTTCGCCCGCTTTTCCATCACGGCAATACTCGCCATAGTTTGCAGAAGCGCATCAGGGCTGTGCTCGATAATCACGCCGATCGGCGCTAACCACTCATTGCTACTTGACTGCCCAAGAATTTTTTCGATTACCTGACTCCCCTCCCAAAGTTCAAACAAATGGGATCTTTCAATAGGCACGAACTGCCGCCGGAGGGGCGCCAACACCAGATTAATCCAAGGATAATCTTCGCCAAGTTCTGTCAATCGTGCGTTTGAGGCTCGACGCACGCCTTCGCTGAGACCGAGGTGATCGACCGCCTGCTTCTGGGGTGCCGGAACATGCTCAGCGGCGGTCTTCCACGCAGTCAGGAACGTGCGGGGCGAGCAGTTATTCGCCGCGTCGCTGAGGTGCAATGGCACCCATGTGTAAACACGGCCACGCTTACTACTGGACCCCATAAATTCACCGGCAATCGCGGTAATCAGCAATTCCTGCGTCTGGGGAGTAGCATTCAACCGGCCACCTATGGGTAAAGCTGAATGAGCATCTAGGCGATTGGCGAGTTCTTTCAGCGCAGGCGCTGCAGCCTCTTGACGCAGCATTTCGAAAAACAGAAGGCCATAAAGCTCATACGGTTTCCATGCAAGGTTGACATAGTCATTTCGGATTTTGGAGCCATCAGGAAATCGGAAAAGTTCTGGATCGGCGAACTGGTCGACGCGCATGAAAATTTTGGCTCGGATGCTACGGAACGATTGAAGGCCGAGAACGGTAACGAGTAGTCCCTTTGTGAGTCCCCTGATAGATGCCCAATCATGGGAAAGGCGATCGAGCGCATCAAATACGACCAGGATGAAAGAATCGTCTTTGGCGCTCGCTTCGTCCACCGCTGTCAACTCCTCAGCATAGGCGCGAGGACGATTTTTTAGTTGGTTGAGTGCATCGGTGAGACTCGGAGCCGCTTCAGCCGCTTCAGCCGATCGAAGCGACTGGATTGCACGGAGGATAACTGCTCGCCAAATCAACTCCGAATCATCACCAGCCTTATGTGCTGCTTGGATTTCATCGACCGTGGGTGTAATCCCGCTAAGCTTCGTTGAACCGTTAAAGCCAAGGACGACGTTCGTCTTTGCAAGCACTGGAATCGAGTAGGCATTCGCAACTCGCTCGCGTACATTGGGATTTGTCAGAGCATGAGTCCAAAAGCTCTTTCCCATACCGCGATTCCCGACGACGAGCTGACGCTTCATGTCCAGGACACCACGATGGGTAATTGGGAAAAAGACGCGCTCGATATCAATCGTATCGTTGGGCGCGACGCTGGGCGAGATCTCAAATCCAGCTATGGCTTCACGGATACGAGTCTGGTCAAACTCCACGTCGACGCTCATCACTTGTTCTCCGATTGATCAAGAGCCACACCGCTAGAAGCAATTATCGAATCAATGCCGTTTAGGAATGGACGATATGCCTGCTCATAGAAGGGCGCGTTAAGCTGGCTCCGCGCTTGAACTGGATCGAAATCAACAAAGTTCTGGCTGAAAGGTATAACCAGCGGCCAATGAGGCGCATTCTCATCGTCAATATTGAAACTGACGGGGTCGGGATTGTCTGTCTGGATATCCTCGGCGTCGTACAGATTCTCGGCGAAGATCTCGTACAGTTCGTCGCGATAACGCGCCCCTGCCGACTCGTCCAGACCTGCCTTGGCATAGACCGCCTTGAACGAGAGTCGCCATTCTGCTCGCCTTCCCGCGGCGCGATCGCGCTCGGCGAGCAATTTGAGGGCTGCAAATAGGGCGGCATAGCCGTGAGTGGTTTGCCGTTGAGCTGTACCGAAAAGAAGTACGTTTGCACCTAGGCCGAGGATGGCCGGCGCTGCAAGCTCCGACAAGCCGGCTCTGCTGTCGATTAAAACAACATCATAGGAATCTCGTCCGGTAAAGCGACGGATCATTTCGGCGATCTGGACGGCCACCGCAACGGAGACTCCGTCGGAGCCGATGTCTTCGATCATGGCACGCGAGAGCTTCGGTAGCGTATTGGACGGGTGTTCGATTGCCTGCCTACCTAATGCCGGCAGGACATCGACCCGCCCCCCGCCTGGAGTGGTCAAAGGACTCGTTCCGACAAAGTCCGGGAGGTATCGATCAGGGATGCCGCCCAAGCCGTTCTCGACAAGATAATCGACAGTCCCAAACCGCGGCACTCGCCCGTCATCAAGGAGCATGTCGCCAACGCCGGGCGCCTCCAGGTCAAGGTCGACGACAAGAATGTTCTTGTTGCGCCGCGCTAGATCAGAAGCTGCTACCGCGATTGCCGTTGACCGACCGACACCACCTTTGAGACTGGCGAAGACAATCCGTGGTGGCCCAGCAGTTTCCTCCTGAGGAGCATCGAGCCATGCCGATCCGATGATGCGCCTATCCAGGAGTCGAAAGGTGAACAAATCCTGCTGCATCGGGAAAGCCCTAGGGTCCTTTAGAAGTCGTTGAACGCCGGGCTCGTCTCTAAAAGCGATCAAGCCGTCCATTCGCGCATAAGCGCCGAGAACGTCGGCAATCCGCTTTTCGGTGTTGACGCGCACTTCGTCGGGTGGTGATTCCTCCGAACTGAGAAAGCGCAGGCGGCCACTAGTGTCGCGCACAATAAGCCCTTGCTCCAGTGCAGCAACGCCCAGGTGCGCAACAATTGCTCCGACTAAAACAGGCAAAGATTCGTCAAAAAAGACTTCAGGCGATGAGCTCATACTGCCCCCATCCGATCAATGAGCCGCTCGGCAGATGCCTTCCACGCATCAACCCAACGTACATCGATGTCCTTGGTTGGTGCATATCGCATATCGGTGTCCCAATTTTGGAACAAGCGGGAATCCTCCGACACTCTTCGCAGTTCTTCGGAGCGGCGCCCGTAGGCCGTCGAGAGCATCCTCTTTAGATCGGGGAAATGCGCAAAAAAAGGATCGTCACGGCGGTTCGTCTCTGGCCCTATTCCGCTATCGCGCATAAGCTCCTTAACTGCGAGTTCGCCCGCGAGGCCGAAGAGGTATCCGGCGACAGCCCTACACCCCGGCTGGTCACCGGGGCCAGCCCTACCATGGAGGACTTGAGCTGCCTTGAGGTGGCGGAGGGCCGATTTTCTGAAGTCCTGCGAATACGCCATTGCTGATCACTGGTACCAAGCGTTTACATATTAGCAGCTTGCCCTGTTTTTCGCGCCAGACGCCAAGGTTGTGCGTGGTTTCCTATTGCGTTGACAACGCCAGAAGCTGAAGCATTGACTTTTCAATTCAGATCAAAAAGTAAGAGACTGGATCACATTCTCGGATTGGAACGTCGCCCACAGAAAAGGGGACTCGAAATAATAGTAATTCTCTACTGCCGGAGGATTACTCCCCGAAAAACGCCCCAGCGTCCCTCAGTATTCCCCTACACCTTCACAAAAATCCGCTTGTGATAGAGCACCCACGCCGGCACAAAGCAAACCGCCGTGAACGAGACCGAGAAGGCAAACGCGGCCCAGCCCGGATCGGGGATGTGCGCGAAGATGTGGACGAACACCCAGGCCAGCACGTCCGTCCGCCGCCCGCCCGCGCTGAATCGAATGAGCCCCAGCGCGCCGGGCAGCAACTCGCTGAACATGTAAGCCACGATGGCGTTGGAGCCGAAAACCAGCCACGGCCACATCCATCCTTTTCCCCGGCCCTTGCCCCAGCCGCGCTGCTCCACGGCCCAAGTTGCCACGGTGAACACAGCCAGCGACCATCCCGCCGCCACCAGCACATACGAACTGGTCCACAGGTTCTTGTTGAGCGGAAACCAGAGAGACCACAGGTAGCCGGAGGCCAGGCAACCCACGCTGGCCGCGGCCAGTCCCAGCGCCTTGGTCTTGACCGCCCTGCGCCCCCGCAGCCACAGCCCGGCGAGCAGGCCGAGCAGCGCCGTGCCCACGGCGGGAATGTCGCTGAGCAGCCCCTCGGGATCGCGCACGTTGTGCAGGCCGGGGCCTGACCAGTCCAGATAGAGGTGATGGGGCATGAGAAGCCGGTCAAGCCAGGACGCCAGGTTCAAATTCTGATCCATGAAGGGAATATCGCGCCCCGGCATGCCGGCTCCCGGCACCGGAACCCAGCGCAGCAGAACCCAGTAGCCCACCAGCGCCGCCGCCAGCACCGCGATCTTGGTCCACACACGCTTGTCCCACAGATAAAACAGACCCACCGCCAGGTAGCAGACGGCAATCCGCTGCAAGACACCGTAGATGCGCAGGTGGTCGAGCTCGAAGAACGGAAACCCGTTCACCACAATCCCCAGCAGAAACAGAATTCCCGCCCGCCGCACCGTGTGCCAAGCCAACTCCGCCCGCGTCGCTCCGCGCGCAAGTCGCGCCTCAAACGCAAACACGATCGACGCCCCCACCACAAACACAAAGGTGGGAAACACCAGGTCGGTCGGCGTCAGCCCATTCCACGCGGCGTGGTTCATAAAGCCCCACGAGCCGGGGCCGCCGTTGTTGTTCACCATGATCATGAAGGCGATGGTGATGCCGCGCAGCACGTCCAGCGAGAGCAGCCGCTGCACGGGCGTGGGGGCAATGTCTGGGTTGGTCATGGCGGTTCGATCCTCCATAAATGCCGATTGCAGGGTCGCCCATACCCTACGCGCTCGGAGCCTGCTTCGCCAAGGCCGCCCGCAGTCTCTCTGTCCCTTCCGCCCCCATCGCTGCTACACTCCCCTTCAGAGAATTCCAGCAAGACCGCTTGCGCTCCCGTGGAGGCTAACCTTGTCCGACGTTCAACCCCCCGTCTTTCAACCCTTTGTCTCGCCCAGCGAGAACCGCCCGGAGTTCACCTTCCGCGCCATTCTGCTCGGCTCGCTGTTCGGCATCATTTTCGGCGCCGTCACGGTCTATGTAGGCCTGCGCGCGGGACTCACGGTGGCCGCTTCCATCCCCATCGCGGTTCTTTCCATCAGCATCCTCCGCGCCTTCGGCCGCGCTTCCATTCTTGAAAACAACATCGTCCAGACCACCGGCAATGCCGGCCAGTCCATCGCCGCCGGCGTCATCTTCACCCTCCCCGCGCTCATCTTTCTCGGCTTCGATCTCGAGTACTCGCGCATCTTCCTGCTGGCTTTGATCGGCGGCTGGCTCGGCGTGCTCTTCATGATTCCCCTGCGCCGCCAACTCATCGTCGAGGAGCACGAGAATCTGAAATACCCTGAAGGCACCGCCTGTGCCGACGTCCTCATCGCCGGCGAGCGGGGCGGTTCCCTGGCCGGCCGCGTCTTCCTCGGCCTCGGCCTGGGCGCGCTATATACCTTCTTCCAGAACGGGAACCTCTTTCGGGCATGGCCCCATGCGCCGGAATACCAGCCCGACTTCGGCCCCCAGCACGTACTCAAAGGCGCATCCATCAACGCCGACGCCACATCGGAATACCTCGGCGTGGGCTACATCATCGGGCCGCGCGTGGCCGGCGTCATCTTTGCCGGAGGCGTCTTCTCCTGGCTCGTCCTCATGCCGCTCATCTACTTCTTCGGCAAGGAGCTCGGACACCCCGTCTACCCCGGCCAGATACCCATTGCCCAGATGGGCCCCGGCGACCTTTGGGCCACCTACATCAAGCCCATGGGCGCCGGAGCCGTTGCCGCCGCCGGCCTCATCACCCTCATCAAGACGATGCCCACCATCGTCAGCTCCCTCACCTCCGGCTTCAAAAACCTCAGCCCCGGCTCCGCAGCCGCCAAGGCTAAACCCATCCGTACTGAGGACGATCTCTCCATGAGCGTCGTCGTGGGCGGCTCCATCCTGCTCGTCATCCTCATGTTCTGCTTCCTTCAGTTCAAGCCGGTTCCCGGAGCCTACGTGGGCTGGGTAGCCAACCTCGCCGCATCGCTTCTGATCGTCGTCTTCGGCTTTCTCTTCGTCACCGTCAGTTCCCGCATCGTCGGCCTCATCGGCTCCTCCGCCAACCCCATCTCCGGCATGACCATCGCCACCCTCATGGCCACCTCCGCCATCTTCCTGGTCAAGGGATGGACCAGCCCCGCTTTCGGCGCCCTGGCCATCACCATCGGCGGAGTCGTCTGCATCGCCGCCGCCAACGCCGGCGACACCTCCCAGGACCTGAAAACTGGCTACATCGTCGGCTCGACGCCCCGCCTGCAGCAGATCGCCCTCATGATCGGCGTCGTCGTCTCCACCGTCGCCATCGGCCTCACCCTCAACCTCATGAACAGCAGCCTCCAGGAGTTCCACGCCGCAGCACAGCCCTGGGACATCAACGCCGCCCACTCCGGCGTCGCCGTGCAAAACGACGCCAAGCGCCTACCCGAGCAGATTCGCGTCCTCGGCGCAGACAAATCATCCACCATCCACCACAAATCCGAATACGTCGTCCTCAACGCCGTCGGCTCCGCTGAGTTGGCCGACGGCAAATACCTCTACTCGCCCACCACCCGCCAAATCGAAGTCCAGTGGATCTCCGGCATCGGCAGCGCAAGCGCGCCCGCGCCCCAGGCCAAGCTCATGGCCACCGTCATCAGCGGTATCCTCAGCCGCAAGCTTCCCTGGGGACTGGTCCTTCTCGGCGTCTTCCTGGTCATCGCCGTTGAGCTTCTCGGCGTCCGCTCGCTCTCCTTCGCCGTAGGAGCCTATCTGCCCATCGGCACCACCCTGCCCATCTTTGTCGGCGGAGTCATCCGCTGGATGGTCGATTCCGCCCTCAAAAAAACCGGCGCCGGCGCAGCCGAGGCCGGCAGCGAAATCTCACCCGGCTCCCTCTTCGCCTCCGGCCTCATCGCCGCAGGCGGCATCGTCGGCCTCATCGGCGTAGCTCTCAAAGGTTACGAATCCACCTTCGACAAAGGCGACATCCTCAACTTCCCGCACACCTTTCTGGATAACAACTATGTTTCGGTAGCCGCCTTTGCGGCGCTGGCCTTCTCCCTCTACTACTTCGCCCGCAAGCCGCTGAAGAAATGAGCGATTTCGCGCTCATGAATGACAAGGAGCGATCCTGGTTTCGACATCCGAAGCAATCTTGCAGATTGTGATAAAGTAAGAGGGCGAGGTTGTGCATGAGGCCCAAAAGAACATTCACCGTCCTGATTGAGCAAGACGAAGAGGGCTATCTCGTTGCCACCGTTCCAGCCCTTCGCGGCTGCCATACGCAGGCGAAAAACCTCGATACTCTGATGAAGCGCGTGCGCCAAGTCATTGCCTTGTGCCTCGAAGAGGACATGAACCAGCCCGGCGCGCTGGAACTGGTCGGCATTCAGCAAGTCTCTGTATGACACGCCTTCCACGCCTCAAGGGAAAAGAACTTGTCCGGGCCCTCGAAAGCGCGGGCTTTACCGTGGACCGAACCCGCGGAAGTCATCTCTTCCTCAAACATACAGACGGCAGGGCCACTACCGTTCCCATCCATTCCGGCGAAACCATTGGCCCTGGTTTGCTGCGAGCAATCTTGCGCGACGTGGAGATCTCTGGCGACGAGCTGGCGCACATGCTTTAAGTGGTTTGTCTCTTCGGTGTCACTCTTCGCTGGCCTACTCGCTCTATTACATCGCCCGCAAGCCGCTGAAGAAGTAACCAGCGAAGAACAGCATGAATCACCACAGCAGCGCGTGTGGGTGCTCCAGGTCCCGATTTTGAGACCATCGAGCCTCTGGTCAAGCAAAGTGACCTTTGACACAGCCCCCAAAGGCGTATAATCTTTCACGTGGATGGCTTGCGCCATGAAAACAAAAACAATAGTGATCGCTTTGCTCGTTTTTGTTGCCGTTGTATTGCTTGTCTCTCATAATGAGAAACTAGCCAGCGATTCCGCCGCTCAGGCCGCGAGAGCGCAGTCAGCGGCAACGGGCGCGGTTCTGGCTCAACTCCACGGGGGAGTTGAAGGCGATCCGTTTATTTTTTCAAAGATGTGCGGGCATCCGGACCATTTTAGAAATACGCCCACCGGCGAACTCGTCTGGATCTACGAACAGCAGCGAGTCATGGTCACTTTTATGCATCGGAAGAAAACGGACGCTACCTGGCAGCTCGCGTATAATGTCTATGATCCGCAAAGATTCGCGCAATGGGGAGAGATTGGGTTTCTGACTCCGCAGGAAGCTGTTGCGCAAATTGGTTGTAGTGTTCCAAATAAGTAAGTTTCGCAGAAAGCAGTGAACCGCACTGTTTTTGTCCTTACCTTGAATAGGGAGTAACTACGCTTTGTGGGAGACACGCAAGCTCGCCGAGCAGGCCCTTAATCAATCATTGAGCCCTTTCCGTGATCTGCTCAATCAATGCTTCGAATCAGTCGACAGAAGCGTCGGCCGTCTGGAGCTGGTAGATACGCCGTTCGGGCGTATCTGTGCGCTCGTGGTAATCAAAGCGAAGAATTTGACCGTGGCCTGCTATAGCCTCTCACTTGATGCACTCGCGCAGGAATCGGGAGCCATATTTAGAGTCCTGATCGAGGCCCTGGAACGTCTGCAATATCTTCGGGAAGATCCCAAGAGAGTCGCAGAGGCGCTTGACGGACGGCTTCCAAAGGCAGGCGAGATAGGCAAGAGAATTCAGGGAAATCTCCAGAAGCTGCGGGACCACCTCAATGCTCATGCGTCGCATCTGTCCGTCGGACCGGAGTCAATGAAACATCTGTTCGATTTCAATCTCGGACAGCGTCGAACGGTTCAGCCATACAGCGAGCCAGTCCTCCGCAAGAACCTAGCAACCGTCCTAACAGTTGTTCTCTGGCTGGCCACTGAGGCTGCTACTTGCGCATCAGTAGCCGAAGGGATGGACAACGATCCTGAAGTGGAAAGAATCGAGGACCTGAAGGAGCGCTCGCGGCCTTACGTCACCACCTGAAGCCGCACCCCTTCATGCTCCTGCAAGCAAGCAATGATATTGAACAGATGCGCGGCAGTCGGATTTCCCTTGGGGCCGAACATCTGATGCAGCGTCTTCACGTGAATGCCGGTCTTCCGAGCCAGCTCGGGAAAGCCCAGCGTCGCGTTGATAAAGTCGCGCAGAATCTCGCGGCCCAGGGTTGCTTCGCCCGCCAGCAGAGAATCAATTGCGTTGCTCAACAGACCGCGGCGAAACTCTTGATCGCTCCGCACCCGCGCCTGCACCGTCTCCCGAAAATCCCGCGTCAATGCCATGGCTCAATAGTAAAGTATATTTTCCCATACTTTTTGATGTATGATGATTGATGCGTGATGCTTCGCGCTGGAGGAGCCCTTGCGCACCACTCTTGCCATCGACGATGACGTTCTGGCTGCCGCGAAGGAAATGGCTGCCACCGAACGGAAGAGCGTGGGCGAAGTGATCTCCACGCTGGCCCGGAATGCGCTGCGCCCCACCCCTTCCAACCACAGCACCCGCAACGGCGTGCCTCTGCTCCCGGTGCGTCCGGGCGCGCCGCGTGTGACCTCGGAGCTGGTCCGCCAACTCCAGGAAGAGTTGCCGTGACGCGGTACCTGCTGGATGTGAATGTCCTGATCGCCCTGATCGACCCCGCGCACGTGCAGCATGACCGGGCGCATGATTGGTTCGCCGCGCAGGGCCAACAGGCCTGGGCTACCTGTCCGCTGACCGAGAACGGAGTTCTACGCATCGTTGGGAATGCCCGCTACCCGAACTCGCCCGGAACACCGGCCGCGGTTGCGGAGTTGATCGCCATCCTGCGCTCCCTCGGCGGCCATGAGTTCTGGCCGGACGACGTCACCCTCTTCGACCCGCAACGCATTGACACCGCCCGGCTGCTCGACTCAGGCCAGGTCACCGATACCTACCTGCTGGCCCTTGCCGCAGCCCATGGCGGGCAGTTGGCCACCTTCAACCGCCATCTGGTCGCGGATGCCGTTGTCAACGGGTCAAAGGCGCTCCATCTGATCGGTTGAGCCTGAGAATCTGTTTGAGAAACTTGGTTTTGGGCGAAATTGTTGAGGATCGGAATTGAGGGCTGGCGAGGGCAGCCTAATTGCCTGGTTTGGCTGCATCGGCGGGTGGGGCCGCGGCCGGTTGTCCCTTCGACAGTCCGCGGATGTAAATAATAAGGTTCCACACTTCGTCGTTCTTTGCGCGCCCCACATCCTCGGGAGGCATCTTGTCCTTGCCCTTGCGAATCGCGTCGAACAACTGCTGGTCCGACCTGGTGGCCAACGTCTTCGGATCGGTCCAATCCAGGAGCGTCAGTTGCATGTCCTTGGCCAGATCGGTCTTGCCGTTTCCGTTGTCCCCATGGCAAATGGCGCAGTCCATTGCGTACAGTTTCTTCGCCCGCTCCTGCGACGCGGCAGTCGGTCTCACGGGATTCGTGGAAGCAGGGGCAGCGGGCGCCGGCGCGGCCTCCTGCGCCATGCGCCCCGCAGCGAGTGCAGGAGCGAGTGTAGGCGCGGGCGTGGGAGCCGCAATCTCAAAAAGAATCACACCGGAAAGAACCAGCAAGGACTTCAACATGGCAGCCTTCCCAGTTGCAGGTGCGGGAATAGGCATCTTGCAGCTGATTGGATTTCTGGCCAGAATTATAAGCCATACTGACGGATTTGCGCTCAATCGATCTTCTTCAGCCACAGATTCCTGAACGAAACTTTCGCTCAGAACAGCCCCATATCCCCTTCCGGCACGGGGGCATACTTGAGCAGGCCGAGTTCGCCGGCCAGACGTCCGAGCTTGGCTCGGGTGGCGGCTGTAGGCGGCACCAGCGGCAGGCGGACGTGGTCTGTGCAGCGGCCCATCAGGTTGAGCACCGTCTTGACCGGGCCCGGATTCGACTCCCAGAAGTTGGCCTCGAACAGCCGCGCGTACTTGCGCTCCAGCTCGCGGGCCAGGGCCCAGTTATTGTCGAGGGCGGCGCGGATCATGCGGCCCATGTCTGCCGGGATTTCGTTGGCGGCTACGCTGATCAACCCGTGCGCGCCGATGCCGATGGCCGCCAGGGCCAGGTTGTCGTCGCCACTGAAGATCTTGAATCCACGCGGCAGCGTGTGAACCAGTTCGGCGATCTGGGGCAGCTTGCCGCTGGACTCCTTGATGGCCTGGATGTTCGGCGCGGCCTCGGCCAGCCGGACTACGGTCTCGGGATCGAGGTTCACCGCCGTCCGTCCGGGCACGTTGTAGAGCGCCACCGGCAGCGGGTTCACCGCCTTGGCCAGGGCCAGAAAATGCTGGAACTGCCCCTCCTGCGAGGGCTTGTTGTAGTAGGGATTGGCTGAAAGCACGGCGTCCACGCCGCGTATCTGGCGGAGCCGGCCGGCTTGGCGGACGAGCGTGCGGGTGGAGTTGTGCGTGCAGCCGGCCCAAACCGGCACACGGCCCGCCGCGGCCTCGGCCACAATGCACACCGCCAGCAGCCACTCGTCTTCGTCCAGCGTGGCTGCCTCGCCCGTCGACCCGCAGGCCACCAAGAAGTCGATCCCCGAGTCGATTTGCCAGTTCACCAGCGCCCGAAGCGCCGTTTCATCGATCGACCCATCCGCCCGAAAGGGCGTAACGATAGCTGTACCGCATCCTGTAGTTTCCATCACAGAAAAAGTGTATAACGAACGGGCGGTGCCGGACCGATTAGCGGACGAAATCCCAGACCTCAAAATCGAGACCTGGGGCACACGGCAAACGGGCCTCTGCCCTTGGAACGAATGCAAAAAACATTGCGAGCCGGGCAATCGGAGGTATATTCTCGTTGCCGTGAAAGCAAAATGGAAATTCCGGCCTCAGACAAACTCTTGGTTCGCATGGAGGGCAACATGCTGACGCGCACGATTTTTCTTAGCAGGCTGATCGGACTGTACTGCATACTCGCCGTACCATCCCTGCTCCTTCACAGACAAGCGACCGTGGATGCGATAGCAGGACTTCTTCACAACTCATCCATGATGTTGGTGCTTGATGTGATCACGCTGGCCGCTGGGTTAGCGATGATTCTTGCGCACAATATCTGGAGGGGTGGAGCGCTGGTTGTGGTCGTCACCCTCGTGGGTTGGTTAGTGTTGATCAAGGCCCTGCTCTTCCTGTTCTTGCCGCTCGGGACGGAAGCGGAATGCATCCTGAGAGGGCTGCGCCATCCGCAGCTTTTCTACCTGTGTATGATTCCTTCACTCGTTCTCGGCATTTACCTCACCTATGGCGGATTCTCGCCTAAATCCCGTTCGCGAAGAGGCTACTCCTAACCGGACAGTTGGGTAGCGATCCCGCAAAGTGAAGATTGTTGTGGGTCCGGAGGGAGAAGCCGGCTCAGACCGCATAGAAGTGGTGGCGGCGTTGGGAGTTGGCGGTTTCCGGCTGCGCCTATTCGTGGTTTCCCAGGTCTCAAAATCGAGACCTGGGCACCCGGCCACTGACGGGCGGGCAGTTGTGAATCCCACCTTTCTCAAGGTGCGCTAAGGATGGGGCACCCACTTTTGTGGCTGGGACAGAGAAAGCAATAAAGGGTGGGCCGCCCGCCACAAGGAAAATCCGGTCTAATTCCGATAGATGGTGTGTAGCACAAATTCTGAACGCAACGGGAGAGCAAACGCAGCCAGCACGAATCCGGGCGGGAAAACTCTTCGGAAGCGCCAAAGGCTAAGGGAGGAATCGGGATGAGAGCACTTCTTGTGTCGCCGTCGCATCGGCGTCTTCGTACCATATTGAAATTACGCCATGTGTGTGGGTTCGCGATCGCGGCCCTCGCGCTCGTGCTGCCGTGGCCGGCAGCGGCTCAGACGCCCGTCACCTTTTGCGATTAGGTCTTTCCAGCTTCTAATTGGGCGCCAGTTTATGTATCTACCAACGACACCGCAACTGGCAACGTCACGGCGGCGCCAGTGCCGAGTTCGGGAGACTCGCTCCCAGGTTCAGGTGCCTGCGCTGGCGCAAACACGGCATACCGAGACGTAAAAGACACATGGCCAGCAGCCTTACCCACGGGCGATGGCATTGTTTGGGGAGTTCATGTATTTACGCTCAATTCCTACATCCCTGCATCCTCCGGCGCAATCAGCACCGTCAAGGTGGCACTTGATTACGAATGTCCGGACTCGGTGGAATCGAATGGTCTGTGCGCAACCAACGGCCAGAGGTTTGGACCCGCACTGAAACAAAACGGGAGATTCTACGTCGCGAGTGCAGCGGGCCAGGATACCATGGTCACGACCGGCTGGATGCCTTATTCAAGCTCGGCCGTTCCGAGTACGGGCTTTTGCGAGATTCTCCCCGGAGCAACAACAAACTGTAGTATTAGTGGCCAGCCCGACTTCTCAGGAAAAGCTGAACCAATCCAATGCGGTTTCTATACTGAGAATGCCTCAAGAGGGGGATCATTTTTTAACCATGCTGGTTATGACAATTGGCAGTGTGTCATAACACCAGCAGTCCCAGTAGTCGCGGGTATCCTGAAAGTCTGCAAAGTGGCCGGACCTGGCGTCACTGTCGGCACGCCCATCGGCTTCACCTACTCCAGCGCCGCAGGGTCTGGAACAATTACGGTTCCCGCAGGCCCCGCTCCCGGCTACTGCGTGCTCGGTCCGACCCTCCCCTTAGGCACGAACGTGACCGTGACCGAGAACGTACCATCAGGCTATTATGTGTCAAATATTACCGTGGCGCCGGCCACTCAACTCGTGCCCTCGCCGCCGAACCCAAATCCGCCCAGCGTCACAGTCCAGATTGGCCCCGGCGTCACCGAGGTGACGTATACCGATGCGGCCTCCGGCTATCTCGAGATCTGCAAGCAGACCCCCAAAGAACTGTCGGTGTCGGGCAGCGCCACATTCACCATCAGCCCTATCATGCCGGGAAGCCCGGGATCATATACCGTCCCGGTCGGCGCATGCTCGCCGGCCATCGAAGTTCCGGCTGGTCAAGTGATCATCACAGAAACTTCGCCGCCCAGCGGCACCGCCACGATGTCCTGCACCACGATTCCACCAAGTGCGCAACTCACCACCCCCCCTTGCAACGCCTCCACTTGGACCGATACGGTGACCGTCGCCGCGGGCGACATCTCTACTCAGACTATCGCCATCATCACCGATGGGCGGAGCCGCAATCCTAATGGTGGCAACAACACCCAGTAGACTCAAATAGACTCACAACCACAGGTGCGTCGCGGTCGAAAAACTTGGATGGAAAATCCGGGATCTCGACTGCGGCGTCCTGCGATAGCCGGGATAAGACATCGAACGATGCTACAACTGGTCGAAGATTTCGCGGAAGTCCCATGCGCCGGATTTTTGGGCGAGCCACTCGGCGGCGCGGACGGCGCCCAGGGCTAAGCAGCGGCGGTTGTGGACGTCGTGCTTCAGCTCGAGAATGTCGTCCGGGCCGGTGGCGGTGACAATGTGTTCGCCTTTGGCGTCGCTTACGCGATAGGACGCGATCTCGACCTTGGTTCCGGGCTGGGCTGCTTCGACGATCTGCCGGAGGGTGATGGCGGTGCCGGAGGGGGCGTCGAGTTTGGACTCGTGGTGGGTCTCTGCGATGTGGAATGTGTAGCCTTCGAGCTGGGCCAGCGAGGCGGTGAGGCGGAAGAGCTTTTGCACGCCGATGGAGAAGTTGGTTCCGTAGAGCAGGGCTCCGCCCTTTTGCGCTTTGGACTTGATTTCTTCAAGATGGGCGTACCAGCCGGTGGTTCCCACCACGATGCGAGAGCCCAAAGCCAGCACGGCGCGCATGTTTTCTACCGCGGCCTCGGGAGCGGTGAAGTCGATGACCACGTCCACGCTGGCCAGGGTGGAGGCGGTGAGGGCGGAGGCGTGTTCGTTTTCTGTAATGTCGAGCGCGCGCACGGAGTGGCCTCGTTCACGGGCGACCTCGGCGACGAGGCTTCCGGTTTTTCCCTTGCCCAGCACTAGAAACAGCATGATTCCCTCGTCCAGGATGATTTGGGTCCGTGGTTTCCCACCCTTTCGCCCGACCACCCCACGGACGAAGACCTGTCCGCGGGGGCCCCGGCAAGGCGAAAGGATGGGGCACGGAGCGTATGTGCGGACCCGGCACGATTATTTCACGGGTTCGGCGGCCAGCTAGCGCGCCACCACGTCGAAGATCGTGGGATCGGGGTCCTTGAAGAAGGCGGCGTGCAACGAGCGCACGGCCTCGTCGGCGTCGTCTTCGTCGATCATGAAGCTCATATTGATCTCGCTCGCCCCTTGCGAGATCATGCGCACATTGATGTGGCGGATGGCGGTGAAGACCTGCGCCGCCATGCCGCTTTGTCCGCGAATATCTTCGCCCACCATGCACACCAGCGCCTTGCGGCCCTCGTATTTCACGTCGGCCAGTTGGCTCAGGTCGGCGGCGATGGCGGGCAGCTTTTCGTTGGAGTCCACAGTCAAGGAGACCGAGACCTCGCTGGTGGAAACCATGTCTACCGCGCACTTGTGCTTGTCGAAGATGGCAAATATCTCGCTCATATAGCCGTGGGTCATCAACATGCGGCTGGCCACCACGTCGATGATGCTCAGCTTCTTTTTGACGGCGATGGACTTGAAGGGGCTCTTGCAGTGAGGAGCCAGGGATGTGATGCACGTGCCCTCGCAGGCGGCGTTGCGGCTGTTGAGCACCAGGACGGGAATGTTCTTTTTCACGGCCGGCAGGATGGTGGCCGGATGCAGCACCTTGGCGCCGAAGTAGGCCAGTTCGGCGGCTTCCTCAAAGCTGATGACCTTGACGCGCAGGGCATCGGGGCATACGCGAGGGTCGGCGGTCATGATGCCGTCCACATCGGTCCAGATCTCGATGGCCTCGGCCGAGAGCGCGCCGCCCACCAGAGCGCCGGTGAAGTCCGAGCCGCCGCGGCCGATGGTGGTGGTGATGCCGGCCTCGTTCGCGGCGATGAAGCCGCCCATCACCGGCACCTTGCCGAGGCTGGTGAGAGGGAGCAGCTTTTCCTGGGCGCGTTTGTCGATCACGGCGTCCAGCGGGACCGCCCTCTGGAATTGCGAGTCGGTGACGATAATTTCGCGCGCGTCCACGTGGGCGGCGTCGATGCCGCGCTCGCGGAAGGCCGCGGTGACGATGCGGCTGGAGATGCGCTCGCCGTAACTCACGATCAGGTCGGAGATGCGCGGGGTCAGTTCGAGAATGGCCGCCAGGCCGCGCAGTATCTCATCCAGAGAGTCGAACTTCTGGTCGATCAACTCAATCAACGCGGCAGCGTCGGCGGAATTTTCGATCAGTGCGGCGGCGGTGTCGCGGTGGCGCGAGCGCAGCCGCGAACTGATAGCCAGGGCGCCGGTGCGATCCCCCTGCGCGGCCACCGCGGCGGCGCGCAGCAACTGGTCGGTGACCTTGGCCATGGCGCTGACGACGACTACGGGTTGCTTGCCCTGAGCCATGCGTCCGGCCACGATTGCCGCGGTACGGCCGATGGCAGCCGGGTCCTCGACCGACGTGCCGCCAAACTTCATGACTACCAGGCTCATGCGAATCTTCCCATCGTTCCTTGCCAGTGCTTCAGGCGCGCGCGGCAGCCTCGGCGGCCTCAGCTACCGGTTCCAGCTTGCCCAGGCTTGCCAGCAGTTCGGCGTTCAAAATAGTCGCGCCCGCGGCGCCGCGAACAGTGTTGTGCGACAGCACCACGAACTTCCAGTCCAGCAGGCCGCAGGGGCGCAGGCGACCCACGGTCACCGCCATTCCATTGCCGCGATTGCGGTCGAGACGGGGCTGGGGGCGATCATCCTGCGGAGCCCACTCGATGGGCTGATCGGGGGCCGTCGGCAATCCCTGTCCGGCCAGCGGACGGAACTCTGACCATGCGGCCAGAATCTCTTCGCGGGTGGCTGGTTTGGAAAGCTTAATCGAGACACACTCGGTGTGACCGTCCTCGACTGCGACGCGATTGCAGTGGGCCGTGATGCGGGCGGCGAGCGGCATGACCGCATGATCCTGGAGTTTGCCCAGCAGCTTGAGGGTTTCAGCCTCCATCTTCTCTTCTTCGCTGCCTATATAGGGAACCACATTGCCCAGGATGTCCATCGACGCCACGCCGGGATAGCCGGCTCCGGAGACTGCCTGCATGGTGGAGACGAAGATCTGCTCGATGCCGAAGCGCTCTTCAATGGGCTTCAGTCCCATGACCAGGCCGATCGTGGAGCAGTTCGGATTGGTGACGATGTAGCCGCCCGATTCCTTGCGCGACGGCTGTTCTTCGATCAGGTGCAGGTGCTCGGCATTCACTTCCGGGATGACTAGCGGCACATTGGGAGCCATGCGGAAGGCGCTCGAATTCGAGATCACGGCGCAACCCGCCGCGGCAAACTTCGGT
>OBLT010001084.1_pt1 | contig 17464 bp, 19 predicted proteins | sample 1518721 | NCBI WGS metagenome assembly OBLT01 (sample SAMEA3539307, study PRJEB22396) | soil metagenome | biome: tundra; feature: field; material: soil | place: USA | collected 2010-05 | depth 0.15 m | reverse complement strand
AAGGCCAAGGAAGACTATCCGCGCGCCGACCACGACTACGGTCTGAGCTGGATCCGCCGCGAGGGCAAGGGCCGCGTCTTCTACGAAGCCCACGGCCACAGCGAAAGGATCTACGCGATCAAGCCGATGCTGGAGCACGTCCTGGCAGGCACTCAGTACGCGCTCGGCGATTTGAAGGCCGACGACAGCCCGAGCGTGAAGCCGAAGAAGTAAGCGCGGCGGACAGCGCGTTAGTGCGTCATCGAGTAGACGACGTAGTTCGAATCGGGCGGAATCGCGATGTTGTCCTGTCCCGGATACTCGCGCCACGGCATTTGCCAAGCCAGCGCGCTGCCAAGAGTCAGAAGCGCGGCGCCGGCGGACAGCAGGGTTCTTTCCTTCGCTCCCACGCCGTCCATTATATGAACTCGGCCGCGCCAGCGCAGCGTGCCCCGAACATGAAATACGAGCGACTCAATGAGAAAGGGTCGATAGGTCCGAGATCGCGCTCTCGGCGGCGTTCCCCACGGATTCCTCCGACACACCGTCCGCGTCGCCCGACGAGGATTCCAATATCTCGCTGGTTTCCACTACCACGATCCGCATCGTGACGCGGGTCTGAGTGTCAACCAACTGCACTGTCCCCAGCACCATAAGCGCGGCGCCTTCCTGGCTCCCCGGCGCCAGGTTGCCGGTGTCGTCGGGAATCTGGGGCAGCGGACGCACATCGGCGCTGAGCCGGACCGAAAGGTGAAACAGACCGTCCGCCTGACTGACCTTCATACCGTCGTCCGGGACCTGTACGTCCTTCGCCAGAAACGCATTGACGAGCGCTGCCGCAATCGCGTCCTCGCCCAGTTCGGGAGCCGGCGAGGCATCCTGAGAGTCCGGCGTTTGTTCATTATCATCGTCTGCCATGTTTCATACCCTCCTGCGATCCGGCGCCCGCGCGCCTACCCGTCTGCGGATTCCGCTGCCACCACGGTAAGGTGTCCCGTGACCGTATCCCCGTTGCCATTCCCGACGATTCCCGCGACATCCTGCCCTGGATCCGCCATCAGGGTCAGAGCAAAGGTCCCGGTCGAGCTAAAACTCAGGGACTCCTCGCCTGTTGCGCTTTCCCCCGGGACCAGCGTATCGAAAAACTTCGCGTCTTCCGCCACTACGCTTCCATAGCTGTTAGTAAACTGGTAGCCCACGTAGAACCCCTGCCGAATTGGGTCGTCCGAATTCACCGCGGGAGCGTCGCCGGTGTTCTTCACCACATAAGTGAAGGAAAAACTCGCCCCGCTCGGCACGGGGTTCGCCGAGAACGCCGGCCCGCTGACAATGGAAATGTAGTAGCCCATCCCTGGTTCCTTTCCACTCTGAGGTGAGAACATCAGCGCAGTATACCGCACAAACGCTCGCGGCAATGGGCATACCCGAAAGGCCGCGATACTACGGAATCTCACCGAGACTGCGGGTCCCCTTATACTTACCCCGCCGAGCGGCGGTAGCCCTTTAGAGTCAATCGCGTGCGTTCGGGTAACCGTGCCCTGGAGCCCGTCGCCACCTCTTGCAGGTGGGATATCGCGCGAAGCTCGCGTGCCCGTGTCTCCGGGCGTTGGTTTTCTCCATAGTCTTAGCCGTCTGCCTGCCAGGCGGCATCGGTGTGTGCGCCGACACCGTGCCCGATCCGGACCCGGTTATGGCTCCGGCGGTGAATCCGGCGCTCATTCCGGCCATGGCGTCCAGACATGCCTTTCCCGCCAGCCCACTAAATGATAGACGGCTCCTCGGCGTCATCCCGGATTTCGGAACGGTGGAATCCACCGACCCCTTCACGCCGCTGACGCCAAGGCAGAAGTGGAATCTGGCGCTCAAGGGGACCTTCGATCCGTACAACCTGGTGAACTCGGCGATGACGGCGGCTTTCGCGCAGGCCGGCAACCAGACGCCAAAATACGGGGAGGGTGGAGTGGCGTACGGCAAGCGCTTCGGAGCCGCCGTGGCCGATGGCGCCAGTCAGTGCCTGTTGGGCGCTGCGGTGTTCTCAAACCTCCTTCACCAGGATCCGAGGTATTTCCGAATGGGGCCGCGGGCGAGCATTTTGCGCCGCGCCCTCTACTCCGTCAGCCGGCTGGCCGTCGGGCGCCGGGATTCGGGCGCGGCCACGTTCAACAGCGCCGGAATGCTCGGCATGACCGTGGGGATCGCGGCGTCGAACCTCTATTATCCGTCCGCCAGCATCCGCGGCAGCGTCATGGTTGAGCGGCTGACGACAAGCCTTACCGGCGTGGTGGTGGGGGACCTCATGTCCGAGTTCGTGCCGGACCTGGAAAAGAAATTCCTCCCGAAATTGCTGTTTTGGCGGAAGCCCGCGAGCCAGAGCTAGACACCATCCTTGCGGACGGAGTCGAAGTCCCAGCCGTTGGTCCGGCACATCACCCGCACATGGCTCTCCCAGGTGGGCTCCGCCGTGGGGCGGCCACCCAGGAAGCAATCGACGCTCAGGTAGACCAGCGGCGCATCGCCGCGGCAGAAGATGCGGTGCCACGCGCCGGGCGGGATGCGAACCAGGTCGCCGGCGGCCACCGCAAACCGCCGGCCCGCGCCGTCGCTCTGGTTGGCGCTAATCTGCAATTCACCGGCGCCGGATATCACGTAAAAGACCTGCTCGGTGTCGTGGTGGACGTGCAACGGCGGGGCCTCGCCCGGTTCCAGGGTCACCAGGAACGCCTCGGACGTTTCGGCCTGGGAGCGGTCCATGATCAGGTCGTTGGTGTGCGTGGGAAAGCGGTAATGCACGGTCTCTCTGGTAGGGAAGACATACTTTCTATCGGGCATGAGCTGGGACCTCCGGGGCAGGGTGTTTGGTTTCGCCCACCATCCACCAATAGAACGGCAGGCCGAGGAGCAGGACGACGACGGCGACCACGAATCCGGGAAAGTAGGAGCCGGTGCGCTCGATCAACACTCCCGTGACGATCGGCGCGACGACGCCGGAAATATTCCCGGCGAAGTTGAGGATGCCCAACCACATGCCGACCGCGCCCTCGGGCGCCACGTGCGCCGTCAGCGTATAGAGGTTGCCGGTGGCGAGTCCCACGAGGGAGGCCGAGCCGATCATCAGCACCGCGGTGGCGTCGTTGGCCGTGCGTCCCGCGACCAGCAGCATCACGCTGGAAAGGTACGCGGCCGTGATCACCGCCTTGCGCGCGCGGCGTTCGTTGTAACCGAGCGCGGTGAGGCGGTCGGCAATCCAGCCGCCGAGCGGCTCGCTGACGGCGAAGACCAGGTACGGGATCATCACGTACGCGCCCGCGCGTTGCAAGGTCATGTGGCGCGACTCCACCAGGTAAGCGGGCAGCCACGTCACCAGCAGATACCAGTAGTAGCCGTAACAGATGTGGCCGAGACACATGCCCAGCAGATTGCGGTCGAGCGTGGCCAACGTCCGCGACAGGTTCTGCGCCGGCGCCACGTCCGCGGTGCGCAGACCGGCCGGAAAGGCGGCCAGCCAGGGAACCAGCCAGAAGACGCTGCCGAATCCCAGAACCATAAAAGACTTGTGCCAGCCCACGCCATGGACCAGAAAGGCGATGGCGGGCGCTCCCAGAGCCAGGCCGGCGCGCGTACCGCAGTTCATCACGCCCGAAGCGAGGCCGCGGTCCTTGGGGCCGAACAGGACGCTGACGATTTTCATTCCGCCCGGCATGTAGATGGACTCGCCGATGCCGAGAATGACGCGCATGCACATGAGCGCGCCGAGGGTGGCGGCAAAGCCCGTTAAGCCGCAGGCCAGCGACCAGAGGGCGAACGCGCCCGAGTAAAGCCAGCGCAGGTTGTAGCGGTCCGCCGCCCATCCCACGGGCAACTGCATCAGCGCGTAGGACCAGAAGAAGGCCGAAAGCAGCACGCCCTTGGCGGTGGGCCCGAGGTGGAGATCGATGGCGATGACCGGCAGCGCGACGGAGACGATGGCGCGGTCGAGGTAGTTGATGAACCCCGCGACGAACAGCAGGCCCGCGATGGTCCAGGCGCGAGTGGGCGAGACGGACATGGGCGGGATGGGGGAGCGCAGTTCCCGATTGTATCGCGATGGAGCCGCTGGCACCCACCGTGGGGCGGGCCTTTTGGCCCGCGATGACGCCTTCTGGCGTCATCAGCCGGGCGCCAGCCCGGCCCAGCGCCGCCGCTCAGCGCTTCAGCAGGCCGCGCACGAAGGCCAGGTTCTTGCGCATGTCGGCTTCCACCGTGGCGCCCGGGTGCGTATCGGTTTCCAGGTTCGCGTATCCCGTGAAGCCGATGGCCCGGATGGCTTCCACGACTTGCGGCATCGGCACGCGGCCTTCGCCTAAATAGCCCGGGTTGTCCTTGAAGTGGAACTGGCAGATGCGATCCTTGCCCAGCCAGCGGATTTCCTTCACCACGTCGAAGCCGGCCTGCGTGCAATTGCCCACGTCGTAATACACCAGCACGTCTTTCGACCGCGAGCGTTCCATGATGCGGACGTTGTCCTCCGCGGAAATCGTGTCCTCCAACCCGAGCACGACGCCGGCTTTCTCCGCCTCCGGAGCAATCTCGCGGAGGATGTCGCCGACGGCGATTCCCTCGGCCTCGCTGCCGATCGCGCGGTCGCCGAAGAACGGCAGGAGAAGTATCTTAGAGCCCAGCGCGCGCGTGAGCCGGATCGAGTCCAGGACCCACTTTACGGCCAGCTTGTCGTTCTTCAGGCCGTTGTCGTGCAGCCGGTCCACGCAGGTGGCGTCGATCGGGATCCGGTTCTCACCGGACAGGCGCAGGTAGCGAGCGACGATCTCCGGATTGTCGACGGGCATCTTGTCGCCGGCGATACGCCGGCCAAACGAGATCTGTACGCCCTCGAAACCGAGTTGCGCGGCCAGCGGCAGCGCCTCCGGGTTGGCCCCGAGCCGCAGGTTCCAATCGGTGACGCCGATCGCAAGCGGCGCGGCGGCGCGGGCCAGGCGCGCGCCGAATCCGGCGAGCGCCGCGGAACCTAACAGTGCGCGACGGCTGATCCGTTCCATATGACTCCTTCGGGAATGCTTACCACTTGAGCTTCAGCTCCGCTTCCCACTTCTCCGTGGACGCCATCATCTCGTCCCACGTCACCGCGCCGCCGCGGTACGCCGCCATGCGGCCCAGAATCCCGGTGAAATTGCTCTCCACCGCGGTGGGCGCGTTATTGATCGGCTTGCCGCCGCGAATGCTCTCGATGAAATTCTTCACGTTGGCGATGCAGCCGCCGGTGAACGTGTCGTCGGTCTGCGCTCCGGCCCATGTTTTCGCCCGGTCGTCGCTCTGGATGCGGACCAGACCGCCGTAGTGCGTGTCCGCGCAGCCGCGAAGGCCGAAGCAGCGCACGCACAGGTCTGAGAACGCCCCGGTAAGCTGGTGCGAGCTGAACGTGGCCTGAACGTCGTTGGGATACCAGAAGTTCACCGCGAAGTGGTCCCAGGCGTCGCCGGTGTCGCTCTTCGTTCCCGCCCAACTGGTTCGTCCTCCGGTTCCGTCGGCTTTCACGGGATGGCCGTTGAGGTACCAGTTCGCCATGTCGAGCACGTGGATGTTCTGCTCCACGATGACGTCGCCGCTGATAACGCGGTCGCCGATCCAGTTGACCATGCGTTTCAGGCCGGGGTCCATGTCCGGCGTGGATTTGTCCGTCCAGGGGCGGTTAGCGTAGTAGAAGACCTGGGCCATCACGACGTTGCCGATATCGCCCTGCCGGATGCGTTGCACCGCTTCCTGGAACACGGGACGGGCGCGGCTCTGAAAGTCCACCCAGAAGCTCAACCCCTTGCTCTGCGCCTTCAGGCCGCTGGCGAGAAAGCTCTTGCTGTCCGGCACGTCCACGGCCACCGGCTTGGCGCAGTAGACGTGCCTGCCGGCCTCCACGGCCGCGGCCGCGTGCATCGGGTGATAGTAAGGCGGCGTCTCGACGACTACCGCGTCGAGCTTCGAAGCGGCCAGTTCCCGGCAGGCCTCCGGCCCCCAGTACGCCCGGCCGGCATCCACGTGCAGTTTGTCGCGCGTGGCGTCGAGGTTCTTCCTGATGACGTCGGCCACCGCCACCACGCGGGCCCCCGCGTGTTCCGGAAAGAAGGGCGCAATCCAGTTGCCGCGCCCCCCGCAGCCCACCAGCCCGACCTCTACAGTCGAGTTGGCCTGATACCCGAAGGCCGTTTGAGGCTTCAAAAGAAGCGCGCCTCCCGCGGCCTGCAAAAACTGCCGGCGCCCCGCGCCCGATGGATCGGCCATGAAATCCTCCTGCCCTTCCGGACTACCCGGTCTGATATATCATACACAGAACCGGCTAGCAGGCTCGGACGCTTTCTGTAACGCGACGGAGGGCCGGTAACACGATGGCGGACCGGCCGCGCGGGCCGCAACTCCTGGGCAGCGTCGCGTGCCTGCCTATTCTGCAAGCGACTCGCTCCGAGCAGGAATACGCCGTCGCACTGGAACGTATGCTTCGCCGCATCGCTCAATGCAAGCTCCCCCAATCGCACCACCGGCAAAGTTATCCGTCTGGCCCCGCCGAGGTAATTTCCCCAAGCAGAAGCCAGCAAGGAAATCGCATGAGTAGCCGCTGCACACCGCCTTTGCATCACAAAGTAAGCGGCATTGGGCGAAAGCGCCTGCCCCACGCGCCTGCAAATCCTTCGGCAGCAAGGTGGGACAGACGCTTTCGTCTGTCAGGCCTGCGCGGCTCGGAATCCGGAGCGGTTGGTACGGCTATTTCGTGACGAGCCCTAATCCAGGCTCTTGTGGAAACGCATGGCGCTCAGGCCCAGGATCAGCGCGCCGTAGATCAGCAGGGCCAGCATCTGCGGCCACAGCACCGCGACGCCCACGCCTTTCAGGAAGACGCCGCGCACGATTTCCATGAAGTAGCGCAGCGGGTTGAGGTACGTCAGGTATTGAACCGGCAACGGCATGTTGCGGATCGGAAAGTTGAAGCCGCTGAGCATGAAGGCCGGGCTGGAGAAGAAAAACGACATCATGTTGGCCTGCTGCTGGGTTTGCGAAATCGTCGAGAGAAAGAGGCCCGCCCCCAGGCTGGTCAACAGAAAGATGGTCGCGCTGAATAACAGCACCAGGAAGTTGCCCCGGAATGGGACGCGGAATATCACGAGCGCCCCCGCCGTCACTACTACCAGGTCCACCAGCCCTATTATCGCGAACGGCAGCGTCTTCCCCAACATCAATTCGATGGACCGCATGGGCGTCACCATCAACTGCTCCATGGTGCCGATCTCTTTCTCGCGGATGATGGCCTGCGCGGTCAGCATCAGAGTCACCATGAACAGGATGTTGACCGCCACGCCGGGCACGAAGTAGTTGCGGCTGCGAAGGTCGGGGTTGAACCATACCCGCGAGCTCGGCAGCGCCGCCCCGGACATGATTGCCGGCGGGGCGCCCGGGCTTCGGACCTCCAGCTTGATGGTCTGATCGTTCTTCGTCTGTCTCGGGGACACGTCTTCCGAAAACTCCGCGATCACTCCGGCGGAGTAAGCCGACACCAGGGATGCGGTATTCGAGTTAGTGCCGTCCAGGAGCACCTGCACTTCGGCGCTCCGCCCGCGCGCCAGGTCGCGGGCGAAGCCGGGGAGCACGCGCACCACGGCGTGGGTGTCGCCGTGGTCCAGAATGGACTGCACCTCCAGCTCGCTATGCGGAGTGGCCACCACCTGGAAGCGGCCCGAACCTTCGAAACGCGCCAGCAGCGCGCGGCTCTCGGGCGTTCCGTCGTTGTCCATCCAGGCGATCTTCGCGTTGTCCACGTCGAGCGTGACGGCGTAACCGAAAATGATCAGTTGCAGCAGAGGAGGAATGAACAGCAGTCCCCGCATGCGCGGGTCGCGGAACAACTGGATGAACTCCTTCCTGAGTATGACGCCAATTCGCTCCCACATGGTTCACGCCACCTTTTGATGCATTCTCCGCACGGACCGCCAAAACACGAAGCCGGTGAACAGCAACAGATACACGAGTTGCGGCCAAAGTATCTCGAACCCGACTCCCTTTAGAAACACGGCCTTCAGGATGGTGATGAAGTAGCGCGAGGGAACCACGATGCTGATCACCTGGATCCACTTCGGCATGGTGTCGATGGAGAACACGAATCCCGAAAGGAGGAAGCCTGGGAGAAAGGTAGTCAGCATGCCCATTTGATAGGCCACCACTTGAGTTCTGGCTCCGGCCGAAATGAAGATCCCCCAGAACATGGCCCCGCACAGGAACACCAGGGTCGAAACGGCGAGCACCAGCAGGCTTCCTCGGAACGGCACTCCGAAGACCACTACTCCCGAAACGAACGAGAGAACCGCGTCAACCAGCCCCACCACGAAGTAGGCCAGCATCTTGCCGAGCACCATTTCGACGGGCCGCAGCGGCGTGGAGAGGATCTGCTCCATGGTCCCCATTTCCCACTCGCGCGCAATCGTGAGCGTGGTCAACTGGCCGGTGAGAATCATGAGAATGATCGCGATCAGGCCCGGCACCACGAAGTTCTTGGATTGCAGGGAGCTGTTGTACCAGACGCGCATTTGCGCCACCACCGCGGGCGGCTGAGGCTTGGCGCCGCGGAGGTTCATGATGTCCGCCCGCACCTCCATCGAATACGCCTGGACCACGCTCTCGGCATAGCCCATGGCGATGGCGGCGGTGTTGGAGTCGCTGCCGTCCACCAGCAGTTGCACGCTCGATCCCCGTCCCGCCATCAGGTCCTTGCCGAAATCGCGCGGGATCACGATGCCCATGAGGATGGTGTTGCGATCGATGCCGCGCTGAATTTCGCGATAGTCGTTGACCGCGCCCATCACCTCGAAGAAGCGCGACCCCCGAAAGTCGCGCTCCAGGCTGCGGCTCGCCGCCGTGCCGTCCTGGTCGTAAAGCAACACGGGCACGTGGTCCACGTCGAGACTGAGCGCGAATCCATAGAGAAGCAACATCATCGCAGGCATGGCCAGCGCCAGGCCCAGGCTGCGCTTGTCGCGGACGATGTGGCGCAGTTCCTTGATGAAGACGGCTTTGGTGCGCCGGTAGCTCATGCCGCTTTCCGCTCCTCGGCCTCGATCAAGGCCACGAATACGTCTTCGAGAGACGGCTGGATCTGCTCCAGCCTCCGTATGGCGATGCTCTGGGCCGCCAGCGCGCCGCGGATGCGCTCTATGGCGGCCTGAACGTCGTCCACTACCACGTGCAATCCGCTGCCGAACACCGCGACTTCGAGGATGCCCTCCTCCCGCTCGATGGCCCGCATGGTATCGAGCGGCGCCGCCGTGTCCAGGCGCAGCAGGTTGTGCTCCGCCAGGTCGCTCTTCAGCGCCGAGGGAGCGCCCAAGGCGATCACCTTGCCCGCATACATCAGCGCCAGCCGGTTGCAATACTCCGCTTCGTCCATGTAGTGAGTGGTCACGAAGACGGTGTGTCCGGTGCGCGAGAGTTCCCCGATGAGATGCCAGAACGTGCCGCGGGCGATGGGGTCCACGCCGGAGGTCGGCTCGTCGAGGAACACCACCGGAGGATCGTGCAGGATCGCGCAACCCAGGGCCAGACGCTGCTTCCACCCGCCGGAGAGCGTGCGGGTCAGGCTGCCGCGCCGTTCCTCCAGGTTTGCCATTCTCAGCACGTAATCCTTGCGCTCTTGACGGCGCTCGCGCGGCACTCCGTACATGCCGGTAAAGAAATCGATGTTCTGATCCACCGTGAGGTCGTCGTACAGCGAAAACTTCTGCGACATGTAGCCGATGTTGCGCTTGACCTGTTCCGGCTCGGTGGACACGTCGAAGCCGGCCACGGAGGCGCGCCCCGAAGTGGGCGTCAGCAACCCGCATAGCATGCGGATGGTGGTGGACTTCCCCGCGCCGTTGGGTCCCAGGAAACCGAAGATCTCGCCCTTGGGCACCTGGAGCGAAACGTGGTCCACCGCCACGAACGAGCCGAAGGTCTTGACCAGGTTGTCGATGGAAACCGCCCAATCGCTCATCGCGCCTCCAAGGCATCGGCCGCCTGAATGGTCTGCACGAACACGCCCTCCAGGCTGTCGGCGCCGGCCGCTTTCTTTAGACCCTCCGGCGTATCGCACCGGATCAGCTTGCCCCTGTGCATCAGGCCCACGCGGTTGCAGCGTTCGGCCTCGTCCAGGTAGGCGGTGGTCATGAAGATCGTGATGCCGTCCTTCAACAGTTGATACAGAATGGTCCAGAAATCGCGGCGGGATACCGGGTCCACGCCGTTGGTGGGCTCGTCCAGGAACAGAATCCGCGGCCGGTGCAGCAGCGTACACATCAGCGCCAGCTTTTGTTTCATGCCGCCGGAGAGCCGCCCGCCCTGGCGGCCGCGGAACGGCTCCATGCGGGTCATTTGCAGCAGCCGCGCGGTGAGATCCCGGCGCTCCGCCCCCACAATTCCGAACAGGTCCGCGTAGAAGAACATGTTCTCTTCCACGGTCAGATCCAGGTACAGGCCGAAGCGTTGCGCCATGTACCCGATCTGGTCCTTCACCGCCTGCGCGTCGCGCGCCACGTCGTGCCCGGCCACCCGCGCGCTGCCCTCGGTGGGGTTGACCAGTCCGCAAAGCATGCGCAGCGTGGTGGTCTTCCCCGCGCCGTCCGGCCCCACCAGCCCGAAGATCTCGCCCTCGGCCACCGAGAGGTTGAGGCGGTCCACCGCCGTCAACTCGCCGAAGCGGCGGGTGAGGTCACGCGTTTCGATGATCGGCTCCATGGTTCCTTCTGGGGTCCCTTACGGCGTCAGTCCAGCACGATCTCCGCGTCCGCGGGCATATTGGACTTCAGCTCGCGGCGCGGGTTGTCCAGCTCGATCTTGATGCGGTATACCAGCTTGACGCGTTCCTCCTGCGTCTGGATCTGCTTGGGCGTGAACTCCGCTTCCGACGCGATAAAGCTCACGCGGCCCTCGTAGACCTTCCCGGGATAGGAATCCGTGGTGATCCTGGCCTTCGCGCCGACCTTCACCTTCCCCAAGGCGGTTTCGTTGACATACCCGCGCAGCCAGGGATGGTCGATATCGCCGACGGTCACCACGGTTGTCCCCACGCCCAGCACCTCGCCCACATCCGCCGATTTCACCAGCACTACGCCATCCACCGGCGAATAGGCGATGGTATCGGCAAGCTGCGCGTCGATCAGCGCCACGCTGGCCCTGGAGCGCTCGATTTCGGCCCGGCGCGTGACCAGTTCCTGCTCGCGGCGCTGTATCTCCAGCGTGTTGGCTTCCGCCATCTTCAACGCGCCGCGCATTTTTTCGACCTGTCCTTGGGCGGCTTGGACGATTTCCACGCGGGGGCCGGCCTGCACCAGCGCCGCGCGCTGCTGGGCCTGCTTCAGGGCCGCGTCGGCGGATTCCCAGCGGTTGCGGTATTGGTCGTACTGCGCCGTGGAAATGTCGTCGTTCTTGTACAGCGTCTGGGAGCGGTCCCAGTCGCGCTTGGCGCGGTCGAGCTCGGACTGCGCGGCCTCCACGGCGGCGCGGGATTCCTGAATCTCCTGCGGCCTGGAGCCGTTTTTCAATTCCAGCAGGCGGGATTCGTTCGAAGCCAGATCCGCCTTGCGCTGCTCCAGATCGCCCGCCAGCGTGGCTCGTTCCCACTCCAGCGCCGTCTGGGCCTGGGCCAGTTGCGCTTGCGCGGATGCCAGGCCGGCCGCCTCGCGGTCGCGCTGCGCCAGCAACTGGTCGCGGTCGAGGCGCGCCACAATCTGCCCCTTCTTCACGGCGTCGCCTTCATCGACGGTGCGCTCGATGAGCCGCCCGGCCGTCTTGAAGGCGATGTTCACCTCGGTCAATTCGATATTGCCGGAAACCATGATGCGGTTGTCCGGCGCGCGGCCGATTCCGCTACGGTAGGCATACACCCCGGCGGCCACCGCCGCCAGGACAACTAAGATGACGATTACTCGCTTTTTCATCGGTCCGTCTCCGTTATCACTCGTCACGAAACAACCGTACCAACCGCTCTCTTACGTTCGCGGCTCTGCTCCCGATTCCGAGCCGCGAACGTAAGAGAGCGGTTCAGGCGGGATGCACGGTGTTTGTTGACAAGCCTTTATCACTGCACCAAGCTCCTCACTTTGCCCATGGCCTGCGCCAGGTCGATCCGCGCCACGTTGTAGTTGTAGAGCGCATCGGTCTGGTTGTCGCGGGCGCGCTCCAGGCGCGTCTGCGCGTCGGTCACTTCCAGGCTGTTGGTCACCCCGGCCTCATAACGCCGCCGTGCCTGGGTAAGCTCGTTGTCCGCCAGCTCCAGCCCGTCCTTGGCCACGCCGACCTGGTCTTGCGCCGAACGCAGACTGTCCAGCGCCAAGCGGACGTCCAGTTCGATCTGCTCCTTCAAATCGTTGGTCCGCACCTTCTCCGCGCGGTATTGCGATTCCGACTCGATGCGCCGCTCGTCCCGGCGCCCGCCGTCGAAGATAGGCACGCGCACCGCAATGCCGTACGCGCGCGTGGGTCCGGCGTTATCGAATCCCGAGCCGGTGGGTCCGTAATCGCCCATGGCCGAAACCGTGGGCAGGCGCTCCAGTTTGGTGGCGCTGGCCGAAAGGCGCGCGTTCGATTCGCGATTCTGCTGCGCCTGGTAGTCTGGCCGCTTCATGGCCTGGGCTTTGGCCTGCTCCAGGGTGACCTCATCCACGGGAACGTATTGCAGCATGTCGGTGAGCTCCAGTTCCGTATCGAGCCGCAACCCCACCGCGCGCAGCACTTGCAGGCTGGCGCCGCGGAGCGCGTTCTGCGCCACCAGCAGCCTCTGCCGGTCGTTGGCAAGCTGCACTTTGGCGCGCGTGATTTCGATACCGGTGCCCGTGCCGGCGTCCTTCTGGTTTTGCGCCTGGGTCAGCGTCGCCTCGGAAAGCGTGACGTTGGCCCTCCCCGTGTCCACATCGGCGCTGGCGCGAACCGCCGCCAGGTAGGCGCGCGCCACCTGCGCCGCAACCTGCTCTCCGGCTGCGTCCAAGTCGGATTTCGCCGCCGAGATTCCCACCTTGGAGGCCTGGAATCGCCGGATGGAAGCGAAATCGAAAACCGTCTGGCTGGCGCTGACCCGTGCGTCCATGGTATTGTACGGCCCGACAAAAGTGGGAAACGTGAACCCGGGGATCGGCAGGGTGAACTTGAAGCCCATGGCGGCCAGATTGGTGGTCCGGTTCTGCATGCTCCATGCGGCCGACAGATCCGGCAGCAGCGCCGCTCGGGATTGCGCCGAACGGGACTGGGCCTGCTTCAGCGACTCGCCCGAGAGTTGGATCTTGGCGCTCCCCTCGGGGGAGGTGGCAATTTCCACGGCCCGCTTCAAACTCAACTGTAGCGGTCCCCGCCCAGGCGTCTGGTCTGCCCCCGTTAACAACGGCGCCGCCAGCAATAGTATCCAAGCCAGTCTCATTTCATAACCTCGACTTCTTCCTCCGGCGTTGCCACCGGAGCGCGCAGACCGCCGCTGAGGAACGCAATCAGTCTCTTGATGCGGCGGCTCAAGTCCCCGGAATCCGCCGGCGTTTCGAGCACCGTGAAGGCCGTTGCCCCGGCCACGGCGCGCAACCTCCAGAGAAACTCCTGTTCCGGCAAATCCGGCAGCGTCCGGCGCATCGCGCCGATGAACCTGTTGGCCGTGGGCTCAAAGTGGCGCTTGATGCCGGCGGGGAACGACCCCTCGGTGTACAGGCGGCCCATCAGCCTGATCAATTCGGGGTGACGGACGGCCGCCTGCGCGGCCGGCGCGAGAAACGCTTCCAGGATCTTTTCCACCGCCACGGGGTCCGCTCCCGCATCGGCCTCGAAGCGTTCCAGCGCGTCCAAGCGCACCTGGTTGATCGGATCGGCCCTCCTCCGGATCAACTGCTCCAGGAGGTCTTCTTTCGACCCGAAGTGGTAGTGGATCGCCGCCAGGTTCACTCCCGCGTCGGCGATGATGTGCCGGAGCGAAGTCTCCGAGTACCCTTGCTCGCCGAAGAGCCGCTCGGCAGAGTCCAGGATCTTGTCTTTAGTGTCAATCATGCGAATGATTAAATCAGTCGAACGATTTAATTATACGACTGAATACGATGCGCGCAATGGGGTGAAAACCTGATCTGGCCGGTTTGGGCGGCTGAATTCGGTTGATTCCCGCCACATCGGGTGCTATGCTGTAAGTGAACGTGGATTGATTTAAGGCCTTGCGGCCCGACTAATTGCAACCACGCTAAAAAGTGCTAAAGGTGAGTCGGTCTGTTCGAAAATATTTCGACCCTGGCGCCTTTGGGCTCCAGGGTTTTTTCGTTCTGGGCGGGCCGATCGCCGGATGCTGGAGGAGTCGATGAGCGTCTGGCCCAAGTTGGAGCCGGCAAGTCCTTCGCTTTCGGGCAGCGAGGGCGCCTTGGTTTCCGTTTCGATCGATGTAAAGCCCCGTTACCTGGAATCCCTATTGGAAGCGCTCGCGCAGCTTCCGTTTCCCATCAATCCCGAAATCTATCACGATGCCGCCATCGTCTATCGCTATGCCGATGGACGGGAGGTGGTTGAGGATACTACCCTGGTCGAGTTCCCGGCGTATGCCGGGCGGCTGGAGGACGCCCGCCGCGCACTGGACGCATACGGTTTCGACCGGTCGAGTTTGCACGTCACCAGCATGCTCGACGAGATCCAAACCGAGCCGGTCCCGGAATCGCCGCCCCAAGCCGCGGCATATGTTTCCCGTCGCCGCCTGAAGCGCCGCCCGGCGGCAGCGGTACATTAGCAACCCGCCGCTACCAGCCGTACCGTTCTTCGGTCCACGGGTCGCCGCGCATGTGGTAGCCGTTGGCTTCCCAGAAGCCGGGGCGGTCCGCGGCTATCAGTTCCAGCCCCGCCACCCACTTGGCGCTTTTCCATGCGTACAAACTCGGTACGATCAGCCGCGCCGGTCCGCCGTGCTCGGCCGTGATGGTTTCGCCGTCGTGGTGAAACGCCACCAGGGCATCCTCGGCCAGAAGGCGCTCTATCGGCAGGTTGGTGGTCCAACCGCGGTCATACCCGTACGCCATGGCGTACTGCGCCTCGGGGCAAGCGCCGCCCGCCCGCCGTAGCAACTCGCGGGCGGAGACTCCCTCCCACAGGTTGCCGAGCCGCGACCAGCGCGTGACGCAATGGAAATCGGAGAAAACCCGCACGCGCGGAAGAGCCAGGAATTCCTCCCAGCTCCACTCGACTTCCTTACCCACCAGTCCGGCTATCCGGAAGCGCCATTTCGCGAGGTCGATAACGGGGGGCCCGCTGGCATCCAGCACGGGCCACTTCCGGGTACGGGATTGTCCGGGCGGAACGCGGTCCGCCCGGCGAGTGTCCGGGCTCACGATGACGTTCGCGGGAAGCCCGGCGGGCGACGGCGCCTCGGCGGCCTGGTTTTTCTCTCGATCCGCTCCCATGCGCCCCTCCGCCTTCATCATAGTACCCTTTTGCGGCTCCTCGATTTGCGTGATAATACCTACTAGCGGTTTGGGTGAGACCTTGTGAGGAAGACGCGATTCGTTTTGGGCGCTTTGGCGGCCTCGTCCGCGGTGCTTTCCGCTCAGCAACTCTTGCCAAGCTCCGAAGGCGTGGTGCGGCCCCTGTTTTCCGATATCGCCATCCTGGAGGAAGAGGAGTCGCGCAAGGACCTTCCCTGCACCGTCACTTCGATCAAGCCCGTGCTTGGTTTCGATTTTAGGTTCCGCTCCGGCTACCAGGTAACTGTTCCGCTGAAGGAACTCTCGGACCAGGCGGGCTATCTCACCATGGTCTTTCGGGTGGTCCCGGCCGACCGTCCGGACCAACCGATCTACCTGTCGCAACACGTACTCGTCCCGGAGATCGAGGAAGACGCCAAGGGCGACGCGGACCTTCAGGGCGCCTTCTCCATCGGCGAGGGGAAGTACCATGTGTCCTGGCTGATGCGCGACCGCTCCGAACGCATATGCTCTTCGAGTTGGGACATCGAGGCGAGCCTGCCCTTGAAGGACAAGCCGATGCCGCTGAACATCGCCCCGGACGCCGTGCTGACGGCCGACGTGCAGCCCTTTCGGGAGGAGCCCCCCGTCCAGCGCACGGACCGCGACGGAGCGCTCAACCTGAAAGTGATCGTCAATTTCGCGCCGCAGGATTCGTCGTCCGCCGTGCTGGAGCCGCTCGACACCAACGCGCTGGTCGCCATTCTCCGGAGCATCGCGCGCGACCCACGCGTCGACAAGTTTTCCCTGGTCGCCTTCAACATGCAGGAACAGCGGGTGATCTACCGCCAGGAGGAGGCTTCGCAGATCGATTTTCCGGGGCTGGGAGAGGCCATCAAGACCCTCAACCTGGGTAGGATAGACGTGAAGCAACTCATCCAGAAGCACGGGGACGTGGAATTCCTGGCCGACCTCATGACGAAGGAAATCAAGGGCAACCAGGACCAGCCCGACGCCGTCATTATTGCAGGGCCAAAAGTAGTGATGGACGACTCGGTGCCGCCGGATGCCCTGAAACAACTCGGCGAGGTCAAGTTTCCCGTGTTTTATATGAACTGCAACCTGGACCCCACAGTGAATCCCTGGCGGGACGCCATCGGCAACGCCGTCCGCGCCTTGAAGGGCGTCGAATACACCATCAGCCGGCCGCGCGACGTTTTCTTCGCCTGGACCGAGATCGCCGGCCGCATTGTAAAATCGAAATTCGGGAAGACCGTGACGGCTGGCGGCTCCTCGTGGCAATAATTATGCGAGTTTTAGCAATCGCGTTGTTTATCGCTTCAGCCGGTCTCCCTTGTCAGGCCCAGCAGTTTGAGAACCTCGCGCCGTACATCCCCACGCCGATGAGCCTGGTGGAAACCATGCTCGAATACGGATCCGTCAAGCCCAGCGATATCGTCTACGACCTGGGCAGCGGCGATGGGCGCATCGTGATCGCGGCGGCGCAGAAGTTCGGGGCCCGCGGCGTCGGCGTGGAAATGATTCCGGAGTTGTGCCGCAGGGCCGAGCGGAGGATCAGGGAGTTGGGTCTTCAGGACCGCGTCAGGATCGTGCAGGGCAGCGCCTTGCACGTGGACCTCAGCCCCGCCACCGTGGTCACCATGTATCTGCTGACCAGTTCCAACGAGCGGCTAAAACCGATTCTCGAAAAATACCTCAAGCCCGGGGCCCGCGTGGTCTCCACCGATTACCCGATCACAGGCTGGAAAGAAACACGCTTGAAGATGGTAAAAGCCGGGTCCGCCGAACACAAGATCTACGTGTACGAAATCGGCCACACGAAGTAGCAGGGGCCAGGGACCGGGGGCCAGGGAGCGGTCGGCCTCTTACGCAGTTCTTCGCCGCCGCAAGAATCCCAATTCCCAAGAAAAATGCGACACCTGCTTTCCCCGGCCCCTGGCCCCCGGCCCCTGCTGGGCCCCCGGCTCTCTTTTTGCAACCGCACGCCGCATCCGAGCGTTGTATCCGATATGAGATTGCGCTTGCCCAGGGTTGTATTGGCTTGTCTGCCGATG
>OBLT010001083.1_pt1 | contig 17473 bp, 16 predicted proteins | sample 1518721 | NCBI WGS metagenome assembly OBLT01 (sample SAMEA3539307, study PRJEB22396) | soil metagenome | biome: tundra; feature: field; material: soil | place: USA | collected 2010-05 | depth 0.15 m | reverse complement strand
GCAGCGGCTATACCTATAATGCTGACGGAAGTTACAGCAACTACGCCAATGACGGTCATGGCGATGTCACGACGGATTACTTTGACACTAACGGCAACGAGCTAAGCGACAGCTGGACCAAGGCCAATGGCTCGTATGGAACAGACACTTTCAATTCCGATGGCTCCAGCAACGGCACGTCCTATAATACTGACGGCAGTTACAGCAGCTATATCAACGGCGGCCAGGGCGATGTCACGACGAATTACTTCGATGCTAGCGGCAACCTGCAAAGTTACAGCATGCTGGTGGGAGATGGCCAGGGCAACGGTACCCTGACCAATTACAACGCCAATGGAATCGAGTTGGGTTATAGCGTGCTAACCAACGATGGGTCGGGCGACACCACCACAACGAACTTCAACGTCAACGGCATCAAACTCAGCGACAGCTGGACAAAAGCTGACGGTACCATCGGTAACGACACCTTCAATGCCGATGGTTCCAGCAGCGACACTGCCTATAACGCTGATGGCAGCTACAGCGTCTCTATCGGGGATGGTCAAGGCAACGGCACCACGACGAACTACGATGCCAGCGGAAATGTATTGGACACCATCGTTTCCACCAACGATGGTCTTGGAGACATCACTACCACCGTCTCCGACCCAGATGGTTCCTACCAGCAGAGCTGGAGCAACTCGGCCGGCAGCAGCGGCAGCACCGACTACAACGCTGCCACTGGCGAAGTGATCGGCAGCAATGCCACCGCCAGAGCCGGTTACAGCTACACCTACGACAACACCCAGAATGTCGGCGGTATCAGCGGTGTCACGGAATCTGTGGTGAATTACACCTATGCAAATGGCTCAGCCTATTCAACTGACACCGTCTCCGATCCGAACGGCTCTTACCAGCAGTCTTGGAGCAAGTCGGATGGCAGCAGCGGCAGCACCGACTACAACGCCGTCACTGGCGAAGTTATTGGCAGCAACGCCACAGCAGGTGCGGGTTACAGCTATACCTACGACAACACCCAGAATGTCGGGGGCGTGAGCGGCGTGACCGAGTCCGTGGTGAATTACACCTATGCGGACGGATCAACTTACAGCACCGACACCATCTCCGATCCGAACGGCTCCTACCAGCAGTCGTGGAGCAACTCGGCAGGCAGTAGCGGCTCGACCGATTACAACGCCGTCACCGGCGAGGTGATCGGCAGCAATGCCACTGCAGGAGCAGGTTACAGCTACACCTACGACAACACCCAGAACGTCGGTGGCGTCAGTGGTGTGACCGAATCCAAGGTCGGCTACACCTACGCGGACGGGTCCACCTACGACACTGATACGGTGAACGACCCGAACGGCTCCTATCAGCAAAGCTGGAGCAAATCGGATGGCAGCACGGGCAGTACCGACTACAACGCGGTCACCGGCGAAGTGTCGGGGAGCAACGTCATGGCGTACAGCTACACTTACGATAACACCCAGAACGTAGGCGGGGTCAGTGGTGTCAATGAATCCAAGGTCGACTACACCTACACCGATGGATCGACTTACGTTACGGACACCGTCTCCGATCCGAACGGCTCCTACCAGCAAAGCTGGAGCAAATCGGATGGTAGCACGGGCAGCACCGACTACAACGCTGCCACCGGCGAAGTCACAGGCAGCAATGCCACGGCAGGTGCGGGTTACAGCTATACCTACGACAACACCCAGAATGTGGGTGGTGCCAGCGGCGTGACCGAATCCGCAGTGGCTTACACCTACGCGGACGGTTCTACCTATAGCACCGACACCGTCTCTGATCCAAACGGTTCCTACCAGCAGTCATGGAGCAACTCTGCAGGCAGCAGCGGCAGCACCGACTACAACGCGGACACGGGCGAAGTCATCGGCAGCAACGCCACGGCAGGTGCGGGTTACAGCGACACCTACGACAACACCCAGAACGTGGGCGGTGTGAGCGGCGTGACCGAATCCGCGGTGGCCTACACCTACGCGGACGGTTCCACCTACAACACCGACACCGTCTCGGATCCCAACGGCTCCTACCAGCAATCCTGGAGCAAGAGCGATGGCAGCACCGGCTCAACTGATTACAACGCCGCCACCGGCGAAGTCATCGGGAGCAATGCCACCGCAGGCGCGGGCTACAGCGACACCTACGACAACACCCAGAATGTGGGCGGGGTCAGTGGCGTGACTGAATCCGCGGTGGCCTACACCTATGCGGACGGTTCGATTTACAGTACCGACACCGTCTCCGATCCGAATGGCTCCTACCAGCAAAGCTGGAACAATTCGGCAGGAAGCAGTGGTTCCACCGACTACAACGCTGCAACAGGTGAGGTGATCGGCAGCAATGCCACGGCAGGTGCGGGCTACAGCTACACCTACGACAACACCCAGAACGTGGGTGGCGTAAGCGGTGTGACCGAGTCCAAAGTTAGCTACACCTACGCGGACGGATCGACGTACAACACCGACACCGTCAGCAACCCGGATGGGTCTTACTTCCAGGCATGGAGCAAGTCTGACGGCACGGCAGGCAGTAGTGCGGTCAATGCGAGCGGCACCTTGATTGGCGACAGTGTGGTGAATGCTGACGGCAGCCAGGAAGTCGATGCCAGCGGCAACCATCTGCTAGTGGGCAGTTCTGCAAACGACAATGTGGTTGCAGGCTCCGGCAACGACATCCTGATCGGCGCAGCAGGGAATGCCACCCTTACCACCGTCTCCGGCACCGACATCATCGCGTTCAACAAGGGTGACGGACAGGACGTGGTCAACGCCGCATCAGGACAGAACAACTCCATTTCGCTTGGCGGCAACTTCGCCTACAGCGATCTGGCGCTGCAAAAGGACGGCAACGACCTGGTGCTCGACGTGGGTACCTCAGACAGCATCACCTTCAAGAACTGGTACGCAGGTGCTCAAAACATCGTCGACCTGCAAGTGATCGCCTCCGCCATGTCGGACTTCAACCCCGGCTCGACCGACGTCTTGCGCAACAGCAATGTCGAGAACTTCGACTTCCAGAGCCTGGTCAGCGCCTTCAATCAGGCACAGGCCGCCAACCCCACCCTGACCGCGTGGGGCATTACCGACTCCCTGCTGAGTGCGCATCTGGCATCCAGCGACACCGCAGCACTGGGCGGAGACCTTGCCTATGCGTACGGGACGAACGGCAACCTGACCGGCTTCGGAGTCTCGGCGGCGGAATCGACACTCTCCAGCAGCCAGTTCGCCGCAGCACCACAGACACTGAATCCGTGGCCGACGCTCAACACGGGAACGGCCCAGATTCGATGAGGTGTGCATTCGGTTATAGCCTGATGTCAGGGTCGATTCCATGAGCGACAAACCCACCCTCCTGTCCCCAGAGGCCTTGGACTTCGCCCCTGGGCTGTTGTCCATCCAGGAAAGCCCCCCGGCACGGCTACCGCGTGCGGTGATGTATACGGTGGGCGTGCTGTTCGTCATCCTGCTGCTATGGGCGATCTTCGGCAAACTGGACATCATCGCCAGCGCCGAAGGTCGCTTGGTGCCAGAGACCTACATCAAGATCGTCCAGCCATCGGATGCCGGTATCGTGCAGGAGATACTGGTCAAGGAAGGCGAGCAGGTGAAGCAGGGGCAGGTGCTGATGCGCATGGACACCCAGCTTGCCGAAGCGGATGCGAAGACCATAGGCAACGATCTTGCGCTGCGGTCTTTGCAGTTGCGCCGTATTGATGCGGAGCTGGCAGGTAAAGCATTGGTCAGGGAGCGCGATGATCCGAACGATCTCTTCCGTCAAATTGAATCCCAGTACCACGACCGCCGGCTAGCCTACACAGACGCGCTAGAGCAAGCGCAGGATGCGTTGAATAAGTCGCAGCACGAGTATGACTCCGCAAGGGAAGTGTTGACCAAGCTGCAGCAGATCACCCCCATCCTCAAGCAGCAGGCCGACTCATACGCAGACATGGGCAAGGATGGCTACGTCCCGCAAATGACCGTACTGGACAAACAGCGCGATTATTTGGAAAAATCACAAGACTTGCGCGCACAGCAATCGACAGTCGCCAGTCTTGAGGCTGCGGTCAAACAAGCTAAAAAGCAGATCGACCAGATCACCTCGAAATACCGTAGCGACTTGCAAAACGAACGAGTGGAAGCGGGAGGTCAGCACCGCAAACTGGAACAGGACTGGCTCAAGCAGGAACACAAGTCGGGGCTGCTGGAACTTAAAGCACCGCAGTCCGGCATCGTAAAAGATATTGCAACACATACCATTGGCACGGTGGTCTCGCCAGGCACGGTGCTCTTGTCTATCGTCCCGGAGAATGAACCGCTGGTGGCGGAGATCATGATTAAGAACGATGATGTCGGGTTCGTGTATCCACACCAGAAGGTCAAGGTGAAGCTGGCAGCATACCCGTTCGCGGAATACGGCATGCTGGAGGGCGAGGTGACCCGAATCCAGGCGGACAGTGATAGCGACACGCAGTCGCAGACCAAGGATCAATCCCAATCCAAAGACAAGCCGCAATCCCAGCCCTCGGTCTACAAGGCCATCATCTCGTTGAACAGCCAGGTACTCGAAGCGGAAGGAAAAAAGCTGAAGCTCGTACCGGGCATGCAAGTCGTGGCCGAGATCAATCAGGGCAGCCGTACCGTGATGAAATATCTGCTTTCGCCGGTGAGCAAGACACTCGATGAAAGCGGACACGAACGGTGAGGATAGAAAAAGCAGTTGGCGGGTTGGTAGGTGCGAATTTACCTCGCAGAGGTTCTTGTGCTCTGTGGGTATTCGCACTTTTGGGTGAGTCATTTGTCTGTGAAACTTATAGCCGGGCACCCGTAGGAGCGGGCCATGCGGGTGCCCGAACAAAAGTTTTTCGTACCCACGAGTTGCTTGTCGCGGGCCGCTTCGACAGGCTCAGGACAGGCATGGCCCGCTCCTACAATTTTCAACGGTTTTTCCATGGATGGTTTACGCGCCGCATAGCTATCGTGCTTGTATTGGTCGGCATCAGCCTATCGGCGCACGGGGAAGACCTGATGGAAATCTATCGGTTGGCGCAGGGCAATGACCCGACCTTCGATGCGGCGCGCTATGCGTTCGAAGCCGCCCAGGAAAAGATTCCCCAAGCGAAAGCAGGCCTCTTCCCTGTGCTGGACCTGAACGGCAACGATAACGCCACCAATGCTTCGTCCTTATTTACCAATACACCTCTGGTGAAGCGCGATGTGCATGCCTGGACATGGACGCTGCAACTGACTCAGCCCCTGATCCGTGTACAGAACGTCTACGCATACCGGGAATCGGAATCGCTGGTCGAACAGGCGCGTGCGCAATATACCCAGGCCGAACAGGACCTGATCCTGCGGGTAACGCAAGCCTATTTCGATGTGCTTGTTGCCCAGGAAAGCATCGAAGTCGCTGATGCGCAGGTCAATGCGATGGGGGAACAACTGGCGCTGGCCCAACGCGGTTTTGAGACGGGTACGAATGCCATTACGGATGTTCACGAAGCAAAATCCCGATCTGATCTTGCCCGTGCGCAGCGCATCGCAGCACTTAATGAACTGGAAGCCAAACACGCCGAGCTGGAGAAGGTGGTGGGGCAGACATCCAATACGCTGGCCGCTCTTCAGCCCGCAGTGGTTGTTCCCAAGCCGCAACCTGACGATGCCAGGGCATGGGCGGAACAGGCACGAGAAAACAATCCTGCCGTGCTGGCACCGAAAGCGGCTGTCAATGCGGCAGAAGCGGAAGTCAGCAAGAACCGGGCGGAATACATGCCAACCCTGGATATGGTGGCTTCATATGAACATAATTATTCATCCGGGACTGTGGGTACTCCTTCCACTTTCGAGACGCGCGCCAAATCCAGTCAGGCCGGAGTGCAATTGACCATACCGCTGTTCTCGGGAGGCACGACCAACTCGCGCGTGATCGAGGCAATCGCCAACAAGAACAAGGCTGCTGCCGAACTGGAAGTGGCACGGCGCCAGTCAGGTACCGATGCCAAGCAGGCATATGCGGCCATCGTAAACGGCTTGGCTCAGATCGAAGCATTGGAGTCGGCCGTCGAATCCAGCAAGAGCGCGGTCAATGGCAATCAGATCGGCTACAAGCTGGGCATTCACATGAACATCGACGTATTGAATGCCGAGCAGCAGCTCTATACGGCTCAGCGGGATTTATTGAAGGCGCGCTACGACACGTTATTTCAGGGGTTCAAGCTCAGGGCGGCAGCGGGCGTGTTGACCGAGTCTGATGTGTTGGAGGTCAACGGGTTGTTGGCGTATGGAAAATGAAGGGTTGCTAAACTATGGAAGCGCCCCCACGAAGCGGAGCTATTGCCCAGTGTGGCAAAACAAGCCGCACTAACCGGTTCGGGGCAAAAATTGGGGTTGAGCAACAACCCCGTTCAAGGGTAGAATGCTGCTCTTTTTTCAGGAGAGCAATACCAATGGCAATTACCGCCGCGCAAAAAGCGCAAATCGTTACCGACTTTCAACGTGCCAAGAGCGATACGGGTTCCCCCGAAGTGCAGGTGGCCTTGATCACTGCACGCATCACTTATCTGACCGATCATTTCAAAGACAATGTCAAGGATCACCATTCCCGTCGCGGTCTGCTGCGCCTGGTAAGCCGCCGTCGCAAGCTGCTCGATTACCTCAAGAGCAAGAACGATGCGGGCTACCGCGCGCTGATCCAACGCCTGGAAATCCGTAAGTAACAGTTTGTATCCAGCGGGTCGCATCAGCGACCCGTGTTGTTTTGTAAGAAGCCTCTAAAAATCGTAGCGAGCGGTTCGAGAGCAAGGCGCACGGAGCGTTGCATGGCCATTCGACTAAGCTGGCAACAAAACGCCAGCTAAGTCGCTGGTCAGCACAGTGAACGAGACATACCGTAAAGGTAGGCGAGAAGCGAGCACCGCGCAACGCAGCTATTGAATCGCGCAGTAGATTTTTAGAGGTTTCTGTTTTGTCACAACGTGTGCCGCGATAGCGCGTCATACCATGCACAGAGAGGTCTATCTTGAGTCACTATAAAAAAACATTCGCGTACGGCAACCATCAACTCACGCTGGAGACCGGTGAAGTCGCGCGTCAAGCCAGCGGCGCGGTGATGGTCAGTTTGGATGATACTGTGGTGCTGGTCACCGTGGTCGGCAGAAAAGATGCCAAACCAGAGCAAGACTTTTTCCCGCTCACCGTGGATTATCAGGAAAGGACTTACGCAGCGGGCAAGATCCCCGGCGGCTTTTTCAAGCGCGAAGGCCGTCCGAGTGAAAAAGAAATTTTGACCTGCCGTTTGATCGATCGTCCGCTGCGTCCGCTGTTCCCGGAAAGTTTTTACAACGAAGTGCAAATCGTCGCGACGGTGATGTCTTCGGATAACGAAATTGATTCCGATATTCCGGCCATGATAGGCGCGTCTGCCGCGCTGGCATTGTCCGGCATTCCGTTCGACGGCCCGATAGGCGCGGCGCGCGTGGGTTATGCCAACGGCCAATATCTGCTCAACCCGACCGCTACGGAACTGCTGACTTCGCAAATGGATCTGGTGGTCGCCGGTACCGAGCGCGCTGTGCAAATGGTGGAATCCGAAGCGCAACAGTTGTCGGAAGAAATCATGCTGGGCGCGGTGATGTTTGGTCACGAGCAGATGCAAGTCGTGATTCAGGCAATCAACGAAATGGCCGATGCAGTGGGTGCCGATGCCTGGGATTGGACTGCGCCGGCCACGAACGAAGCCTTGATTGCGCAGATTTCCAGCATTGCCGAAGCTGAATTGGGACAAGCGTATGCAATTCGTTCCAAGCAAGCGCGCACCGATGCGGTGGCTGCGATTCACGATAAAGTGATGGCGGCAATGTCGCCGGAAGTGGTTGCCCTCCATAAGAACCACATCAATGATTTGTTCAGCTCGCTGGAAGCCAAAATTGTGCGCGGACAAATTCTCAGCGGTGAACCGCGCATCGATGGCCGCAATACGCGTACCGTGCGTCCGATCACCATCCGTAATGGCATATTGCCACGCACCCACGGCTCTTCTTTGTTCACCCGCGGCGAAACACAAGCCATCGTGGTGGCGACCTTGGGCAGTATGCGCGATTCCCAGAAAATCGACGCGCTGCAAGGCGAATACACCGACCGTTTCATGCTGCATTACAACTTCCCTCCATATTCCACCGGTGAAACCGGGCGCGTCGGCACGCCCAAGCGTCGCGAGATCGGCCATGGCCGTTTGGCCAAGCGCGCGCTGGTCGCAGTGTTGCCCAGCGAAGAAGATTTCGGCTATGCGATTCGCGTGGTATCGGAGATCACCGAATCCAATGGCTCCAGTTCGATGGCTTCGGTGTGCGGCGGTTGCTTGTCATTGCTGGATGCTGGTGTGCCTCTCAAGGCGCATGTGGCGGGTATCGCCATGGGTCTGATCAAGGAAGGCAATCGCTTCGCGGTGCTGACCGATATTCTCGGTGATGAAGATCACTTGGGCGATATGGACTTCAAGGTGGCCGGCTCTGAGACCGGTATTACCGCTTTGCAGATGGACATCAAGATCAACGGCATCACGCGCGACATCATGCAGGCTGCATTGATCCAGGCTCGCGAAGGCCGTATGCACATTCTTGGCTTGATGAAGCAAGCCATGCCAAATGCGCGCACCGAAGTTTCCGAATTTGCGCCGCGCATGATCAAGATGAAAATCAATCCGGAAAAAATCCGCGATGTGATCGGCAAGGGCGGCGCGGTGATTCGTGCCTTGACGGAAGAAACCGGCACTACGATAGATATTGATGACTCAGGCAATATCACTATCGCCTGCGTGAGCGGCGAAGCGGGCGAATTGGCCAGGAAGCGCATCGAGGACATCGTGGCAGACGTGGAAGTCGGCAAGATTTACGAAGGTCCGGTGGTCAAGTTGCTCGACTTTGGTGCATTGGTGAATGTGTTGCCGGGCAAAGACGGGCTGCTGCATATTTCCCAGATTGCCCACGAACGCGTCGTCAGCGTGGCAGACCACCTCAAGGAAGGCCAGATCGTGCGCGTGAAGGTGCTGGAAGTGGACGACAAGGGACGTATGAAGCTGAGCATGAAAGCGTTGTTGGCTGCGCCGGGAGCCGCTCCCGCCGCCGAGTAATTTGTTCGCTTATAAAAAAGCCCCGCCAGTTTTGGCGAGGCTTTTTTTTCTTAACTGCTCGAGGTAGCGAACGGTCAGTTACCTGATAATTCCAACCATGGACGCGACCCCAACACGTCTTCTATCGCGGGCCACTTCGACATAACCAGCGGCTTGGCTGGCGTCCTTTGGCAGCCTAGTCGAATGGCTAGTAGTTCTATCAGGCTCAGGACAGGCATGGCCCGCTCCTACCGTTTTTGATTCGACATAACCTGAAGGTTAGTCTGCACCGAAAGCAAGCAGCGAAACACGCTGCTTTTGGTTCCGACATAACCTGAAGGTTAGTCTGCACCGAAAGCAAGTTGCAAAAAATTATTTTGCAACTTGCTTTTCGCGAATCTCGTCCAGGGTCTTGCAGTCGATACACAGAGTGGCGGTAGGCCTTGCTTCGAGCCGATTTAAGCCGATCTCGACACCGCAATTATCGCAGTATCCATATTCACCCGCATCAATCTTGGCGAGCATTTCATTGATTTTCTTGATCAGCTTGCGTTCGCGGTCGCGGTTGCGCAGTTCCAGGCCCATGTCCGATTCTTGTGTGGCGCGGTCATTCGGGTCGGCGAATACCGTTGCCTCGTCCTGCATGGTGTGTACGGTGCGATCGATATCCTTACCCAGTCCAGCCTTGATATCGTTCATGATCTGGCGGAAATGGTCGAGTTGCTTGTGGTTCATGTAGGCCTCGCCCTTCTTGGCTTTGTAAGGGACGACGGGTTTGTGTGGCTGTACCGGCATTGCACTTCTCCAAGGGGATAAAAATTAAAGTCCGCTTTAATACCAGAAAGTGGGCTATTGGGCAACTAAATTAACTTTTCCCAAGCAGCAGAAACAGGCTCGGACGCCTGTTCAGTTGCGGGATAGGCTGCGATTTCCACTGCTCGATGGAACGCGTCTGGATTTGTTCGCCGGGCAAAGTGATATCGGTGGCGACGCACAGCAGCGTTTCCGGGCGGCAATGGGCGAGCAGGGCACTGAACATCCTGTCGTTGCGGTATGGGGTTTCGATGAACAGTTGGGTTTGTTTGCGTTTTGCAGATTCTGTCTCCAGCGTTGTGATCGCCCTGTTTCTTTCCGTCTCTGCAATAGGCAAGTAACCGTGAAAGGCGAAGCACTGGCCATTCAGGCCGGAAGCCATCAACGCCAGCAAAATAGAGGAGGGACCGACCAGCGGCACGACGCGGATGCCGTTGCGGTGTGCCAAATTGACCAAATCCGCACCCGGGTCGGCGATGCCCGGACAACCCGCTTCGGAAATGATGCCGACATCTTCTCCAGCCAGTAGCGGAGCTAGCAGTTCAGATAATTCGTTAGCGGCGGTGTGTTCGTTTAGCGTGGCGAAGTGCAAAGACTGGATCGGTCGTTCGGGTTTGAGTGCGGAGAGAAATTGCCGCGCGGTCTTGGGTTGCTCCACCACGAAATGCCTTAACTTGCGCACCACGTCGATGACGTGCTGAGGCAAGACCTGTTCGGCGGGTGTATCGCCCAGCGTGCAGGGAATCAGATAGAGCGTGCCAAGTTTGGTTGTCATGGTCAGAACAAGCGCACGTTTTCGCGGCGAAGCATTTCAATCAACAAAATCAGCGGCAGGCCGATCAGTGCGTTGGGGTCATCGCCGGTTATTTTGCTCATCAGCGCGATGCCCAGCCCTTCTGATTTCGCGCTTCCGGCGCAATGATAGGGTTGTTCCTTTTGCAGATAGCCTTCGATTTCTTCATCGCCAAGGTTGTGCAAAGTGACGAAATTTTCCGCCACTTCGGTTTGCAGATTGCCGGTTCTGCTGTTCAACAGTGTCAGTGCGGTATAGAAGCAAGTGGTCTTGCCGCGCATGGCGCGCAGTTGCTTGACCGCATTGTCGTGGGTAAGCGGTTTGCCGAGCTGTCGGCCCTCCAGCAGGGCGACTTGGTCGGAGCCAATAATCAACGCGTCAGGATAATTGCCGGCCACGGCACGGGCTTTTTCCTGCGCGAGGCGCACTGAGGTGGCACGCGCCGATTCATGCGGTAGCGGCGTTTCATCCACATTCGGTGCGGCGATCTCAAAAGGAAGCTGTAGCCGTTTGAGAAGTTCGCTGCGGTAAATGGAGCTGGAGGCGAGGACAAGCAACTGAGAATTCAACAATATTCCTTAGGATTTTTGACAGGGAGCAGCGAAAAATATATCATGCGCGCCTAATGTACGCACGGCCTTTCATCGATAGCTTGGATTTTGCCAGAAATGGTCGGAGAATTAGCGGTGAAGTGCAGATTGCCGAACTGCCGCGTTTGCTGGATATACTGGACAATCCGCAGGGAATTTTGAGTTACACAGTGCAAGGCGGTGTGGATAAACAAGGCACACACTTTCTGGATGTGGGCGTGGTTGGGCAATGCCAGTTGCGTTGCCAGCGTTGCCTGAATAGCCTGGATTATCCGGTGCGGCTTGATACGCGCTTGTTGCTGCGCGATCAGTCAAGCCTGGACGCGCTGGATGATAGTGTTGCAGGCGGGGAGGCAGAAGAGTTCGATAGCATCTTGGCGGATACGCACTTGAATGTGCTGGATTTGCTGGAAGAAGAGATTTTGTTAAATCTGCCAATCGCTCCCAAACATGAGTCGGGTGCTTGTCAGGTGACAGATGGCGAGAATGCTCATAGGGAAGAAAAAAATCCTTTTGCGGTTTTGGTAAAATTGAAGCGTAATTAAACAGTTTTTTTAGGAGTAGTTATCATGGCAGTTCAGCAGAATAAAAAGTCCTCCTCCAAGCGTGGTATGCACCGCGCCCATGATTTTTTGACCAACCCGGCGACAGCGGTTGAGCCTACCACGGGCGAAACCCATTTGCGTCACCACATCAGTCTTACCGGCTTTTACCGCGGTAAGAAGGTAGTCAAGACCAAGGGCGATTAAGCCTTCAAGTAGCGCGGCCGATCATTAAGGTCGGCTGCGTTTTCTTTTCTGTTAGCCTTTTGCCAAGGATCGCTTAGTGGATGTCACTTTAGCCATAGATGCGATGGGAGGCGACCACGGCACGACGGTCACCATCCCTGCTGCAATTGAGTATCTGCAGCAGTTCCCCAACGACACCATCATTCTGGTGGGTATCCCTGATGCCATTGAAACCGAGTTGCGTGCCCTGAGTGTGCAAACAGGGGTGCATTTGCGCATTCATCCTGCCAGCGAAGTGGTGGGCATGGATGAACAACCGCAATCCGCATTGCGTGGCAAAAAGGATTCCTCGATGCGCGTCAGCATCAATCTGGTCAAAAACGGTGAATCGTTGGCCTGTGTCAGCGCAGGCAATACCGGCGCGCTGATGGCGACGGCACGCTATGTGCTAAAAACCATTCCGGGCATAGACCGCCCCGCGATTGCGTCTTATTTGCCGACCAAAAACGGCCAAGTCTGTATGCTCGACTTGGGAGCTAACACTGATTGCAACGCCGAGCACCTGCTACAATTCGCCTTGATGGGCTCCACACTGGTTACGGCGTTGGAGCACAAACCCAATCCTAGCGTCGGCCTGTTGAATATCGGCAGCGAAGACATCAAAGGCAACGAAGTGGTCAAGCAAGCCGCAGAGTTGTTGCGGGCAAGTGACCTGAATTTCTACGGTAACGTCGAAGGCGCCGATGTTTTCAAAGGTACCACCGACGTGGTGGTGTGCGATGGCTTCGTCGGCAATGTCGCGCTGAAAACCGCAGAGGGCGTGGCGCAAATGATGGGCGGTTTTTTGCGCGAAGAATTTAGTCGTAACGCGCTCACCAAGCTGGCCGCGCTGGTATCGATTCGAGTACTAAAAGCCTTCAAGCACAGACTGGATCATCGCCGCTACAACGGCGCGAGTCTGCTCGGTTTGAAGGGCATCGTGGTGAAGAGTCACGGTTCGGCGGATGTTTTCGCCTTCCGCTGTGCTATCGAACGTGCCGCCGAAGAAGCGCGCGGCGGGATGTTGCAGCACATCAGCGAGCACATTGAAAAATGGCATCATTTAAATCAGCAAAAAGTAGCGGAGGTTTCCTGATGCACTCAAAAATCATCGGCACCGGAAGTTATCTGCCGGCGAAAGTATTGACCAATTTCGATTTGGAAAAGATCGTTGAAACCTCACACGACTGGATCGTGTCGCGCAGCGGCATCCATGAGCGGCATATCGCGGCAGACAACGAACTGACCAGCGATCTTGCTTTGCAAGCCAGTCTCAGAGCCATTGAAGCAGCGGCTATCAGCGCTGAGGAAATCGACCTGGTGATCGTCGCGACTACTACTCCAGACCAGGTTTTTCCCAGCACTGCCTGCATCCTGCAAGACAAACTCGGTATTAAGAATCACTGTGCCGCTTTCGACATGCAAGCGGTGTGCGGCGGCTTCGTCTATGCCATGAACACCGCTGATTTGTACATACGCGGCGGGCAAGCCAAGACGGTGTTGGTGGTCGGCGCAGAAGTGTTGTCGCGCATCCTGGATTGGAGCGATCGCACCACTTGCGTACTGTTCGGCGACGGGGCAGGTGCGGTAGTGTTGCGGGCTTCTAAGACGCCAGGCATCGTCGCCAGCAAGCTGCACGCCGATGGCAGCCATCGCGGCATGTTGAAAGCCGACGGCAACATTCGCAACGGCGAGGTGCAAGGTGACCCATTCATCAAGATGGAAGGTAAGGCTGTTTTTAAGTTTGCAGTCAAGGTATTAAGCGAGGTTGTTGAGGAAGTACTGGAAGAAAGTAACCTGCAAGATTCCGACATCGCTTGGCTGGTTCCGCATCAAGCCAACATCCGCATCATGGAAGCTACCGCCAAGAAGCTCGGTTTGAGCATGGATAATGTGATTGTCACTGTCGCCACCCACGGCAACACCTCGGCAGCTTCGATTCCTTTGGCGTTGGATACTGCGGTGCGCGATGGCCGCATCAAGGCGGGGCAGAATATTTTACTGGAGGCCGTGGGTGGCGGGTTTACCTGGGGTGCCGTTTTAATTCGCTGGTAGCTTGAATGCAGTTGGTAGACGTAAGTTATTAGTTAAAACAAAAACGGCTACCAACTCACAACTTACGTCTTACGTCTACTAACTTACGACTGGTTTTAACATGACTAAATTCGCTTTCGTATTTCCCGGCCAAGGTTCGCAATCGCGCGGCATGATGAACGGCTACGCCGATTTCCCCGCAGTGCGCAACACCTTTGCCGAAGCCTCCGATGTGTTGAGACAAGACTTATGGCAACTTGTCGCGGAAGGCAGTGATGCCGATCTGAACACTACCGTGAACACCCAGCCTATCATGCTGACCGCAGGTGTGGCGGTATATCGCGCCTGGCAAGCGCAGGACGGCGCGGCTCCATTCATCATGGCAGGGCATAGCCTGGGTGAATATACCGCGCTGGTCGCTGCCGGTGCGTTGCGTTTTGCCGATGCGTTGCCGCTGGTGCGCTACCGTGCGCAATGTATGCAGCAGGCCGTGCCGGAAGGCGTGGGCGGCATCGCCGCGATACTCGGTCTGGATGACGATGCGGTGCGTGCCGTGTGTATCGAGGGTGCGCAAGGCGAAGTGCTGGAAGCGGTGAATTACAACTCACCCGGCCAAGTGGTGATCGCCGGGAATCGCGCCGCAGTCGAGCGCGGCATGGAACTGGCCAAGGCCAAGGGCGCAAAGCGCGCGATCATGCTGCCGATGAGTGTGCCGTCGCATTGCAGTTTGTTGAAGGGTGCGGCGCAACAATTGCGCGACTATTTGGGCAATGTCACCGTGCAAGCTCCGACCATTCCGGTGCTGCATAATGCCGATGTGAAAAGTTATTCAGATGGTGCAGCGATCAAGGACGCACTGGTGCGCCAGTTGTATTCGCCGGTGCGTTGGGTGGAAACCGTGCTGGAATTTGGCAAGCAGGGCATCACCCACAATGTGGAATGCGCACCGGGCAAAGTGCTGGCGGCGCTGAACAAACGCATCGCCACCAACCAACAAGCCTTAGCCATCAACGACGGCGCAGCACTGACGCTGGCTTTAACCATACTAGCGTAAGGAGACCCCCCGACATGACACTACAAGGACAGATCGCATTAGTCACCGGAGCCAGTCGCGGCATCGGCCAAGCCATTGCGCTGGAACTGGGCAAGCAGGGTGCGACCGTGATCGGCACGGCCACCAGCGACTCAGGCGCGCAAGCGATCAGCGCGTACCTGGATGCTGCGGGCATCAAGGGTGCAGGTATGGCGTTGAATGTCAACGACGCGGCACAAACCGTGCAAGTGCTGGCCGAACTGCGCAAGCAATTCGGTGAAATCTCGATACTGGTGAACAACGCCGGCATCACGCGCGACAATTTGCTGGCACGCATGACCGACGAAGAGTGGGACGACGTACTGGCGACCAATCTCAAATCGGTGTTCCGTCTTAGCCGCGCCGTACTGCGCGCCATGATGAAGGCCAGAGGCGGGCGCATCATCAGTATCTCCTCGGTGATTGGCAGTATGGGCAACGCCGGACAGGCCAACTACGCCGCTTCTAAGGCGGGCATGATCGGCTTCACCAAGTCCCTCGCCCAGGAAATCGGCAGCCGCAACATCACCGTGAACTGCGTCGCCCCCGGATTTATCGATACCGACATGACTCATGCGTTGGGCGAAGAACAACGCGCCAAACTAGCCGAACACGTTCCGCTGAAACGACTCGGCCAACCAGCCGACATCGCCGCCGCCGTGGCCTTTCTGGCTGGTTCAGGAGCGGCTTACATCACGGGTGTTACCTTGCATGTGAATGGCGGGATGTATATGGAATAGGGCAGTTGCTGTAACCTGGGGATGATGGCGAACGAAATGTTTTGGTGTGATAATTCGCCGCATACACCTTGATGCTTTGCATTTGATCCATGGACTCTGAGTGAGAGAACTTGGCCGAGTGGAAAAACCTGGTTGGTAATGCCAATTTTTCTATACGGTATTTTTTGGGGAAGTTATGCTGAAATTTGATTTCTCCGTGAAGACACGGGATGGACAAAAAGTCGAGAGCGTATTGATTCATGGCAAGGATTTGCCGGATGCGGAACGTAAACTGCGCCAGATGTATCATCATTGCGAAGTGACGCACTGCAAGACAATCGACTCCGACAAGGTACTTTGTCAGTCGGCGGATATTGAAGAAGTGTTGTCACTGATTACCAAACATAACTGAGAATTTAGCGGCGCTAAGCGCTGTCATCTTTCCTGAGCTCCCCGGACCTCCGAGTGTTATTCGATAAAACCGTCAGCCATTAATTCATCCAGCAGTGCATCATAGTCATGCGCGCCACAACTGCCGGGAGCGTGCTCGAAGATCGTCTTGTGCAATGCTGGACTTTCCGCCAGACTGACATTTTCCGAGATGACTGTCCGGCAAACATCCGCACCGAATTCCGTTTGCGCCATATTCAAAATGATTTTTGCCATACTCCGTCGTGAGTCAAAACGGGTGAGCAGATAACGGCGATTAACTCGGCGCTTTAGTACCTGCTCGAGCGCCTTAAGGGTTTTTACGATCTGGAAGGCACCATTAATTGACAGGTAATCGGCCGAAATCGGAACGATGACAGCATCGCAGGCAAATATCGCATTTAGGGAAAGGACGCCAACCAACGGGCTACAGTCGATTATCCAAGGTGTATTTCCAGACCTCGATTTTTCCGCCTGCAAACTTGTGTTCAACTTGTTAATTGCGTTGTAACCCTTGCCGTGCAGCGCGTCCACCTTGGATAGTTCGACGTGTGAAGGAATGACATTGATTCCGCTTGGCGACTCGCGTATCAGTTCGCGCAACGGGCGATTGCGCTGAAACAGGCTGTAAATGCTGTCATCGGCAGAACGCGCGGTAATGCCGGTAATGGAACTGAATTGCGCCTGAGGGTCAAGGTCAATGCCAACGGGCTGGCGGCCACGACGCGTCAGCGCGGCGGCCAGATTAAGAACCGTGGTGGTTTTTCCAACCCCGCCTTTCTGGTTAAATACAGCGACTATAGTCATAGTTCAGTGAGAGCAGGACTTGATTTTCACATGGCAATTCGAATCATTCTAGCAGACTGATCAGGCTATCCCGCCCTACGGATTTAAAAACAAAGCCCAACGGATTTAAAAACAAAGCAAAGCTACCTGCTATCATAGTCCGCCTCAACCAAAAATTACATTGAAATAGGATTGCAAATGGCCAAAACAAATTACACGTTTGAAAAACGTCAGAAAGAGATTGCCAAGAAACAGAAGAAAGAGGAGAAGCGGCAGCGGAAAATCGCACCACAGGGCGAGCGGCCCCAGAATGACCAACCCCAGCCGCCCGCTGATGAGGTGTCCAGCGCCTGATTCCT
>OBLT010001082.1_pt1 | contig 17474 bp, 10 predicted proteins | sample 1518721 | NCBI WGS metagenome assembly OBLT01 (sample SAMEA3539307, study PRJEB22396) | soil metagenome | biome: tundra; feature: field; material: soil | place: USA | collected 2010-05 | depth 0.15 m | reverse complement strand
CGCCCAGGTGCTCGATGCGCTCGGGTATCAGGGCTGGCCGTTCGGCCTGGGCGGCGCGTGGATCGTGACCGGCCGCGCACGCGGCGAAGAGGTCGGCCGGTGAACGACGCCGATCGGGCGATCCGGGTCTCGACTGCGGTCTCCGTTTTGGGCGTGGCAGGCATCGCCGCGTACGTCTCGTACTTGCACACCTACGAGGTCGTTTGTGCGCATGGTGAAAGGGGCGTGACCGCGCGGCTGGAACCGGCCACGATCGATGGATTGGTGTATGCGTCCTCGATGGTGGTCCTGTATGCGGCGCGGCACCATCTCGCGGCCCCGCCCCCGGCCCCGGCCCGGCCCGCTGGCTACTGACCCTTGGCATCATGGCCACCTTGGCGGCGAACGTGGCCCACGGATGGTCCCACGGAACAGTCGGTGCTGTCGTCGCGGCTTGGCCGGCGGCCAGCCTGGTGGGCAGGTACGAACTTCTGCTCTGGCTCATTCGGACTGCTGCCGCAGGCACTGTGGCCGCGAACCAGCCGCCGACCAGCCACGCGGGCCAGCGGGCCGTCTGGTCGCTGCGCTGCAGCCGATGCCCACCACGGATGTACCTGTGCACGAGGGCGCGCCGGGCAATCTCGCCCTAGCCGGTGGGCCGGACGATTCCTGCGTAGGCGCTACCCGGGACGCGGACCGGACCAGCAGGCGATGCCGACACGACATGGGCGAGGCGCCGGCCGGCGGGCCAGTGGGCGACCGACCGGTCCGCGGCGAGCGGAGCCGAAGCCGACGGCGAGGACGAGGACGATGACGAGAACACCGATGGCGCGGCGGTGGCTGCCTACCGTGCCAGTTCGTCGGTGGCAGGCCGCTATCCGAGCGCAAGCTCGCCGCCATGTTCGGCAAGACCTCTCGCCGCTGGGCGCGCAACCGGATGGCTGAGGCGCGTGCAGCCTCCTGCATCGGCAATGCTGGACAGCCGGTCGGGCTGCGCTGATCTCTGATATGTGGCGGGCACGACGGATCATCCCGACCGCCACGGTGCTGTCGTACCCGAGAGCGGCGCGGTAAAGTTCCTCGACTGTGTTCTAGTTTGGTAGGCATAGCTTGGTCCGCGAACTCTCTTCGCGAATGGGTAGCTTTCCAGACAAATCGGAAGGAAGCCCAAATGAACGCCGAGCCATGGGTCTTGGTTGAAGGTGTTGCCAGGCACCTTGGCGTGGCGAAAGGCTGCGTCTACCGATGAATCGAGAACCGCAGCTCGGGCGCCCACAAGATCGGGTCTCCCGTGGAAATCCAAACGATCCTGGGTCGAAGGGGGGGCTCGCGCTGGCCACGCCGACGCGTGACTATTACGGGAGCAGGGGGGGCGGCTTAATGGCGGCATCGGCCATTGACCTCGACGTACTACTGAAGCTGCGCCTTCTGGTCGGCCGCTTCGGCGAGATGGATCTTGCAAGGTGGTGGAACACGAAGGGGCAGCTCGGGAGCCTCGGGGCCGCGACCGTCCGACGTGGCTTCCCGCGCACCCACTGCTTCGCACAGGCGCGTTCCGTCTTTGCCGTTGCAGCCCATCGATGTGCGGAGATCTTCGATCCGCCCGGTTGCGTCACGCTCTGGCGTCTTCCTGAGGAAATTGAGGCCGAGTTCGACGCACGCTGGGAGCACTGGCTCGACAGCGCTGAGGACTGGACACCGTTCTTCGAGAGGCTCGAGACTCCGGGTGGTCATGACCTCGCCTTGATCCTTCGCGCATGCGAGGTAGTGAGCGATCGGGATGTCGAGAGCTATTCAAGGCTGCGCCGCTCGGCTGAGGGGCGCGCCGTCCCGTTGCCTGGTGAGTTCTCAAGCACGGACGCCGACGTGGCGCTGTTGGCGCTGGGATTCGCGCGCAGCGGGACCAGCGCGCTCGCGGTCCCCTACATGAGGTCAGACGGGTGAGGTCGGCCTCGCGTGCGAATGTGGCATCGTCCTTTACAGTCATTAAAGGCGCGATGATCGAGGAGACATACACCGTATTCTCGGCGTGGGACGATGGCTGTTCGAAGCGTGAGAACCTCGACCGGCTGCGCTCAAAGAACTTCATCGGAGCCGGGAGCGCGACGTGGCTTCGAGACGTGGCGAAAGTTCTCAACCGCCGCTTCGAACCGCAAGGCCGCGATTGGGCGCTCGTCCACTTGGCGAAAGCTGGCTGCAGCCTCGACGAGTGGAAACCTCTGCTACTTTGGCACATGACTCGCGACGAGTTCCTAGTGCGCGACTTCCTACAGAACTGGCTTTTCCCAGCATATGTGTCCGGGGCATTTCGGATACGCTCCCAGGAGGTCGCGTCGTATCTCGCCGACATCAGCAAGCATGGGGGAACGACCGAGCATGCATGGTCGGAAGCGACGACCAGGCGAGTTGCAGCCGGCCTCCTAACGATCGCGGCTGACTTCGGGTTGCTTCGCGGCGGCACCGTAAAGGAATTCGCTTCTTATCACCTGCCCGAGCGCAGCTTTCTTTATCTCTTGCACGCGCTGATGGAACATAAGCAAAGCCCAGGCAAGATCATCGCGGCGCCAGACTGGCGTCTCTTCCTGATGCGCCCTTCGGACGTCGAAGATGAGCTTCTTCGCCTGCATCAGTTCCGCAAGCTCGAGTACCAGGTCGCCGGCAGTCTAGTGCAGCTGACGCTGCCCTGTGCAAGCTCACGTGGCTATGCGGAGAGGATGGTTGCGTGAGCGACCTCGAACAGCGCCTCAGGCAAAGCCTTGAGCCCATCCTCGAGCTGCCGGACCCTAGGCAGCGAATAAGCGCATACCACGACATGCCGTACGCGCTCCTGAGATACGACCCTGAGGATGAGTTCGCCCTACGCACACAGGTGACGCTACTGGAGACACGCCTCTCGCAGAAGGGCAAGCGCATCAAGCGAATCTCACTCGCTGAATGCCTGGACGAGGCGATGCGGTCACAGCGGCCACTCGAGGAGTGGTTCACGGCCGAGCGCGAACAGGGTGTCGAAACCATCGTTGAAACCGTACATGCAGTCCTTTCGGAGTACGAACCACTCGTTGACCTCGTCTCAGCGCGCATGCCCGCCGATCCCGACCCCCTGCGCGACATCGTCTTCATCCTCCGAGCCGGTTCCTTGTTCCCGGTTTACCGGACGTTCTCACTGCTTGAGCAGCTGAAGGGCCACGTTCACGTTCCGACCGTTCTCTTCTACCCCGGCGGCCTTGATGGGGCAGCAGGCCTGCGCTTCATGGGAGTACTCGACGCCGAGCACAATTATCGCCCAAAGATTTTCTGATGAGGATTCCACGATGACGACCACTCAGCCCATCGAGACACTCTTCGCTAATGACATCTATCGGCGTATCGAGGAGGTCATCAAGGTCGACCAGACCGACGAAGAGATCATCAGAGACGAGATCAACGAGTACGTCGTCACCGATGTGATTCACACCCACTACACGAACATCTTTGATGCTTACCGTGAAACTCCGAACAAGCCACATGAAGGCATCGCGGTTTGGGTGTCGGGTTTCTTCGGGTCCGGTAAGTCGAGTTTCGCGAAGATGCTCGGTTTGTCAATTGCGAACCGGATGGTTGTCGGGGAGCCCGCCGGAGAGCGGTTCGCGAGACGCGCGGGTGGTGACAGGTTGCAGGTACTGCTGAAGGCAATTAACGAGCAGATCCCGACACACGCAGTCATCTTCGACGTCTCGACGGATCGGGGCATCCGCAGCGGCAATCAGACCCTCACCGAGATCATGTATGGACTATTCCTGCAGAGCCTCGGATATGCGAAGGACCTCGATCTCTCGGAGCTGGAGGTCGGACTCGAGAAGAAGGGGCAGCTCGCAAGGTTCGAGGAGGAGTACCAGAAGATCTACGCGAAGGACTGGTCCGCGGAAAAGGGCAAGGTTGCCTTCGCGCTCAGCGAAGCAAGCCGCGTGCAGCATAGCCTTGACCCGGAGACGTATCCGATGGCGGATTCCTGGGTCAAGGCCGTCAAGAACAAAGCGGACATCACACCCGCCAAGTTCGCTGAGCGTGCCAGTGAGCTGATGGAGCGCCGTCAGCCTGGGCGCGCGCTCATGTTCGTCGTGGATGAGGTGGGTCAGTTCGTCGCACGCGACATTCAGAAGATGCTTGACCTTCAAGCCATCGTGCAGAGCCTCGGGGTGAAGGGCCGAGGCAAGCACTGGGTCGTCGTCACCTCACAGGAGAAGCTGGGCGAGCTCGTCAGCGGTCTGGACGACAAGAAGATCGAACTCGCACGGCTCATGGATCGGTTTCCCCTGCAGGTACACTTGGAGCCTTCCGACATCTCTGAGGTAACGAGCCGACGTGTCCTCTCGAAGAATGCCAACGCACAGGCGATGCTCGGGAGGCTCTTCGACGAATCCCGCGGGCGCCTCATCGAGCACACGCGGATCTCTGCCGATATCCGGCTGCCTGAGCTGAACCGTGACAGCTTCGTCGACTTGTATCCGCTGCTGCCGTATCAGATCGACCTCATAATCCAGGTCGTCTCCGGTCTTCGCACGCAAGGCGGCTCGAGCAGGCATGTCGGTGGCGCCAACCGGACCATCATCAAGCTCGCGCAGCAGCTACTTATCAATCCGGCTGTCGACCTCGCCAGTGCGCCGCTCGGTACGCTCGTTCGCCTCGACCACGTGTACGACCTCGTCGAGGGGAATATCGGCTCGGAGGTACGCGCCAAGATCGCAGCCATCGCAAAGGAGTTGAGCCACCCGCTCGCGCAGCCTGTCGCCAAGGTCATCTGTCTCCTCCAGTATGTGAAGAGCGTCCACCGCAGCGCCGACAACATCGCCGCCGCGCTATGTCCGACCGTCTCAGGGGACTCGCAGCTCGCGTCGGTAAAGGAGGCGCTGCGGGAGCTTGAGGCCACTCAGAAGGTTCGCCACGGTGACGATGGCTACCGCATCCCGACTCCGGCAGAGGACGACTGGGAGCGTCTTCGCAACGGCATCAATCCCAAGCCTGGCGACTCCCACCGGCTCTACACCGAGGTAGCCTCGGCGTTCTGGCAGCCGCAGCCTTCGCACACGCTCTTCGACACGAAGACATTCAAGGCTGGCCTCGCTATCCAAGGCCGCGACGTCACAAGCGGCGACATGGTGTTCCAGCTGTATCTCGCTGATGGCGGAACAGACTTCGAGTCGCTCGCGTCGGAGCTGCGCACCCGCAGCCAGCAGGAGCGCAAGCACGTCTTTTGGGCCGTAGCCCTGAACGACGCCATCGACCGCGAGACCGTCGAGCTCTTCCGCTCGAGGGAGATGCTCGCGCGGAAGGAGCGCGAAACGAAGGGCGAAGACACACCGGCCCTCATCGCTGAGGAACGCGTCCGCCAGCGACGCCACAGTGACGAACTGCGGCGCTTGGTGCGCTCCGCGTGCCTATCGGGGCGCGTGTATTTCCGTGGTAATGATCGCAGCCCGGGCGATAAGGCCATCGATGTCAACAAGTCCGCTGCGGAAATCCTCGGCTTGGTCCTGCCCGAGATTTTCGACCGCTTCAAGGAGGCCGCAGCGAAGACTGCCGACGTCAAGAAAGGCACGGACGCGCTGTTCACCGCCGAGAGCCTGCGAGGACTACCTGCAGTGTTCGGCAGTCTGGGCCTGCTGCGCGACGAGAAGGGCAACGCCGTGTTCCGGGTCGAAAGTGGCCCTCTCAAGGAGGTCCGCGATCGTATTGAGGAACGAGCGAACTACGGTGACACGGCTAGCGGACGGTACCTCGAAGGCGAGTTCGCCAAGGAGCCCTTCGGTTGGGACTTCGAAACCGTGCGTCTCCTTGTACTGTCTCTGCTGCGATCCGGCCAGCTTGAGGCAACCAGCAAAGGGCAGACTCTCGACATCGTAACCAGTGTCGAAGCGCGCGACGCCTTCTCGAACAACAACGTATTCCGCCAGGCATCTTTCCGTCCGAAAAAAGGCATCCAGTTCGAAGAACTAGTAAAGGCTTCCGAGGCCTTCCGCGACACATTCGGAAGCGAAGTCCGTGAACTGAACACCGCAGCGATCGTACAGCAGCTACGCAAAGAGATCACAAGCAACGAGGACACGGTTGCCTCCGCGCTCTCAACGCTCACAGCAAACCGCCTTCCCGGCGGCACCGCCTTGGAAGGCGCTCTCGGCAACATGAAAGCGATCCTGCGCGGCTCGGACGACAACGCGATCGCTACGTTCAATGCGAGCCACCGCGCCATCAAGGACACCGTGAAGCGCGCCGTGGAGCTCGACCAGGCCCTGTCCGAGCGGTGCCTGCACGACCTTGAGCGCGCCCGTCATGCTCAAGCCACGCTGTGGTCATTTCTGCGTCAGGAGCCCGACATTGCCGATGAGCTTCGTGCGGGCGCCGCGGCACTCGACGACCTGCTGGCGCGCGAGACATTCTTCAAGGAGCTGCCATCCATCGAGCAATACACGAAGGCAATCGAGTCGGAGTATGAGCGTCGATTTGCGGACGCGCTGGACGCCCGCGTTGCCGCCTACGCCGCTGCCTACGACCGGCTGGTAAAGACACCTGGCTGGGCCGAAATCGACGATGACCAGAAGCGTCGACTAACCGAGTCCTTTGAGCGGGGGCGGCAGCGCCACACCGACGGAGTCCCGATCCCACAACTCCGAGCAGATCGAGACGCGTGCGACGGCCGACTCCGGGCCGCCGTCGCCGAGCTACGTCGAATCATCGATGGCGAGCGCGTCGTCACTGTGAACGTCGGCAGCTACTTCGCAGACGGCATCGAGACGGCGGAGCAACTCGACGCCGCATTGGACGGTGTACGCGAGGAGTGCACACGTCTTATCGGTGCCGGCAAGAAGATCATCATCCAGTAGATCGGGCTATCGGACAAGGCATGACGATCTCGGAACCCAGTATTCTTGAGGCGGTCGCCCGCTATCAGCGGGAATACGACCGATATCTGAAGCTATGCGCCCGTGTTGCTGAGATCTGTCGCAACGAGATCATCGAGGGCAACGCCATACGCGCACAGGTAACGTTCCGTGCTAAGAGTCCCAAGAGTCTCGAAAACAAGCTACGGAGGTACCGGGCGACCGGGTCAAAAGAAATGCCGGACGTTGACTCGGTCTTCGAGCAAGTGCGAGACCTCGCCGCAGTGCGGATTGCGACGTACGAGCAAAATGACGAAGACAAGGTCTCCGCTGCTCTTTGCCGTCGATTTTCGGGTAATAGCGGAGCCAAGGTAACTCCAGATGTGCGCGACAAGCATCAAAATGATCCTAACAGCTTCTATCGAGCGACTCACTTCGAAGTCTATCTGTCGTCCCCGGACCTTGTCGGAACGTACGCCAATGTTGATGGCGTTCCTTGTGAAATTCAGGTTTGCAGTATGATGGCCCATGTATGGAATGAAATTGAGCACGATCTGGGATATAAACCTTTGAGTGGTCTTCTCTCGGAACTCGAAAAGAGCATGCTCGTCAATCTCGGTCATCTGAGCCGCTCTGGAGATGGCACGATTAGCCAGCTGCTTGCGGCAACTGACGCACGGCACGCCGATCAGACAGATGCTTTCACTGATGTTTACGACTTTGTAGCCCGTATTCGCCACTGGTTTCCCGACGTCGACTTTGGGCGTAATGCAGGGCCGTTGTTCGAAGAGCTGCAGAAGCTGCGCCTCGTGACTCCAGCGGGAATTGCCAGCCAGGTTGGCGACGCCGAGAAGGTTGCTGCCATATCCCACGAGAATCTCGTTGGGCTCGAGGCTAAGTTCCGAGCACGTGACGAGACGCGCTACGAGTTGGAAGAGAACTCGGCAGACCTTCTCCTCGTGGCATTGCTCCCGAAACTTGCCAAACATATCCTGAGCAACCATCCGACCGGAAGGGGCGTGGGCGGGCCTACACGGATCAGCTGGATTGCCAGTCGATTCCTTGAACTCGAAGGTGACAAGAAAGACGACGCGGAGGCTGACCTTGGATAGAGACACGCGCAACGCCATTGAGCGCGCCACACAACGATCACGAAAGATCTTGGAGGATGGCTTCGCGGCGCAGCTGGAGGGTGACTTCGACGTGCATCGGAGTGGAACCGTTGCGCCGAACGCCGGAGCGCACCTGTCGGCACGCGAAGTCTTTCAGCGCGAGAAGATCCTCGCCACTATAGAGCACAAGCGAGCGGCGGGAATGGACGCCCCGCAGGCAGTGGCTGACTATATCCGCGATGCGGCGTTCACCACGCTGAACCGTTTTGTAGCGCTTAAGATGCTTGAAGCTCGCGAGCTTCTGCAAGAGTGCATTACAAAGGGTGAGCAGTCTTCGGGGTATCGAGAATTCTGCGGCTTGGCGCCCGGCCTCCTACTACTCCCTGACACGGCAGGGTACCGAATCTACATCGAATCGCTTTTTGACGAGCTGTCGACTGAGGTGAAGGTTCTCTTCGATCGCCACGATCCCGCGTCCGTACTCTGGCCGAGGCGCTCGACGTTTGAGCAGCTCCTTGAAATCCTGAACAGCCCCCACCTTGCAGATATCTGGGGCGAAGATGAGACTATTGGCTGGGTATATCAATTCTTTAACTCCAAGGAAGAGCGTTCCGCGATGCGAGACCCCAAGCAGGGTGGCTCGCAGGCACCTCGGAACAGCCGCGAGCTTGCCGTTCGCAACCAATTCTTCACGCCGCGTTATGTCGTCCAGTTCCTCACTCACAACACCCTTGGCCGTATCTGGTACGAGATGCGCGACACGAAGACGACGCTAATTGACCAGTGCATCTACATGGTGCGCAAGCCTGGCGACGACTTTGCGCCGCGGCCGAAGAAGGATCCGCGCGATCTTCGCGTGCTCGACCCCGCATGCGGCAGCGGTCACTTCCTGCTCAGTGCATTCGACTTGCTTGTCACCATCTATGAGGAGGCCTATACAGATCCGGACAGCCCGGCGAGCGAAGCGACAGCCGCGGCGCTCGCCGCCGACTACCCAAACCTCGACGCGCTTCGGCGGGCAGTCCCTGGGCTGATCCTCGCGCACAACCTGCACGGCGTGGACATCGATCCGCGGTGCGCCCAAATCGCCCAGCTCGCACTCTGGATGCGAGCCCAGCGGGCGTACCGCGACCTTGGCCTTGATCGCATCGGTCGGCCGAAGATCCGCCGCTCCAACATCGTAATCGCGGAGCCTCTGGTCGCCGACAATCGTATCGCCGTCGACTTCGTCGGGCGACTCGGTGATGTGGAGCTCGGGCGCGTCTTCACAGGTCTCGTAGACCAGCTCAAGCTGGCGGGCGACCTCGGTATTCTCCTTCGCATTGAATCCGTGGTCACGCATCAAACAAAGCCTGGTCAGATGGATCTCTTCACGCCTCCTGAGGATCGCATCCGCGCAGCAGTCGCGCGGTATATCCTCGAAGAGGACGGCCATGCTAGCGCGCGTCGGCGTCTCTTCGCCGAGGACGCGGCACAGGGAGTGGGCCTCCTCTCGATGGCAGAGCGGAAGTTCGATGTGGTACTGATGAATCCCCCTTTCGGGGCCGGCAGCACTCACGCGAAGAACTACTTTGACAAAGCCTATCCCTATACGAGAAACGATGTCTATGCTGCATTTGTCGAACGCGGCATCGAGCTGCTGTCAGAGCGCGGCCGTCTTGGCGCGATCACCTCTCGGACAGGTTTCTTCCTTTCCAGTTTTCAGCGATGGCGAGAAGACCTCCTGCTGCAGCATGCCCCACCTGTGGTCTTTGCGGATCTCGGCTATGGCGTGCTCGATAGTGCGATGGTGGAGACAGCCGCGTACTGCCTAGAGGCATGCCGGAGTGGAGGCATGCCAATGACAACGTTCTTCCGAGTCTTGGAGTCACCTGTTGAGAACAAGTCCTCCGACCTTATCAAAGCCATAGGCGCGCTTCATGACGCTGGAAGGCGGGATGGCGGTTTTGAGAGTACAGTCTTCGAATGCAACACTGCCACTTTTGCCGTCGTTCCTGGAACGCCATTTGCCTACTGGGTGAGCGAAGATGCTCGTGCGATTTTTACTAGGTATCAGCGGCTTGAAGGCGCGGGACGGGAAATTAAGCAAGGTATAGCGACCCGTGATGACTTTCGCTTCGTCCGAGCGTGGTGGGAGGTCGCTCGGGGTGGTGAGGAATTGGACTCCAAGTGGCCGTTGTTCGCCAAAGGTGGGGCTTTTTCGCCTTTTTACTCCGATGTCACGTTGGCTGTTCGGTGGGACGCTGAGGCGCAGGCCGCGTACGCGGATAGGACGTCGAACTTCAACGTTCTTCTAACGTCTTCAAAAGAAGTGTTTCTGTACCGTCCAGGGCTTACTTGGCCTCGCCGCACGAATGGCCTGTCATTTCGAGTGATGCCTCGTGGCTGCGTCTTCGCTGACAAGGGCCCAGCTCTATTCGTCGAAGGTGATGACGCGGCAGACCTTCTCGCCCTTGCGGCTGTCGTTAATTCGAGGCCGTTCGGCTACCTTATAGCGGTGCAGTTGGCTCGCACAGAGTTGGCGCAGTCTTATGAAGTCGGTATCGTTCAACAAACCCCAATCCCCGACCTCGGCCGCACTGACCTTGACGCCCTTGCCCATCTGGCGCGCCGCGCGTGGTCGCTGAAGCGCATGCTCGATACCCCGTGCGAGACTTCGCACGCGTTCCTACTACCGCCAGGGCAGAATGAGAAAGTCACCGGACTCAACCGCGGCAGGGTCGAGAATGAACTGAGCGAGATCCAGCGAAAGATCGAAGAGCGCATCCTCGAGCTCTATGGCATCCGCCCAAGCGAGCACGTTTGGCTAGAGGCTTCCTTGAGGAGCGTCAGGGCGGCGTCATCGGAAGGTGGCGAGAACGGAGGGGAGGAAGACGGTGATCCCGCATCCTACGAGCAGCTGGCCACCGCGCCTGATGTTCCGTTCGTATCCTGGCTCGTCGGGATCGCATTCGGTCGCTTCGATCCGCGTCTAGTGACGGGAGAGAGACCAATACCGCCCGAGCCGGAGCCATTTGAGGTACTTCCCGCGCGTTCTCCTGGCATGTGGCCAGAATACGATCGCCGGACAGCGCTGCCACCCGACGTACTGGTAGATGATCCAGGCCGCGACGACGACATGGGCGGCCGCGTCTCCAGCGCCGCGGCAGAGGTCGGCATTCAGGATTCCGAAGATCTATCGTATTGGCTAGCACATGAGTTCTTTCCATTGCATATCAAGATGTACTCGAAGAGTCGTCGCAAGGCGCCGATCTATTGGCAGCTTGCGACGCCCTCTGCGAGCTACTCGGTGTGGCTCTACATCCACGCATTCACCGATGACACGCTCTTCCGTGTGCAGAACGACTACGTCAGCCCCAAGCTGGCGCACGAGGAGCGCAAGCTAGAGGCGATCGGGCGCGAGCTTCGGGACAGAGCAACGGCGGCCGAGCGCAAAGCGCTGGCGGTGCAGGAGGTGTTCGTCGAGGAGTTGCGCACGTTCATTGATGAGGTGAAGCGGGTCGCGCCGCTGTGGAAGCCGGACTTGGACGACGGCGTCATCATCAACTTCGCGCCGCTGTGGAGGCTCGTTCCACAGCACAAGCTCTGGCAGAAGGAGCTCAAGTCGACGTGGGACGCTTTGTGCGATGGCATGTACGACTGGGCGCACCTTGCGATGCACCTCTGGCCCGAACGTGTCGTGCCGAAATGCGCTGTGGACCGAAGTTTGGCTGTCGCTCACGGCATTGAGGAGGTCTTCTGGGTGCAGGGCGAGGACGGCAAGTGGAGGGCACGAACCCTCCCGACCCGTTCAGTCGTTGAGCTGGTCCTAGAGCGCACCTCGCCCGCAGTGAAGGCTGCGCTTACGAGCCTGATCGAGGCCCCCGCCGCGAACGGCGGCAGTCGAGCGCGCGGCGGCCGTCAGCGTGTTGCTCGCTCAAATGTAGGAGGAGGCTACTGATGCCTTCGCTCCATGAGTACATTGCTAAACAGCTCGCTGACAAGATCAAGAGTCGTCGTGTGGTCGTTTGGTACGACGAACGCGGTGAGTTCGCACCTTTCGTCAGCGAGTTCTGCGGAGGCACGGGCACCGGCCACGAGCCAACGCCGGTCTCTGTCGGCGGAGTCAGCGCTTCACTCGCCGAGTACGCCGGATCAATGTTCGAGCTGCGCACCATCGTCGAGCCTCTTGTGAGAGGCGACTCGCCGACTGCGGTCGTCGTCTACCTGCACGGCTGCGCGCGAGACCGACGTTGGTCACCGCTGATGGAGCTCGAGAAGGCAGGCACGACGTGGGAGCCTCAGCTCAAGCAACTCGCGAGGAACCTTCTTCTCCAAAAGTACACCCTCGGGGTGGTCGACGAGATGTTGCCGTTCGACCGCAAGGTGAGCTACGAGGATCTCGCGCGGGCAGCGGCGGGCGGCGGGGCGGAGCCCCCGTCCATCTTGAAGAGCATCTTCCACGACACGCGTAGCGACGATGCTTTGCTCGCTGCCTGGATCATCAGCGAGGCCCGCGACCGGGAAATAGGCAGCAAGGACGCCACGCGAGAGCTCGTGAAGCTGATCAGTTCGCGACTTGGGCTGGAGCTGCCCGAAGGTGCCCCTCTCTCCAAGCTGCGAGCGGTAACCCTCCGTTATGTGTTGGCAAGCGAGTTCAGGTGTGACCTGTCCTGTGCGCCGCCCGGTTCGCTCGAGGGCGTTCCTGCGCCGCCTTCTAAGAACGCGGAGTCGGCAGTGCGCGAGCTCGCACGATGCCTGCGAACGGGCTTCCCCGACGCCTACGCCCGCCTCGCAGATCGAGTGGAGGGCGAGCTTGGGCTGCGCGACGCCAAGTTGCCCGGCGGCGCACTTGGCGCGATCGACACATTCCGCTTCGAGGAGCGTGCGCTCCTGCGTCACTGCGGCGACCTCATCGTGAGCGGAAAGTTCAACGCAGCTCTGGCGCTCGTCGGAGAGCGCGAACACAGCTTCTGGCTTGACCGGGATATCGGACGCAAGGCTCAGTGGGAAGCGTTGCGCCGCATGACGGAGCTTGGAAGCATCGCGATTCAGGTGCGCGCCGCCGTGAACAAGGCCAACGGAGACGCAGGCGCATGGCTGGTGGCGTACACATCCATGGACGGATGGTACCGACTCGATCAAGCGCAGCGTCACCTTGAAGCCTGGGTAGGGAATCTCGATGAGGAGCCCGAGGAACGGGCGCTCGGTGTGGTTCGACGTGCATACGACGACGCCTGCCACGCGATGGCAGACGGCTTCACCAAGGTGATCGTGAAGGCGGACTGGTCCGTCGCGGGAACGCTGAACCAGACCCATGTCTTCAGCGAGGTCGTCGCGGCGCAACCGAAGCCGGTTGCCTACTTCCTTGTCGACGCGATGCGGTTCGAGATGGGCATCGAGCTAGCGGAGCGGCTTCCCAAGTCCTCTGAGGTATCGGTCCGCCCCGCAGTCGCAGCCCTACCCAGCATTACACCCATGGGCATGGCGGCCCTACAGCCCGGTGCCGCTGCCAGCTACTCGGTTGTCGAACAGAACGGAAAACTTGGTGTACGGATCGAATCTGCGTTTCTTCCCGACGTCGCGAGCCGCAAGAAGTTCGCCGCTGCCCAGGTGCCCAAGCTGATCGACATGACACTTGACGAGCTCTTGAGCCTGCAACCCTCGAAGCTCTCCAAAAAACTTGATGGTGCCCAAGTGGTTGTCGTCCGCTCCCAGGAGATCGACCACGCTGGCGAGGCCGGGTTCACGTTCCAGGCTCGACAGATAATGGATACGGTCATCGACAACCTCGCCCGTGCCATCCGGAAGCTCGCGAGGGCCGGCGTCGAGCACGCTGTCATCAGCGCAGATCACGGGCACTTGTTCTTCGCGTCGGATCGTGACGAATCTATGAGGATCGACGCGCCTGGAGGCTCCACGGTCGAGCTGCACCGGCGATGCTGGATCGGACGTGGGGGCACTACACCATCCGGATGCGTCCGTGTCGCAGCGTCCGCGTTGGGCTACGCCTCCGACCTGGAGTTTGTGTTTCCCGCAGGGTGCGGCGTATTCAGGGCGGGCGGTGACCTGGCATTCCACCATGGTGGCCCGTCACTTCAGGAGCTTGTCATTCCCGTCCTGACCGTCCTCACGAAGGCACCGGTATCGGCGCACACTTCCACGGGCCCCATCGCGGCAACAGGACTGCCCGAGGCCATCACAAACCGCATCTTCAGTGTCACGCTCTCCTTCGGAGAGCAGCAGATGGCGCTAGGAGTCGTGGGCGCCCTTGTACGGCCACTACTCATGGCGGCAGGCAAGCAGGTCGGTACGGTCGGGATCGCCGTCGACGCTGAGTTTGATCCCGCCACCGGATGTGTGAAGCTCGAGCCGGACAAGCCGGTTACAGTCGCCTTCTTGCTGAGCGATGAGAACACGGAGTCCGTGCGCGTCGTTATACAGGATCCCGCGACCGACGCGGAGCTGTACCGATCGCCAACCGACATTCCGATCCGACTTGGAGTGCGATGAGCAACCCAGCATCCCTCACGCGCGACCTGTTGGACGGCAAAGTCAACCGCCTCTTCGCCGGCAAGGTGGTTCGCAAGGACCTCGTTCGGAAGGTGAAGGTCGGCGCCAACGTGCCAGTCTTCGTTCTCGAATTCCTTCTGGGCAAGTACTGTGCGTCCTCGGACGAAGTCACGATCCAAATGGGGCTGCAGGTCGTCAACGACACGCTCGCGAACAACTACATCCGTTCAGACGAGTCGATGAAGGCCCAAGCAATAGTGAAAGACCGCGGGCATCATACGTTCATCGACAAGGTCAAGGTCCGCCTCGTCGACTCAGATTACTGGGCTGAGGTCACGAACTTCGGACACAAGAACGTGCACGTTCCCGAGCACTACGTCCGTGACTACGAGCGGCTCGTGATGGGTGGTATCTGGGCGCAGGTCGACATGCGGTTTGAATACGACGAGGAGTCACGCGGGAAGAACCCCTTCTGGATCGACAAGCTAACGCCTATTCAAATCGCCACGTTCGACCTCGAAGAGTACCGGAGGATCCGTGGTGAGTTCACGACCGACGAGTGGCTTGACCTCATCATTCGCAGCACTGGTTACGAGCCAGGTGAGATGTCCCGTCGGCTGAAGCTTCTCTTCCTGGTACGGTTCGTCCCTTTCGCGGAGCGGAACTACAACCTAGTCGAGCTTGGGCCTCGAGGCACAGGCAAGAGCTACGTCATTCAGGAGGTCTCGCCATACTCCGCGCTGCTCACGGGCGGCACGACGGTAGCAAACCTTTTCGGGCACATCTCGGGCCGCCAGAAGGGCATGGTGCAGATCTGGGACGTCGTCGGGTTCGACGAGGTCGCTGACCTGCAGAAGATGCCAAAAGAGGTCATCACGACGATGAAGACCTACTGCGAGTCCGGCACCTTCCAGCGCGGGCAAGAGGCCATGTCCGGGGACGCCAGCATCGCAATGTTCGGCAACACTAACCAACCCGTTGACGTGTTGGTGCAGACAGGCCACCTCTTTTCGCCGATGCCCGACATCATTCGTGACGACATGGCGTTCATCGACCGTATCCACTTCTATCTCCCAGGCTGGGAGATACCGAAGATGCGAAACGACCTCTTCACTAACCACTACGGGTTCGTTGTCGATTATCTCGCGGAGGCGCTCCGCGAGATGCGGAAGCACAACTTCACCGAGATCCTCGACCGTCATTTCTCGCTTGGCGCGCATCTTAACGCGCGAGACCGTAAAGCCGTGCGGAAGACCGTGTCGGGCCTCATGAAGATCCTCTTCCCGCATGGGGAGGTCACGCAGGACGAGCTCGGTGAGATCCTCGAGCTTGCCCTCGAGGGCCGCCGACGCGTAAAGGAGCAGCTCAAGAAGATGGGCTCCTTCGAGTACTACCACACATCGTTTAGCTACACGCTGCAAGAGACGGGCGAGGAAAGGTTCGTTGGAGTCCCCGAACAAGGCGGACGCGATCTAATCTCGACAGATCCGTTGTCGCCCGGCACCGCTTATAGTGCGGGCGTCACGTCTGACGGAACAGTTGGCCTCTACCGAGTCGAGATCTCCGTCTCGAGCGGAACGGGCAAGCTGAAGCTCGCTGGCGGTGTCGGCGGCGCCATAAAGGAATCCGTCCAGCGCGCGTTCAGCTACCTCCAAGCGAGAAAGACCGACCTCGCAGTCGCCCGGGACCTTGACATATCCGACCTCCACGTCGAGGTCATCGACCTTCTCGCCAACCGTGTCGAGGCCGAGCTCGGTGTTGCGTTCTTCGTTGCGTGCTACTCGGCCCTGCGCAAAGTACCAGTGAGCCCGGCGCTGCTCATTCTCGGCGACATGAGCGTGCAGGGGAACATCAAGCCTATGCGTTCGCTAACCGAACCGTTGCAGGTTGCCAAAGACAACGGCGCGAAACGCGCCCTCATCCCCATTGAGAACAAACGGAACTTCCTCGACGTGAGCGCCGACATCCTGGAACTGGTCGACCCGATCTTCTACAGCGATCCCAGGGCAGCGGCAATGAAGGTACTAGGAGCGTTGTAAGCAGACGTATCGAAATTCCACGAGTGGCGCCGCAGTCAGGGTCGCCGGGACAGCAGTGCAGGCGGATCAGGGCTGACGCGCACATAGGGTTCGTCACGCTCCGTTTGGGTCAGCGCCCCAGTCGCACCACATCCACCCGCAAGCCACGCTGAACGACCACCCCGAGGGCTACGCTAAGCCGAAGTCAACGACCTGGCGAACTATGCCTTCATCTCTGCCAAGGCCAACAAGAAGATCAGCGATCGGCCACCTGTGGCCTACTTCCCTACTCTCGCCGAGAATGAGTTGACGGCTCATTTCGTCCCACTGGATGAGGAGCTGCGCGATCCAGGTGCTTATCGCAAGTTCATCGCCGCACGCCGTCGGCTGCTTGCAGAGGCCATGACCGGACTGCTGGACAGGTTCCGACCTTCCTGGCTCGATACTGCGGCTGGGGTTGCACCCCAGCCGCCGACGGGCTCGGCGCTGGGTTTCACCCTGTATGAGAGCGAATGGGATGCAGCCCGGATTGTGGCCACCGCGCGGCATTGCGGCGTCGAGTGGGCAGCAACGATTGTTGTATCCGATCTCCTCTCGGCGCTGGACGCCGTCGCCGAGGGGCTTGGCGATGACATCGGAATCCAGGTTGGCGGCCAGAGCGTCCTGGTTCAGGTGAACGGTGACGAGGCGCAAATCCCGTTCGGCCCGTTCCTCGTCACCGGCACCGGCGAAACGTGGCGCAAGACGCTGGATCGCAGACGCGCTAATGCCCAGCCCTTCGGGGAATAGCTTGTCGATCAGCGGCTCACCGCCGGTCAGCTGCAGCCATAAGACGCCGGCGTCCCGCATGACGTGCAGCAACCGGGCTCGGTTCTCCCAGCTCAGCCCGCTGAACTTCTTCACCCCCAGGTAGCACAAGGGGCAGTCGTAGTTGCAGCCTAGGTTCAGCTCATATGAGGCGTGGGCGAACCCGTACGACGTCCTGGGCCGGACCAGGACGCTCTGGCATAACGACCGTC
>OBLT010001081.1_pt1 | contig 17476 bp, 8 predicted proteins | sample 1518721 | NCBI WGS metagenome assembly OBLT01 (sample SAMEA3539307, study PRJEB22396) | soil metagenome | biome: tundra; feature: field; material: soil | place: USA | collected 2010-05 | depth 0.15 m | reverse complement strand
GCAACGCCATCGACTTCCGCAACTACCACAGGTACTCGGGCGAATCCAGCATCACATTTGACAAGTAGCTGGTAGGGCGGACCCCAGGTGCGTTTCCCTGACTGGCGCCGTTTAGCCCGAAGACGGAAGCGTCGCCGAAACAATCCAGCTCCGAGGAGGTGAAGTTCAGGGAGAGGCTCTGCACCGGGAATCGCGATTGATTCGGAACACTGTTCCCAACACTTCGCAATCGCGACCGGCATCCGTCCGGAACGCCGATAGGCGTCCCTCGGAATCCGCGACTGCGTGGCTGGACGTCACGGCAGTTTCGAAACGACGCACCGGAACCCTGTCTGATTATCGTCCTTGCTGGGATCCTGGTGGTCTCGAGCGGAGAGACGCAACTGTTTCTCTCCGTCTCCAAAGGATCCACCGCGCAAGACGCGGTCTTTCCCTGGCCCACTGATGCGGGGATCGCTGGACGAACTATGGTCATATGCATTTGGATCATAAACGTCCCACACCCACTCACGAACATTGCCGATCACGCCGAATAAATTCCAGCCATTCTGAGCATCAAAAAAACGAACAGGAACCGTCTCAGGGGAGTCTCCGCGAAACTTTTCGGACTTGAAGGAGTTGCAAAGCTTAGGATCGAACGCATTACCCCACGGATATACCGCGTCGTCTTTGCCGGCCCGCGCCGCATACTCCCATTCGGCCTCAGTGGGAAGACGACCACCTGCCCATTTGCAGTAGTCCGCGGCATCCTGCCAGGTCACTTTGGTGACTGGATGTTCGGTGAGTTTCAATTTCGGGTTCGTCTTCGTCTTTTGCGGCTTCCTGTGTCCGGTGTGCCTCGTAAGACTCTCATAGGCGCTCACGATCACTTCGGTATTCGTAATCCAAAAGCCGCTGCTGATGCTCACGGTACGCCGCGGAGATTCATCGTTCGCACAATTTCGATCGGTCGGCACGCAGCCCATTTTGAAGGAGCCGGATGGTATCCACGCATATTGGAGGTTGTCCGTTGAGTTTACGCGTAATTCGCCGGGCTTGACCTTCTCCTTTGTTTCAACGATTACGGTCTTTGTGACAGGCGGCGGAGGGTCAACAAAGTAGAAGTCTTTTATCCCTCCCTGGATGAAGTAGGGCATCTGTATTCCACCCGTCTCTAACATGACGTCTTTCTGGACTTTATCAAAGATCAGGGTAGGGGTTAGACCGGGATCCTGAAGAGCGGAAATCAATCGGTCAGTGAACAAGTTCACTGAGCCATCAGGCGGATCTTTGGCCACGTCTCCGGGCGAGGCTGCATAGGCAAGCAACGTGTTTGCGATGGGCGACCCTGTTCTAAGGCCGCTGCCCGTGGCTCGCCCCTCGCAGCATTGACGGCTTGCATCAACGACAATGATCCGGGTACCCGCTTGGTGATCATTCCAGATTTCGGCCACCCGGCTGACCGCGATCGCCTGGTCGGCGATCTTGCGCGGATCTTTTGGATCAAAACTAGTAGGTAGAAGCCAGTCCTCCTCCGCGTCTGAGTAGCCCCCCTTACCCTGCAAACCGTATCCCGAAAAGTAGAAGAGGACAATGTCGCCGGGTCGAATGCTGTCCGCGAAATGCTGGATCTCGTTACGCAGGTCGTCCCTAGTTAGGTTGGTCCCAACCGTCGTCTCGACTTTTAGTTTTAGCTTTCTCATCGTTTGCGACAGGTCTTCTGCATTGTTAATTGGTGTCTTTAGAGGTGGCATATGCGTGTACGCACCATTGCCAATAATCAAAGCGCGTTTGGTAACCGTTCCGGTGGCGTTCTGGGACCATGAGATACTTGAAAAGCAGAGGCAGAACGCGGCGGACAGTACGCCAATGCAAGAAACGGGACTCAAGGTCGAGGTTGATAAGCTTTCCATGTGAATTTAAGGGGAACCGATCCATCGTGTGTCTCAAACACCAACTCGGACCACTTATTCTGGCAGGATGGCGGCTCTATGATGGTTACTCCCTGGGGAGCCACCACCTGGACAGGAATACCGGGGAGTGGGTCCCTGATCGTGACCCTGCCCGCGAGACCGCCGCTCCATACTATGGACCCCGAGTGCGCCCCTTCGTACTCCGCCAGGTTGAAATCCGCTACACAGGCCTTGACCGCGGACGGAGGCTGCGGGGGGTTGCCCGCGGCGGGGGCGCTACCCACGCCGGCTGAAGCCTCGGGCAACTTTTTGTCTGCCCCCGCCTTCGGCGCTATTGGCAATTTCGCGGGTGGGTTTGAAACAGTCACGGGAGGAGGCGTCTTGGGCAGTCTTGGTTCAAGCGTTGGTCCAGTTAGTGTGGGTGTTGGTCCGGTTGATCCGGACGTTGGTTCGGTTGGTTCGGGCTTTGGGTTAGACGGCGGCGGTTGTGTATTGGTCTTGGGTTGACCTGAACCCGAGCCGTTGGGCGATTCCGGTCTGTACATCAACCGGGCGGTGAGGAGCGCTACCACCACAAGACATCCCGCGGTGATGAATTGCCATCGTTTCCAAAGTGGCGATCTTTGGGCGCGGCGTGATCGGCGATCGGCTTGTTCCCGCTCTACTTCGGTTCGCTTGATCGACACCTGCTCCAGCGTGGCGATCACCTCGGCATCATTGGGACGGATCGCAAGCAGTTCGCGACAGATGTTCTCAGCCGCGTCGAGCCGCCCCTTTTGCAGCGTGTCCTTGGCATTCGCGAGCTTGTCTCGTCTGGACTGCTCTATGGCTATTTCTTGGTTTAGTTGCGCGAGCGCCGCCTCATTCTGAAAGTGCTGCAAGGCCGGATACAGCAGGTTCCTTGCGGTTTCGAGTGCGCCGGTGGCCAGCGCCGCTTTGACTTTTGAGATGACGAGTTCCAGCGCCTGGCTGCGCAGTTCATTTCTCGAGCGCTCGATTAAGCTAACGAATGCAGGCTGGTCGGGAAACTCGCGGTGACCTGCTTCGGCCAGAGCCACAGCCCGATTCAGATCGTTCTCGCTCAGACTCCGCTCGACCGCGGCTATCTGCTCCGCTATTCTTTGCTGCCGTTTGCGGGCTGTAATCTGCGGGGCAATCGCCGCGCGGGCTTGAGCTAACTCGAGGGAGTCGGGATAAAGTTGTAGGCCATCCTCAATGGACTGCAGTGCCGCTACTATCTGCTGATTCTGCACGAGTGCCCATGCGCGATCGCAGATTGCCTGAATCCTCCGGCGCTCTTCCGCCGCTTGAGCCGCTTCCCCGGCTTTAACGCGCTCGAACAACCGATCGAAGACGGGTTGGGATCCGAGATCCTGCCGGGCAGCCGTCAGCAACCGCGCTGCATCCGCCCAATTCTCGGTGGCAATCCGTTGCTCGACTTCAACGACCCGTTCCGTTATTTTCTTGGCGAGACCCTGGCGGCGACTCAGTTCCTGGAGCCGGGCGAACGCCTCTCCGATTTCGGAAGAAGCCGGGTGTATTCGCAGGCCCTTCTCCACGACTGCCGTGGCTGACATCAAGTCGCCTTGCGCTTCCCGTTCTCTCGCGCGCTGCAAAACCTCCGCGATCAACCCGTGCTCGGCCTCCTCTCGTTTGGCCTTGATGAGCAGCGCTCGCTCCCGCAAAGAGGTGAGGCGGGGGTCTTGACCGTAATGGTCCGAACAAGTCTCGATCAACTGGACAGCCATCGCCCAATCGCCCGCTTCGATTGTTTTCTCAATGAGAGCGCACTGCCGGGAGATCTCCTCCTGGCGTGCGAGTCCCGCCGCCGTCTTGCGTAAGCGCCCGGCGGCCCCGGCCAACTCCGCGCTTCCGGGGAACTGCTTCAATCCGTCTTCCAGGGTCTGCTGGGCCCGCTCCAAGTCCCCGGCCAGTTCGAACTGGCCGGCTCGTGCGACGATTCGCCGTAAGGACTCGCTCTTTTGGCGGTCGGCAATCGCCCCTTCTGCAATTTTCAGCAAGCCGGAAAGCTCCGGATCGATGTCCGGGTCCATGGCCGAGCCGCGCACCACCTGAATCGCTTGTTCCGGGCGGTCCTGACGAATCAACTCCCGAGCCTGGTCGGCGATTGCCCGCAAGGCCGCGAACTTCTTTTGGGAGTCGTAATCCCGTTTGACCTGGTCCTTGAGGCTCAACAAGCGATCTTGGTTGCCGTGCTCCGCAATTAGTTGTGCGATCTCGCGAAAGGCCTCTTCGAAGCGACGCTCCTGGCGCAATTGCCCGCAATGCAACAGTCCCTCTTCCAACTTTCTGTCCCGTTCGTAAGCGGTCCTGCCGGCTTCGACGGACTCGCGTAACGCGAGCAAGGCGCGGTCGTCCGGAAACCGGTTCAGGGCTTCACCCAACTGCTGCAAGGCCTGGTCGAAATTCCGCGCGGCTACCGATATCCTCACCTCGTTCGATAGGGCCTGGATGGACTGCGCACGCTGCTGCGCACGAACTTTTTCGTCCGCCACTTGCAACAGTTCGTCGATGAGTTGCTCGCCTGGGAACTGGGCGGCGGCGTTCTTAAGCTGGAAAGCCGCTGAGCCGGGCCTGCCATTCTCGATCAGCCCTCGAGCGTCCTCGACCACCTTGCGAACCGCCTCCGCGCGCCTTTGTGCTTCCCATTCCGTCTGGAGCCTTCGATGCAAGCCCATCAAAGAAGGCTCGTCCCCCAGCGTCCGTAACGCCGAATCCAACACCTGTATGGCATCCAAAAGCTTGCCGTTTCGGCGCAACTCCTCGACACGTTGAACCTCGACCTGAACGGCCCGCTTGCGGTCGGCGGCTGCCTTGACAATCAGCGTCTTTTCCAGCAACTCGAGGAGATCGGCGTCACCCGGGAACGACTGGAGACCTTTCTCAAGTGCGGCGACGGCTTGTTCAAACCCCTCGGATGCGCAGAGTGATTCTACTTGCTTGGTGATTTCTTGAATGGCGGTTGCACGATGCCGCACTCGCCGCTGTTCCCGCGCGTGGCGCAGCAGGTTGCGCAGCTCTTCTTCACCGTTGTATTCGGGCTCCAGCGATTCTAATCGCTGGACAGCCTCGTCAAATCGCTGCTCCTTGATGAAGTTGCGCGCCGTGCCGATCTCTTCCGAAAAATGCCGCCGCCGCTCGTACGCCGATTTCTCCTTCAGCACTCGCGCACGCAGTTCGGCCACTTCTTGCCTTCCGGGTCCGGTGGTCTCGACGGCGTCGATAGCCTGGAGCGCTTCGTCGAATTCCCTTACTATGAGAAGGCCTTCGGCCTTCTCCAATTGCAGTTTCCGTCGATTCTCGCTCTCTCGCCGATCAACCTCTTTGCGAATGGCTTCCAGCAGGCTCCTCGCCTCGAGGCTTTGACTGTCAACGTGGACCGCTTCCGAGGCCTTGCGGAGAGCGCCGGCCAAGTCTTCGATCCGCTGCGCCTGCCGAGCCTCTGCTACAAGCTGGGCCGCCCGTTGCTGCGATTGTTGCAGCGTTCGCGCCCGATTGAGTGCCCATTTCGCTTGAGTATCCTGCGAGTCCAGCCGTACTGCCGACTCAAAGCTTCGAATCGCCTCGGGAAACTTGGCTTGGGTCACCAGATCGTTTCCGTCCTTCAATAGAGCATCGATCTTGGACCTGAGGACACGCTGGTGGACCTGCTGTTGCAGGCTGGAGCGCAGCAGCAGCGCTTCGTGGTTTGACGGGTCCAGATCCAGGAGCTCCCGGAGCAACGGGACGGCGGACTCGGGCTGATCGCTGGTGGCGCGGCTATTGGCTTGCTGCAGGAGTTCTTCGGCGCGCTTCCGGCGAAGCCCCACCGCGAGCGGCTCAGCATCGAATTGCAGCTCTTCCATGCTCTGATACCGGAGGCTGCGGTCCTTCGCCAAAACGCGTTCAATCATACGCTCCAGCGCATCGGGACAATCCGGAACGCTTTGGCGAACGGGCGGCGGATCCTCTCTTGTGATCTTGAACATGATCGAGGCCGCGTCCGGAGCGTCGAACGGATGCTTGCCGGTCAGGAACTCGTAGTAGACCACCCCGTAGGCAAATATGTCGCCGAGCACCCCGGCCTCGATGTTCTCGAACTGTTCCGGCGCCATGTAGCGCAGGGTGCCGACCAAGAACCCGGCTTGGGTGAGCCTGGTGGCATCCTGGCGGGTCGCCCGCGCAATCCCGAAATCCATGATCTTCACCGCGCCATCTGGTAGAACCATGATATTGGCCGGCTTGACGTCCCGATGCACAACCCCATTTGCATGAGCGCATTGGAGTCCATCAGCCACCTGGGACATGATCGCCATTTTTTGGAGTATGGAGAGCGGCTGCCTTTTGGCGATCACCGCCTGTAAGGTCTGGCCCTCCAGGTATTCCATCACCAGAAATGGCTGTTGCTGGTGCTCGCCGAACTCATAGATGGTTACGATGTTCTTGTGCCGTAGATTTCCTGCGGCAGCGGCTTCGAACTGAAATCGGGCGCGCAGGTCGTGGTCGGCCGGGGCAATCAGGATTTTGATGGCCACCAACCTCTTGACGTCCGGATCAAGGGCCCGATAGACCCGGCCGAAGCCCCCACGCCCCAACTCGGCCTGGATCTCGTACTTGGCGATCTTTCGGAACGCTGGCGCCGCGCTCGGCATCGCTTGACTATCGTACCGCATTTTGCCGATTGCATCATGGGCGTCCAAAACCCCTAAGGCGCAGGCTTAGCGTTAGCCACCGGGTGGAAGCACGGTCGCGATCATCTGGTTTTCTCAGCGTCCGAAGCGCTCCGGTAAGGCACAGGCTCTTCTGACGCGGGTTGGAATTTTCCCTAAGTTCTTTCACATCAGCGAAAACGACTGTGGAAAATTATTTCTTGCTTCCTATTACTTGAATCCGGCGTGAAGCGCTCGAATGCGACCTTCAAAGATTCGTGGCGGTGCGCCCCACGAGCGCTGGACGTGCCGTCAATAGGCAATTCGCCGCCCAACCACAAGCTGTTCGGTTGGGACAACTGATGAGGCCCCTTGCAGCAGTCACGTCATTCCGGACCGGATGCCAGGCTACAGCACTGCTCAGGCGATGAAATGAGAGTTACGAACAGCCGGTGAATGCAGGGTTCGCTGCTCCCTGTCTGGGCAGCCTTAGGCCGGAGGCTCAGGAAGGCTGCAGCAGTTGTACGGATTCAAGGGAGGAAGCAAAGTAGCTGAGCTGCGTCGGACCCGCATGAATACAGGCGACGCCAATATTTCGTGGCTGATATCGCATTTCACACGCGTTCCGAGCCCGTCAACACGGTGTTCGGTGGCCCCTGGGAAGGCGCGAATGCGCCGGATCAAAGTATTACAAACCTAGGGTATGATTCACGACCAACCTGCTGCCATCATCGTGAGTTGTTCGACGAGCGATTGGCGGTGCACGCGGGAGGGGATGAGTGCTGAGTGTTGTGGTGGCATCTCGGGCGGTGAACTACCCGCTCGAAAAGAAACTAATTCGGTGGCCGTTGGAGACTTTAGCGAGGCGGAAACCTGGATCTGGCGGTGGCCAACCACGAAGCCAATTCTGTTTCGATTCTGTACAATCTCATTTTCCCAACTGGATGAACATACCAAAAGTGGCGCTCCAAACACGGTTTAGCTTGAGCTGATCCTTCAATGGACCACCAGCGAACTGATAAGCCTTGAACTCTCCGCGGACTCCGAATTGCTCCTTCAGGTATAGCCGTATACCCCCTCCAAAATTCGGGGCGTATCCCGTGTAAGACGAAACTGATTTCAACCCAGTCTCAAAGCCCCCGCTGTCATTGGGCGTCAATAGAGTTTCAGTGCCAGCAGGCATGTGAAGCACCCCGATACCCAGCACCGCGTAGGGAACGATGGGTGTCTTCGGAAGTTGAAAGCGAGCATGAATTCCGAAATTTACGTCTGTCAGCGGTATATCGTACTTGATCGTACCGAGATCGTCCGGTTTTACAAGCGTTCGAACGATCCCAGGAAAGTAACTAACCTCGACATACGGAAGAAGGTTGCGCAAGGCGGAATATGTTAGATTACCACCTCCCATTACGCGGGCTTTATCCGCCCCGTAGGTAGCTCCCACAAACCCTCCCGCCTCCCACATATTCTGGCGCAAGATGGGAACATCTTGCGCCTCGGCGGAAATGCAAAGAAGCGAAAGATAGACCAAAAGGCGACCGTGCGACGCTATTCCTTTGCAGACAAACCGGGCGTATTGTTTCATCAGCAAGCCTCTTGAAAGCATCATGGTTTATTTAACCGCGATCGTCACCGTGTTGGAAGTCAAGTCTCCAATGCTCAATCGCACACTTATCGCGTCGCCTGACTGCACTCCCTGTGGCACCTTGACGTTCACCTGATACAGCGCAATCGAGCCGGGCGACAAACCGGAGAACGATATATCAGCACCCGTAACCGATACGCTATTCGAGCCATCGCCGAAGATCACAGTGGGCGTCGCATGCGTCGTGGCGGGCGGATTCCCGGGGGCCGGCGAGTTCTCCGGGGGAGCGTTGTCTAACGGTCCGAGACCCGTACAATATATCAGGATGTAGTCGCCCACCTTCACGGGGTTGCCGGTTTTCACCGTCTGGTAGTTCGCGTCTTGAATAGCACCTGGCCCGATGCCAGTACCGTTTTGAGTGAAAATCGCAGGCTGGTAATCAACTGTGGTCAGAGAGAGCGGCGTCGCTTGGGCTTGGCCGTTGGTCACTAAGAGCGATAAATTTGTGTTAGTAGTTACCTCTGTGAGCGGTACGAGCGCATTCACCTGAGTCGGTGCTACAAAACTCAATGGCAAATCCACGTTTCCAAGGAGGACTGTAGTCTCTCCGAGTTTGGTAAGGAAAGGAACCGTCGGCGAAGAGACCGCGCCGCTGGCCAACCGCTGACCGTAGATCGAGATCCACCCTCCCAGCGCGACTTGGTTCCCGTGTATTTGTAGCGCAGCAGCGCTTGTAATACCGCCGGCCACCGGCGGGGCTGTCGCGGGCGCCGCCAGAACCGTGCCATAAAAGAAATCCGACACGCCCAGCAGCGTATTGGCCAAGGTTTGGTTGGACGCTCTTGCGCGAAGACGGACACTCTCGGCCGTCGTGGGTGTCCAACTGCCCTCCCATATTCCGTCCGAAACCCAGTGCAAATCCAACCGCGGGTCGGCCGGTGTCGACTGTGGTGTTGAGAAATCGACCCATACCGGCCCGTCGTTTACGGGAGTCCCGCATGCATTGATCGCGCTCACCCGCAGCAGTTGCGGGCCAGGTGAGGTCACCGTGAAGTTCTGTTCCGGCGACTGGAAGGTCACCGTGATCTCCGGGACGTTCTGCGGTGGAGTACAAATTGGGGGATCACCTGCCAGTGGCGTGACAGCCTTCTGCTGCGCTGCTTGGCTGGCCTGCGTAGAGGTTGCGTTGGCCGTAACTACCGCCAGCACCTGCACGGTGTGCGTATTGCCGTCGCTGAACCCAATGCTCAGAATCCCATGATGGGCTCCGACTGGTAATTGGGAAAGCTTGGCTTGAATGGAGATGCTTGCGGTGCCCGTTACGGTCCCGCTTGCAGGTGCCGTGAACCAGGGTCCTCCGCCCGTCAACATCACATCAGTGGTCACTGTCGTGGTGTAGCTCAGAGCCGACGCGTTCAGATTGGATACAGAGATCGCAACGGGCGCGGGATCCGTACCTCCCGACTGGGCCGTGAGGATCACTCCTGTCGGAGAAACCTGCGCCGGCAATGATTGTCCGGCCTTGACAACGTTGAATTGGGCCGTAACTAGTTGCGGTGAATTCGCAGCGTTCGGGGCAGTAACCTGCACAGTGCAGAAGAACGATCCTTCGGCCAGATTCCGGGTGCTCGCTGCAAGTGTGAGTTGCCCAACACCTCCCCCCTGAAGCGAGGTCGCCGATGTGGTGGCGGTTAACCAATCACATCCTGGTGAAGCCGTCCAGTTCAAAACGATAGATCCGCCATTGATTACGGTTACAGTTTGCCCTGGCGGGTCTGCCCCATTCTGCGTTGCCGTGAACCTCAGTCCGGTCTGCGACACAACAATGTTTGGCAATGAGTTAACTTGCAGTGTTACGTTCACTTGCCCAGTCAAATCCGGCGTCTGACCCTGTACGGAAATCGTGCAGAAATACGTGCCCGGCTGCAGGGTTCCCGGAGTGATGGTCGCCCCGATAGCTTGAGAGCTGCCCGCCGCCACTGTATTCGAAGCATTACTCAGCGTCATCCAGGGGCAACTGGCAGCACTGGCTTGGCTGGTGGCAGTCGCCTGGTAGACGAGGTTTCCGGTTCCAGCATTCGCCACCACTACGTCGCGCTTCACGGGTGAACCGTTCTGTGCCAAGGCCAACGTAAAGTCCCCCGGCGACAGGCTTAGGCTGGGCTTTGGCGGCAAGGGTTGCACGACCAGTGTCACCGCAACGACTGTCGGGTTCCCACTCCCTGATGCGTCGAAGGTTACCTGCCCGGAGTAGGTGGCCGGCGCCAGAGTCCCCAGATTCTGCAGCTTCACGCTCACCGTTGCCGGCGTCTGCCCACTTTGGGCGCTCGGTACCAGCCATGCCGCACTACTGCCGCTCACAGTGAATTTAATGGGTGCGCCGGTGCTGCTGAACAGGGAGATCGTCTGAGCGGAGGGCGTCGGACTTCCCTGCTGGTAAGTGAAGTTCAAGGTATTTGGGCTAGCGGAAAGGGCCGGCTTATTAATGGCGATGGGCAGGGTGGCTTGAGCTCCTGGAATGCCGCCGTTATCCGTCACCGTCACGGAAAGGGTGAATGGGCCCGCTGTGGTGGGTGTCCCTGCCAGGGTCCCATCCGCGCCAAGGCTCAACCCATCCGGTGTACCAGCGGCCGACGACCAAGTGTATGGGGGCAGCCCGCCTTGAGCCTCCAGTTTAACGGTTTGATATACCGCCCCTACCACCCCAGTCGGCAGGGTCGGTGGGACGATGGAAGGCGGCCCGACAAGCGTCAGAGCGGTACTGGCTGACTTGGTGGGATCAGCCTGGCTAATGGCGGTTACGGTGACAGACTGCTGAGCAGAGACAACGGATGGCGCGGTATAAAGTCCGCTGGTCGAAATCGTCCCCACGCTGGGGTTGACCGACCACGTCACCGCCATATTGCCGCTGCCTGTCACGCTGGCGCTGAACTGTTGAGTCTGTTTGGCCGTCAGCGTCACGTTGGCTGGACCGACCGAAACGGCTACAGTTGCACTAAGCGCAACAGTCGCGCTGGACGATTTCGTGGGATCCGCTGCGCTGGTGGCTGTAACAGTGACCAACTGCGGGGTGGAGATCGAAGATGGAGCCGTGTACAGGCCGGTGGTCGAAATCGTCCCCACGCTTGGGTTGATCGACCAGTTTACCGCTGTGTTGCTACTCCCGGCTATCGCGGCGCTGAACTGTTGGGTCAGCCCGGCAGTAAGCGTCACTTTCAACGGGCTGACGGAAACACTCACCGGGATGAGGGTGATCGTTGTCTTGTCCGACTTCGTCGGATCCGCCGCGCTGGTGGCGGTTACGGTTACGGTCTGGCTGCTATTGACGGAGGCAGGCGCGCAATACTGTCCAGTCGTGGAGATCGTCCCCACGTTCGGGTTGATCGACCAGTTGACCACCATGTTGGTAGTGCCAGTCACGGAAACGGGGATTTGCACGCATTGGCCGGCGTTCAAGCTAGGAGAAAAGGGAAGGATTATGACGGTGACGCCCGATCCAAAATTGGCGTTCACCGAGTGTGGGGCGTTCATCACGATCGACTGCGGATTGGCGGACCCGGAAAGATCCCCGCTCCAGTTCAAAAACTGGCTGCTCGGCGCGGCAGTTAACCCCACGCTGGTGCCGCTGTTGTAATAGCCGTCTGGCGAAGTCGGATTCGGTGTCACCGTGCCCGCGCCCGCGGGTGACACGGCTGTCGTGAGCAGATACTGAGTGTTGAAACTAGCCGTGTAGGTCGTAGGCGAGTTGGGCGCAGTGACGGTGTGCGTCTGCCCGCCGCCATCGCTCCAGCTCGCGTAAACGTAGCGCGTCCCCGCGGCACCGGCCTGCGGCGAGTTGACCCCGATAGTGTGGCTGCTGCCCGCTGCCCAGTTGTAAGTCTGCGGGGCCATCACCGGCGCCCCCGCATCCACCACGATCTGCAAGCCCGGCGGGCTGGTGGCGACGGTGATCCCGGAGGTGGACACGAAGTTCGCCATCACCGTCTGCGGGGCGCTCATGGTCACCGTAGTCGAGGCGCTGGACGGCGAGGCGACATTGCCACTCCAGTTCGTGAATGAGTACCCACTACTGGGTGCGGCGGTGATCGGCACCACGGTACCCGAGTCGTAGAACAAGCCGCTGACCGGCGTCACCGTGCCGCCCGCCCCTGGCGAAGCCGAAGTCGTCAGCAGATACTGAGTGGCGAAACTGGCCGTGTAGGTGGTCGGCGAGTTGGGCGCAGTGACGGTGTGCGTCTGCCCGCCGCCATCGCTCCAGCTCGCGTAAACGTAGCGCGTCCCCGCGGCACCGGCCTGCGGCGAGTTGACCCCGATAGTGTGGCTGCTGCCCGCTGCCCAGTTGTAAGTCTGCGGGGCCATCACCGGCGCCCCCGCATCCACCACGATCTGCAAGCCCGGCGGGCTGGTGGCGACGGTGATCCCGGAGGTGGACACGAAGTTCGCCATCACCGTCTGCGGGGCGCTCATGGTCACCGTAGTCGAGGCGCTGGACGGCGAGGCGACATTGCCACTCCAGTTCGTGAATGAGTACCCACTACTGGGTGCGGCGGTGATCGGCACCACGGTACCCGAGTCGTAGAACAAACCGCTGACCGGCGTCACCGTGCCGCCCACCCCTGGCGAAGCCGAAGTCGTCAACTGATACTGAGTGGCGAAACTGGCCGTGTAGGTGGCCTGCGAGTTGGGTACAGTGATGCTGTGCGTCTGCGCGCCGCCATCGCTCCAGCTCGCATAAGCGTAGCGCGTCCCCGCGGCGCCGGCCTGCGGCGAGTTGACCCCGATAGTGTGGCTGCTGCCCGCTGCCCAGTTGTAAGTCTGCGGGGCCATCACCGGCGCCCCCGCATCCACCACGATCTGCAAGCCCGGCGGGCTGGTGGCGACGGTGATCCCGGAGGTGGACACGAAGTTCGCCATCACCGTCTGCGGGGCGCTCATGGTCACCGTAGTCGAGGCGCTGGACGGCGAGGCGACATTGCCACTCCAGTTCGTGAATGAGTACCCACTACTGGGTGCGGCGGTGATCGGCACCACGGTACCCGAGTCGTAGAACAAGCCGCTGACCGGCGTCACCGTGCCGCCCGCCCCTGGCGAAGCCGAAGTCGTCAGCAGATACTGAGTGGCGAAACTGGCCGTGTAGGTGGTCGGCGAGTTGGGCGCAGTGACGGTGTGCGTCTGCCCGCCGCCATCGCTCCAGCTCGCGTAAACGTAGCGCGTCCCCGCGGCACCGGCCTGCGGCGAGTTGACCCCGATAGTGTGGCTGCTGCCCGCTGCCCAGTTGTAAGTCTGCGGGGCCATCACCGGCGCCCCCGCATCCACCACGATCTGCAAGCCCGGCGGGCTGGTGGCGACGGTGATCCCGGAGGTGGACACGAAGTTCGCCATCACCGTCTGCGGGGCGCTCATGGTCACCGTAGTCGAGGCGCTGGACGGCGAGGCGACATTGCCACTCCAGTTCGTGAATGAGTACCCACTACTGGGTGCGGCGGTGATCGGCACCACGGTACCCGAGTCGTAGAACAAGCCGCTGACCGGCGTCACCGTGCCGCCCGCCCCTGGCGAAGCCGAGGTCGTCAACTGGTACTGCGTCTTGAAGCTCGCCGTATAGGTGGCCGGAGTCGTGCCCACGGTGATGGTATGCGACACGGCGCCGCCGTCGCTCCATCCCGTGAACACATATTGTGTTCCGGTGCCGCCCGGCTGCGTCGTTGCCACCGCGATAGTGTGCGGCCCCTGCGAAAGGCTCAGCGTCTGCGGCGCCATCTGTTGCGTGCCGTTGTCGACGCTGAACAGCAGCCCCTCCGGACTGGTCAGGATGGTGATCGGCGTAGCGGTCTGAGTGAAGTTCGCGGTCACCGTCTGCGGGCCGGTCATCGTCACTGTGCACGAGGTGCTGGTTGGACTGCCGATATTCCCACTCCAACTCGTGAACGTGTATCCGCTGTTCGGTGTGTTGGTGATGAAAACCACTGAGCCCGAGTCGTAATACCCTCCGCTCGGCGGTGTCAGAGTGCCGCCCGCCGGCGGCGACGCCATAGTGGTCAACTGGTACTGAGTATTGAAGCTCGCGGTATACGTGGCCGGCGAGGTGCCCACGGTGATCGAATGCGATGCCGCGCCGCCATCACTCCACGAGGTGAATACATATTGCGTACCCGATCCCCCGGCCTGCGGAGAGGCTACTGCGATCGTGTGTGACCCCTGCGAAAGATCCAGCGTCTGCGGGGCTGTCTGGGAAGGACCGCCATCCACGCTGAACTGCAGTCCAGAGGGACTGGTTTGAATGGTGATCGAGGTCGCGAGACCGGAACCCATCCATAGCGTGAAAAGAAAGACACCCAACTTTAATGCTGTTCGCATTCATTACTCTGGACGACGCGCAGCACGCAGTGTCGTGGTTACGACAATCGGATACTCTCGCTCCGAATATGGCGGGGTTTGAGCGCGATGAATTTCCTCACCGGTAGTGGAATGCATCTTCCATATTGCTGCAAGGGCTACCTCCGAGGCACGGAGTTCGACCACCATGCTGACCCGCGGTCGCCATGTTTGATTCTGAAGCACTGCGCCGTTGAAGTGTTCCGAGCGAGAGATGGTTATGATCAAATTCACACCCCGGGGTGAACATGAAAGCTCAGTCTCCAGCTTGGGCCGAATCCATTGAACCGAGAATGGGGCCTAAAGCGAGCGCCGTCACCGTCTTCCTGGCGCTATCCGAAACAGCACTCTCGATTCGCTCTGGCTTGGCGTCGGAAATGGACCCACGCTCCAACTCCGTCGACACCGTCAGTGACCGCACTTCCACCCCGGCGCAACGCTTACTCACCGCCTCAGTGCTCCCGGAGAAGGCCACAATGTTCAAACTACAAACAATGACCGCGACACGGACCATAGCCCACGAATAATCACACGAACAAGGCATGCTCACGCCCCGGCTTCCGCGGGAGCGCGGAGCAGCTTAATTCCTCGCGTCAACGCCCCCGAAACGCCGCCACAGGCACAAGGCGCCCAGTGCCATCGCCGTTGCCACCAACATCCAACTATCTGGCTCGGGCGTTTGGATAAAGCTGGTGGCGGTCGTCGTGCCATCGAGGTTCACATTCACGACGAAGGCAAATCCGTTGACGATGTCGGTGGTCAGGACCGGTATAGTTCCCGCTGCATCGCCAAACATGCTAAAGGCGAAGGTGCTGCCTGAGGTGGATATACCGTCAGGCGAACTCAACGCCGGTCCGAAAAGGCTCACGTCAAAGGAAAGGACCGTGCCAAACGTGAATCCCTCGAAGTAGTCGTTGAACGGCGCGCCGTTGTCGAAAGCCAACGTGCCTGGTAGGGTTCCCGCGATATCTCCCGTCAATTGAGGACTTCCCGCCAGTACACCGTCGCCCGAGAAGTTCAGTATATTGAGCGAGGCCGCCTGCGCGGTCAGTGGACCTGGGTTGAAGTTGAAATCCAGCGAGCCCACCTGACCAGATACCGGGGTAGTGTTGACCGTCACAGTGTAGATGATGGGACCCGCCCACGTCAAGCCCGTGAGGCTGGAGAATAACGAAGCAAACAGTATTCCTCTTGCCAACATGTTAGTTGAAACTCCCTGAATACGCCAATGGCACAAAATGGATTGCCGCGGCGGTTTGATTCTTAAACTGGATACTAACCGTGACAGACTGGCCGGATGTGAGCGAGTTTACCCCCGGCACCGTGACGAATGGGAACCCTCCGAAAGTGCTCGTGGCATTCACCAGCGTTACACCTGGTGTCAGAGAGTTCATCACAACCTGGATCGGGCCGGGGATGGCAATGGTGCCAATGTTCGTGATCACGACGGTACCGTTGAACGTCTTGGTGACTCGACTATACGCGAGACCCGAACTCGTAACTTTTATCTGATTGAGCAGTGTAGGCGCCGGAGGAGGAGAGACTGGCTGGCCGTTTACCGCAACTACGACCAAGCCTGGGGGGTATTGATAGGTTGTAGTGGGGTTGACGTTGGTAACCGTACTACCGCCCGTTCCGCTGCCAGGATCAACCCCTCCGGGATTGTAGAGTACTGAAATACCTCCAGCGGTCCCATTAAAGCTATCTGTCCAACTGAATCCAATACCCGTATCCAGGACTGTAGCGCCTGGTAGATTGCCTACGATACCCACCAGATGCGTAGTTTTTCCGACTTGGCTGCCTGCTGGCGCGGTGACGCCGCCACAAGGTGTCAAATCTTTGCCCCCGGGCAAACACTGATCCGCCGGAGAGTCCACAAATTCTAGCGTGGTGCTGGTTTCGTGATAGCCCAAAGAATTAGAATTGGAAGCGGGCAGGAAAAGGTTCCAAAAGACGGGCAGCACAACGGCGTCAGGTGGGGTTTCGTAGCTATAACCATTCGGCGGAGGGTCATTGAACGTCGGAGGGGTTACCAAATTACACGACGTAACTGATGTTGGGCATGCGGGCGAAACGGGGACAGGTTGGGCCACAGCATAGAACGGGCTAGGAGCCGGCATAGAAGTGACCGTGCTTTGCCAGTCCCACGCCGTGAAACCACAGAGCTGTGCGGCTTGGGCCAGCGTATACCCAAGGTTCGGCGTAAAGGTGGCTGTCATTGTGGTTTGGGTGCCGGTACCGGCGCTGTTCGTAACCGAGTTATTAATAATTGTCGAACATGCTGTGGCGGCCGATAACGCCGCTTCGAGTGAGAAGAATGATGTCCCGCCGTGGGGGGCAATTGGCACAATGAAATTGACCGTACCCATCGTCAGATCGGTGCTGATGTTGTTGAAGTAGGCATTGGGGCCGCCGTACCCGGTGGTGTCCTGTCCGTTTCCGGGGACGCCGTAGGTATCGATTCCGTCCCCATCAAAAGCGAAGGCCATGAAGCTCGACGTCAGGTTTATAGACGTGATAGGCAAAGTGCTGTTGTTGACTACGCCGACCAGCGTATCGTCGAAACCGTCATAAGGACCTTGACCGGTATACAAAATGGAGGCACCCGCATCCGTCACGGTGATGATGGCGCCGCAGGTCGTGTCAGCGCCTGCTGCTGGACACTGGGCATTGGCAATGCCGAGTGAAAGTGAAATTGCCATTAGCAGGTTCGCTGCGCGGATCGTACGCGGCTGCAGGAGCGTTGCAGATCCAATAAATTGCAAGGAGCGGTAACAACCGTCTGGGGCAAAGCCCATACAATTATGTCCTTCCTAGGGAGTATACACCAATTCAAGACGATTGCAAGAGTTATTTTAAGGGCGAAGTCCGGCTTTTGAGTGGGCTCCTATCCGAAAAGTGTAAAAGGCGTTCAGGGGCTTTGAATCCATGGAGTTGCGGCCAGGGCGGGTTCGGCAGGGTCACGGCAGATCTTG